>Ga0192243_10712_pt1 | contig 11252 bp, 10 predicted proteins | sample Koala_Koa27_K3_FD_131233 | JGI IMG/M metagenome (GOLD analysis project Ga0192243, IMG submission 131233) | Enriched cells from koala feces incubated with labeled cellulose particles, San Francisco Zoo, California, United States - Koala_Koa2-7_K3 ... | reverse complement strand
ACTGCATACCAGAATGGAGAAAAGGTCTATCATGTGGACAATGAGCTGGGGCAGGTCACGATCTACCCCTATGCCTTTCGGATGGCATTGGAGGAAGAACGAGATTTTCTCATCCAGCTAAAGGATACGGACGGAACCGTCTGGTATCGAATCCGCTATGCATTAGAGGATATTCAGAATGCGGATTTGAGTAAGATCAGGGAAGTAACCTTTGATTTCAAACAGATATGTGAACATCTCCGCGCCGCCGACAGGCTGATTAAAAACACAAAGGACGGGGGCGTCAGACTTCTATTCTGTGAGCAGGAGAACCCCGGAATCCCGGTCTATATAGGCGTCCGTGCCCCGGAGAACTGGAACCGTCCTTACGGAGTCTATCAGTACGTCTACGACGAGGCCCAGGGAAAGTTTGTCCTGTCCCCCGACAGTCTCTCCATCGATGACGACTGGATCATCGAGACCCGCATGGAAGCCATGGAGGATGTAGTATTTACCCAGAACCAGGCCAATCCCTTCGAGATGAGCACCTGGATCGAAGGCGTCACCGGAAGGAATGATCATGTGGATCGTGCTAAGGCAATGTTTGGAGCGGTCCTGACCGTACTTGGCGGAGGAGGAGCCGTGGCCTTTGGCGGGTTCTTAATGGGAAAAAGAAGAATGTTCAATTAGAAAAAATGTGTTGCTTTACAAAGTAGAGATTACTGGTGAAGCGGCACATTTTTTATAATTTGTTCATGAAATGTGCCCTGATATGGCATGGCAGCCGATGTTTTACGTGGCTTTTATGTTTCTACCGTGGACAACAGAATCATAAAAAGTTATACTACATTTAACAGTAAAACCACGAAAGAGGAAAGCATATGGATACCCAGGAGAAGAAGCAGTTTCATCACAGTTACACGAAAAAAATATTGATATGTGTAATTGCCGCCAGCTGCCTCCCTGTTATTCTGTGCAGCACCCTGATCCTGCGCAATACCCAGCATATGACCTATGAGTCATTGAAGCAGCAGACCTTCAGCGATCTGGACAGTATTCAGACGGATATCGAGCTTCACTATACCAACTATTCCAGTATACTGGAAACGCTGGCGGAAACTCCTGTGATCATGGAGGCGGTGGAGGGGACGGGCAGTGTAAACGATGCATACTCCATGCTGTATCTTCTGACGAGCAGCTACAGCGCCGACGCCCAGTTTCACATCCTGGACCGGAAGGAGAAGGTGCAGATATCGACGGGTACGATCTCCGATGATTATCAGACGCCCAAGGGTGAAAAATGGGGCGTGCTCCGCAAGGCCATGAGCAGTCAGGGAACCGTGCTGAGTACCAGTGACAAGAGCCAGCCCTATAATAAAAATATTGCCTTTTCCATGGCCAGAGCGATTCGCAAAAATGATGAGATCATCGGATATGTGGTGGCAGACGTATTCCGGGATGTGCTTCTCAATACCACCAGGGCCAAGATCAGCAATTACGGCTATCAGGTCATCGTGGCCGACCGCAACAATTACGTTGCCTTCAACTCCGCCAATGTATCCAGGGAGGGCCTGTCCTCCTATCCTGAGGAGCTGGTGGAAAAGCGGGAGGGAAAGAGCGGCAGCTATATCTGCCCGGCAGACCAGCAGAACTATCTGGTGGCGTATTCTGAGTCGGAGCTCACCGGGCTTCAGACGATCATCTATATGCCTATGAACCAGCTTCAAAAAAACCATGATGCGGTCAGAAATGCCATCGTGACGATCAGTATCCCGATTATGCTTCTGTGTATGATTCTCGCGGCGTTGATCACCAGAAACTTTACCAAGCCGGTACGGGAGCTGACACAGACCATGCGGAAAGCCAGAAAGAGCAGCCTGTCCATCCGAACCGCAGTGGACAGGGCGGATGAGATCGGCGAGCTGGGGTATACGTTCAATCTTCTGATGGAGCACATCGAGCAGCTGATCCGTCAGATTGAGGAAAAGCAGAATACGCTGCGTGAGGCCCAGATTCAGGCCCTCTGTGCCCAGATCAATCCCCATTTTATCTATAACACGCTGGATATGATCAAATGGTGCGGGAAGATGAACGATATGGAGGGGGTAACCAAACTGACGGTTCAGCTGGGCAAACTGCTCCGCATGACGATATCCGATCAGAGTGAGTACACGACGGTGGAGCAGGATTTGGAGATGCTGGGATATTATGTGGATATTCAGAGTCGGAGATTTCAGGATCGGATGGCCGTTACATATCATGTGGATCAGACTCTTTTATCTTGCCGGATACCGCGGATTATCCTGCAGCCTCTCGTCGAGAACGTGATAGTCCACGGATTTCGGAACAAGACGAGGGATTGTAAAATCACGATCTCCATCTGGAGAGACGAGAGGTATCTATACATGTCGGTGGCGGATAATGGCTGTGGAATGCCGCCGGACGTGGTGGAGGCGCTGTTGTCCGACAAAGCTCAGGATCAGCATATCGGAATCGCCAATGTTCGGATGCGGGCGGAGCTCTACGGAGATTCCGAATGCGGACTGGAGATCAGGAGTGAGGAATCGGTGGGAACTACAGTGACGCTGAAGATTGTACTGGAAGAGGGGGAGAGTCAGGATGAGCAGATACCAGGTAGTGATCGTTGACGACGAGCCATTGCAGAGACAGGGGCTGGCCATGACCACACCGTGGGAGAAATTTCAATGTGAGGTCGTTGGAGAGTGCGGGACCGTGGTGGAGGCGGTCTCGGTGATCCGGGAGAAGGAACCGGATATTATTATCACGGATATCTGTATGCCGGAGCAGAATGGTCTGGAGATGGTGGAGCTTCTGCAGAACGATACCAACGGAGAGTTTATCATTGTGACGGGCTATGCTCTTTTTGAATACGCCAGGAAGGCTCTGGAGCTGGGGGTGGGCAGTTTTCTGTTAAAGCCGGTGGATGACCAGGAGCTGGAGCAGGCCATAGAGAAGGCGATCCACAATCTGGAGAAGAGACGCCCTGACGGGAGATTGGGCTCCGAATATCCGATTAAGAACGGCAGGGAGCCTTCCGCGGATTATCTGCGCCGTGCGTTGCAGTATGTGGAGGAAAACTGCAGCCAGGACCTGACGCTGCGGGAAGTGGCGGAGAGCCTGAATATCAGTTCCAGTTACTTGTGGAAGCTGTTTGGAAGGCACATGGACATGACGTTTAATGAGTTCTTAACAGAAACCAGGATGAAAAAGGCTCTGCTTCTTCTAAAAAATGAACAGATGAAGATCTATGAGATCAGTGAAGCCTGCGGCTACAGAGATTACCGGTACTTCAGTTCCGTATTTAAGAAGTATACAGGCATGAATCCGACAGATTATCGTAAGAAGGAAATCTGAGACGACAATATCACAAATGATTCTGCAAATATCAGGCTTGCAGAATCATTTTTTGTGCAAACATACATAAGTATATACTTAAAAACGCACAACAATATAAAAAACAAACAGAAAGTATAGGATTGTCACACAATCAGTGCTGGATTGTACTCTTGAAAAATCGGTCTGAAAAAAGTATCCTTAAATTACCATCAAAGGAAAGGAAGGTAATGATCTATGGGGAAGAGAGCAATTGCTGCATTCGTATCTGCGGCGCTGTGCGTGAGCATGTTTACCGGTTGTGGCTCCAAGGCAGAGGCACCAACGAACGCGCCGGCTGCGGACAAGACGGCGAAGGAGAAAACAACAGAGGCGAAAAACGAGGCAAAGGATAGCGGAAAGCTTGTGATCTATAACTGCAATACCACCGAGTGGACAGACCCGATCATCAAGGAATTTGAAGAGCAGACGGGAATCAAGGTGGATATAGTATCGGGCGGATCAGGGGAGATGTTTGCCCGCATTACTTCCGAGGCACAGAATCCGGGAGGAGATATCATCTGGGGAGGTACCGGCGATGCCTATTTAAAGATTCTGGACTACTTACAGCCATATGAGAGCTCAGAGAAGGCGGATATCATGGATGATTTCCTGGTAAAAGACGATTATTATTACAACTATGTGCTGGATCCCTATGTGATCGCCTACAATACCAATATCGTGAGCGAGGCGGACGCCCCCACTTCATGGGCAGATCTTTTGGATGAGAAGTGGAAAGGAAAGATATCTCTGGCAGATCCCAGTGCTTCCAGTTCCACCTTTGTGGCGCTCTCCATCATGCTGAAAGAGCTGAACGGAGATATGGACATGCTTCACAGCCTGGTTACGAATTTGGACGGGAAGCTTCAGGACGGATCGTCTGCACAGATGAAGGCCCTGGACAATGGGGAATATGCGATTTCCTGCTGTTATGAGGAAGCGGCTTTGAAGTATGTGGGTAATGGATCAAACATGAAGGTAATCTATCCGTCAGAGGGAACTATGCTGGGGACCGGAGGAATTGGAATCATCAAGGGCGGTCCAAACCTGGAAAATGCGCAGAAATTTATCGATTTTGCCCTCAGCAAAGAGGTGTGTGACACACTGGCAACCTATTATCGGCGCACTACCCGCAAGGATGCGGATACCAGCGCAAACGAACTGCTGGTGCCGTTAAGCGAAATCAAGTATACGCCCTATGACTTCCAGTGGTCCATGGACAACAAAGCGGATTTCCTTGAGAATTTCAGAGACTTCGTGACAGAATAAAAATTGAAAGCAGATAGCCGGGGATTTTGCAAAATCATAGTTTCTCTTTGCAGAATCCCCACTTTTTATGGAGGATGAGGGATGAGTCATACAGTCACAATTCGGGATGTAGTTAAAAGTTATGGGGATTTTCATGCAGTCGATCACATTTCACTGAAGATAGAGTCGGGAGAATTCTTTACTCTTTTGGGGCCGTCCGGCTGCGGTAAGACGACACCTTTGAGAATGATCGCCGGATTCAACACCATTGACGAGGGGGAAATCCTGTTTGATGATCAGGTGATCAATAAGATCCCCACGTATCAGAGAAATATCGGTATGGTTTTTCAGAATTATGCGGTGTTCCCCCATATGAGCGTGGCCGACAATGTGGCCTATGGTCTGAAAGCCAGAAAGATCAAGGGTAAAGAAAAGGAAGAACGGATGCTGGAGGCACTGCGGATGATGAGAATTGACAACCTAAAGGACCACCTTCCCTTCCAAATGTCCGGCGGACAGCAGCAGAGAATAGCTCTGGCCCGGGCCATTGTCATACATCCGGGCATATTACTGATGGATGAGCCGCTTTCCAACTTAGATGCGAAGCTGCGGCTGGAAATGCGCACGACCATAAGAAAGCTTCAGAAGGACCTGGGGATTACCACGGTCTATGTGACCCATGACCAGGATGAGGCGCTGGCGATATCCGACCGGATCGCGGTGTGCAACAACGGACGGGTGGAGCAGCTGGGCGATCCGTATGAGATTTATAACAAGCCGGCCAACACGTTTGTAGCCAATTTTATCGGCACTTCCAATTTTATACCGGGTAAGGCATACGACGGATACCTGGCGGTGCTGGATCAGGAAAAGATACCCTGCCGGTTAAAGGACAATTATCAGGGGGATATCCAGATCGCAGTGCGGCCGGAGCAGGTGAAGGTGACGGCGCCGGAGGACAGCGGAATCGCGGCCACCGTGACATCGGCTGTATTTCTGGGAACCCGCTATGAATATGAGTTCACGCTGCCTAACGGGCAGGTCATCCAGATCAATGAGTACAACAAGAAACGGGAGGAAGCCTATGAGTTGAATAAAAGGGTGGGCCTGAAATTTGAACTTAACCAGATGAGTGTCTTTACGGGGGACGGCAGGGAGGCATTGTTATGATGAAGAGAAAAAGAGGATTTGACTTTTGGAATATTGTTGTCCTGATGTTTATCATTCTGATTCTCCTGTTTATCATATATCCATTTTCTGCGTTGGCGGTGAAAAGTGTAAGGATGGAGGACGGGACGCTTTCGCTGAAATATTACATCAAGTTTTTTACCAGCCGGTACTACAGGACCGCGCTGTTTAACAGCTTGAAGGTATCCCTGCTGTCCACCGTGTTTGCCTGTCTGATCGGGATACCGATGGCGTATTTTTCATGCAGATTTCAGATCAGGGGGAAGAAACTGCTGGACAATCTCTGTATCATCGCCATGCTGAGTCCGCCGTTTATCGGCGCATACGCCTGGATCATGCTGATGGGGCGATCCGGCTATATTACCACCTTCGTGCACAGTCTGACCGGGATTACCCTACCCTCTATCTATGGGCTGACGGGAATTCTGCTGGTGTTTACGCTGAAACTGTTTCCCTATGTTTATCTGTATGTGTCTGGGGCTTTGGGAAGCATGGACGCTTCTTTGGAGGAGGCGGCGGAGAGTTTGGGAGAGCACGGCATAAAGCGGTTGCTGACGATTACGTTTCCGCTGATTCTGCCTACGATTCTCTCCAGCGCGCTTATGGTATTCATGACGTCTCTGGCTGACTTTGGTACGCCGGCGATTATAGGCGAGGGCTTCAAGGTTTTACCAGTGTTAATTTATAATGAGTATGTGGGGGAAATGGGAGGCGAGACGGGCCTGGCCAACGCGCTGAGCATTGTGGTGATCTCCATCGCACTTTTGGTCATGGTATTGCAGAAACGGGCCATAGCGGGCAGGGATTATAAGATGAGCGGACTGCGTCATCCGGAGGTGAAAAAACTGAAGGGAATTTCGGCGGTTCTGGTTCATGTGTTCCTGTTTTTTATCGGTTTTCTCGCAATCTTATCACAGCTGACGATCGCGGTTTCCTCCTTCCGCAATACCAGCGGGCCGGTGTTTACGAAAGGGTTTGGGTTCGGGAGTTATGTGGAGGCATTCAGCGGAATGGGGCGGGCCATCAGAAATACGTACTCATTCTCAATGATTGCGATCGCTGTCATTATCCTGCTCTCTATCCTGCTGTCGTATCTGGTAGTCAGGAGAAATACGAAGCTGATCAATCTGATTGACATGCTGGTCATGTTTCCCTATGTGATACCCGGCGCAGTTCTCGGCCTTATGCTGATCGGGGCGTTTAACAAAAAGCCCATCATATTGACCGGAACTGTGGTGATTATGATTGTGTCCTATGTGATCAGGAAAATGCCTTTTACCCTGCGCTCCAGCATCGGCATTTTGTATCAGATTGAGCCCAGCATCGATGAGGCGTCTATCAGCCTGGGGGTGTCGCCTGTAAAAACATTTTTCAGGATTACGGCTCCTATGATGGTGTCGGGGATTGTATCAGGGGGCGATTTTGAGCTGGATTCAGACCATCAATGAGCTGAGCTCCACCATGCTCCTGTACTCGGGAAGTACCAATACCATATCGGTTGCGATCTATAATGCGGTAACTGCTCAGGCCAATTATGGCGTGGCTACCGCGCTGGCGACGATCCTGACGGTGACGACCATTCTGGCGTTGGCCATATGCAACAAGCTTTCAGGTGGAAAACTGACTTTTTAGGAAAGAAACTGATGATAATTTAACCGAAATCTTGATATAAGCTCTTATTCAGGATATAATCTCTTTGTGCAATTTCTGCCGAACATTTTCAGGTCCGACAATTACGTTTCAAGGGGGAATATATTATGAAAGAGTTTCAACCGCAGCTATGGCTTTCCTTGAGAAATTATTCCAGGGAAAAGCTGGTGAAGGATGTGATTTCGGGTATCATTGTCGCGATCATTGCGCTGCCGTTGTCTATTGCGCTGGCGCTGGCTTCCGGTGTTTCGCCGGAGCAGGGGCTGTATACGGCTATTGTGGCGGGATTTTTGATATCGGCGCTGGGAGGCAGTAAGGTACAGATTGCGGGGCCGACTGCGGCGTTTGCCACCATTGTGGCGGGAATCGTGGCGAAGAATGGAATGGAGGGTCTGGCAGTGGCCACCATTCTTGCGGGAATCTTACTGGTTATGATGGGATTGCTGCGCATGGGGAGTATGATCCGGTTTATTCCCTATACGATTACCACAGGTTTTACCGCAGGTATTGCATTGACGATACTGATCGGGCAGATCAAGGATTTTCTTGGTCTGACCTTTCAGGAGGCACCGGTGGAAACCATGGATAAGCTGAAACAGGTGTTTGCCTGTTTTGGAACGTTGAATCCTATGGCGCTTGTGATCGGCTGTCTGGCGCTGGCGATCTTAATCGTCTGGCCCCGGATATTTTCAAAGCTGCCTGCCTCATTAGCGGCGGTTTTGGTGACGGCCGCGGTGGTTCGGCTGTTGGGGCTGCCGGTCAATACGATTGGCGACTTGTATGTGATTTCCGGCGCTTTGCCCGTACTGCATGTGCCGGCGATTTCTTATGACATGGTGGCCGTGGTGCTTCCGGACGCATTTACGATCGCTGTTTTAGCGGCGGTGGAATCCCTGCTGTCGGCTGTGGTGGCGGATGAGATGACAGGTTCGCAGCATAATTCCAATATGGAGCTGGTGGCCCAGGGGATCGGCAACACAGCCTCCGCCCTGTTTGGCGGGATTCCCGCAACCGGGGCCATAGCGCGGACTGCGGCCAATATAAAAAAATGGCGGGCAATCGCCGATTGCTGGTATGGTTCATGCTTTGGTGCTGCTGCTGGTATTGGTTCTGCTGATGCCCTATGCCGCATTGATCCCTATGCCCTGTATCGCCGCTATATTGTTTCAGGTAGCGTACAATATGAGTGGATGGCGTACTGTGGTTGCGGCGGTCAAACATTCTCCTAAGAGTGATATCATTGTGCTTGTCGTTACATTCTTTCTCACTGTGGTTTTTGATCTTGTGGTAGCGATAGCCGTTGGCCTGGCTCTGGCCTGTCTGCTTTTTATGAAGCGGATAGCAGACGTGGCGGTGATTAAGGAGTGGGAGTATATCGACGATGATGGTAACGGTCAAAACCGCCTGAAATCAGTTCCGGAACATGTCATGGTATATGAAATCATCGGCCCGATGTTCTTTGGCGCCGCTGATAAGATCCCTCACGTGAAGCCGGATGCGGACAAGCAGGTATTGATTCTGCGTATGCGCGCTGTACCGGCGCTGGATATCACCGCTCTCAACGGTCTGAGCAGACTATGGGAAACCTGCCGCCGCCAGGGAATACAGATTGTATTTTCCCACGTCAACGAACAACCCATGTCTGTTTTCCGAAAATCAGGTCTTTTTGAACGGGTGGGAGAAGATAATTTTCAGCCTAATATTGATGCGGCATTGGAATACGCGATTGAATTGAGAGATCATATGCAGAACAGGGATTTAGAAGAATGAAAGTAACGTCTATAGAGTGGTAATGCTGGCCGATCACCTTGGTAAATACTGAGGGGATCGGCTTTTTCTAAAAGAACTGCTGTGACCTGTTCGCTTGTATTTCCAGAATGTCTGCCAAATTGGTACAGTTTTGTGCATAATTTGTACTTCCCATTCTGGTTGTGATCTGATATAATACACCTATCTGTTTATAATCTACCATTTTCTGTATTTCAGGCAGTTCGCCGATATTTCAAGATGGTAACATTCAAAGGAGGACTTGTGTATGAGAAACACAAATCAAGCAAAAACGGTATTCCGAATTCCGACTTATGAGAGGGAGGAGGTGACTGAACTGCTGCAAAAGGATTCTGCCGTCTTTCAGCAATTCCAGATGCTGAGTCCCATGCTACAGGAGGAACTGGTGTCATTCTGCATGGGCAACCGGGGCCTCAAGATTACTTATGATCCGTTTTTTAAGGAGATTTTTAATCCGGTTTATCATAGAGAACGATTGGAACGGCTGATTTCCTGTATCTTAGGGGAAAAGGTGAGAATCAAGAAGGTTTTGCCCACCGAATCCCAGCGGTTATCTTCCGAAGCGTCCTTAATCATCATGGATATTCTGGTGGAGCTGGAATCGGGCGGTCTCGTAAACGTGGAGATACAGAAGGTCAGTTACGACTTTCCAGGACCGAGAGGCGCCTGCTATTCTTCGGATTTAGTCATGAGACAATACGCTGCGGTGAAAGCGGAGAGAGAGCAAGCGTTCTCCTATCGGGACCTGGGAAAAGTCATAACGATCGTCATGGTTGAGAAAAGCAGCGGGGCATTTCTTGACAATAAGGACCATTATATTCATCATTTCAGGCAAACATCTGATACCGGCTTAAAGCTGGATCTATTACAGGAATATATCTTTATCACTCTTGACGTTTTTCGAGAAATCACCCATAATATAAGTACGGAACTAGAGGCATGGATGACCTTTCTGAGTACAGATAATCCGGCGGATATCATGGCGTTGACGGAGGCATATCCATATTTCAAAGAGCTGTATTCTGATATGATCAAATTTCAGAGAAAGCCGAAGGAGTTGGTGAATATGTTTTCAGAGGCTTTGGAGATTATGGACCGCAACACAGTGAAATATATGATCGAAGACCGGGATGAGAAAATCCGGCAGCTGACCGGTGAACTTGAAGAGCAAACCGGTAAAATTGAGTATTTGGCCAGTGAAAACAAACAGCTGGCTGAGAAAATTGATGAGCAGATGCGTCTGAACGATGAACTTATGAAAAGACTTGACGCTCTGGAGGCTAACAAAAAGTAACCAAAGGAAAAGGCCGGGAGCGGTGATCTGCTTCCGGCCTGTATACATATCCGGCAGGGCGAAAAAGTAATAGAATATGAAGGCATCCTCTTTACAATATTAACCATATAGTGATAATATATAAATATATAAGGAGGATGCGCAGTATGATTATGTATGATAAGTTATGGGAGACGTTAGAGAGTAAGGGTGTGAGCCAGTATAAGCTGATCAACACCTACCATTTCAGCGGCGGGCAGCTTTCGAGGATGAAAAAGAATATGCATGTGTCCACCAGGACGATTGAAAAGCTGTGTACGATTCTGGACTGCGGGATGGATGAGATCGTGGAGATTACACCGGATGAAAAGGAAGAGTAATTGACGGCAATACAAAACACCGGAAGACTTTGGCAAATCAAGGTCTTCCGGTGTTTTGTTCTATCATGGAGATAATGGGATTCGAACCCACGACCTCATACATGCGAAGCATGCGCTCTCCCAACTGAGCTATATCCCCATATGTAAAAATTAAGAAGAAAAAATGGAGGCAACGAGGCTCGAACTCGTGACCTTTCGCGTGTGAGGCGAACGCTCTCCCGGCTGAGCTATGTCTCCATTCCATGTAACTATTGTATCACTATTTCAGAATTTTTCAAGTAGAATTTGCACCTATTTTTGGAAAAATTCCGACGGATAAAAAAAGGAGGGCCGGCAGGGGGAACCTGCCGGCG
>Ga0192243_10711_pt1 | contig 11261 bp, 10 predicted proteins | sample Koala_Koa27_K3_FD_131233 | JGI IMG/M metagenome (GOLD analysis project Ga0192243, IMG submission 131233) | Enriched cells from koala feces incubated with labeled cellulose particles, San Francisco Zoo, California, United States - Koala_Koa2-7_K3 ... | reverse complement strand
GTTTGTAAAAGAAGGAAATCCCAGAGTGGATGATTTCTTAAGACACCATCAGGCCGCAAATCGGTTTGGGTCGCCGGAGGAAATCGCGAATGTCGTATTGTTTATGGCCAGCGACAAGTCTTCCTTCATGCAGGCAGCCAACATTCCTGTAGATGGCGCAAATATGTAGGGAGAATCTGAGAATGAAACGTGTATTTGATCTGATCTGCTGCTTGATTGGAGTCGTGGTCCTGTCTCCTGTTTTTTTGATTGTTTCAGTCCTGATTGTGACGGATTCTCCGGGCGGTGTGTTTTTTCGCGGAGTAAGGATTGGTCAAAATGGGAAGGAATTTAAAATTTTTAAATTCAGGAGTATGCGGCCTGACTGTGAGGGAAAAGGAAAATGGAATGTTGGTGATGATGATGATCGCATCACAAAAATCGGACATTTTCTCCGCAAGACAAAGCTGGATGAACTGCCGCAGCTGCTCAATGTCATTAAAGGTGATATGAGCCTGGTCGGCCCGCGTCCGGAATTGAAGTATTACATAGATATGTATACGGAACGGGAGATGCCGATTCTTGATTTGAAGCCGGGTATTACGGACTGGGCTTCCATGGCAAATTTTGAGCAGTTTAAGGGATTTACGGAGGCGTCAGACCCGGATCAGTATTATTTGAACTATGTCAGACCGTTAAAGTTAGAATTACAATTGTACTACAGGTACCATCATAATTTCCTTTCGGATATTTATTGCATTTTTTATACGGTTTATAAAGTTCTGACGCACTCTCAGAAGCTGCCGGAAGAGGTGCAGAAGATTGTAGATGAATACAAAGTGACAATATGCGGTCAGTAAATGAGGCAAAGGAGACATAATGACGAGTGAACAATTAGCATGGAAAATCCGCCGTCACGGTATTGAGATGACGCATCTTTCCGGCGGCAGTCATATAGGAGCGGTGATGTCTGTCGCGGACATTATCGCAGTGTTATATACAGATGTAATGAACTACAGGCCGGGGGAACCGGATTGGAAGGACCGGGACAGATTTATTTTGAGCAAAGGTCATGCCGGGGCGTCTATTTATGCGGCGCTGGCAGAGACGGGATTTTTTGATGTTGAAGAACTGAAAACACATTATGCGAACGGCAGCCGTCTCTCCGGGCATGTTTCGCATCATCTGCCCGGCGTGGATTTCTCGACCGGCTCTCTTGGCCACGGCTTATCTGCCGGAGCAGGAATGGCATATGCCGCGAAAAAGGATCAGGCGGATCATAAGGTTTATGTGGTTCTGGGTGATGGTGAATGCGATGAGGGTTCTGTCTGGGAGGCGGCTCTTTTTGCCCATCACTATGGCCTTGATAATCTGGTGGCAATTGTGGATCACAACCATATGCAGAGTCTGGATACCTGTGAGAACACGTTGGAAATAGAGGACTTTGCTTCTAAATGGGAATCCTTTGGCTGGAATGTGATTGAGATCGACGGAAATGATCATGACCGGTTAAAGTCGGCTTTTGCTTCCATTGAAGCGGATAGCCATAAGCCTACGGTTATTATTGCGAATACAGTCAAGGGAAAAGGCGTTTCCTTTATGGAGGGTGATATTCTCTGGCATTATCGTTTTCCGCATGATGGCTGGGAGTATGACTGTGCAGTGAATGAGCTGCACCGCAGTATGCCGGAGGGGGTTGAGGATTGCTATACGCCTGATGGGATTCCGGATCCTGCCCTGCCGGGACCGGAGGACGACGTCGGGAACGACCATACGATCACAGCGACCTGGCACCCGTCATACCGCAGGCGATAAAGCGGGATTCAGACCGAAATGATGAGCGGACGGTGTTATCCGGCATCTGTTATACCGCATGAAGTAAGCGGCATTCGCAGCAGCAGAGGAGAGAACGAAAAAGATGAGAGATACATTTGTGAAAACGCTGATTGAACTGGCGAAAAAGAATAAAAATATAGAACTGATCACGGGTGATCTTGGATTTGGCGTATTAAAGCCTTTTTGGGAGCAATTGCCGGATCAGTTTACAAATGCCGGTATCGCAGAGCAGAATATGACCACGGTTGCAGCGGGAATGGCTCTGGAAGGGAAAACGGTCTTTACCTATTCCATCGGAAATTTTCCCACACTGAGATGTTTGGAACAGATTCGGAATGACTGTGCTTATCACCACGCGAATGTGAAGATTGTCTGTGTCGGAGGCGGGTTCGTATACGGAAGCCTCGGTATGAGCCATCAGGCGACAGAGGACCTTGCAATTATGCGTGCTCTGCCGGATGTTGTGGTTATGGCTCCCGGTGATCTGGTAGAGGCGGAGGAAGCGACAAAGGCGATCGCGGATTATCCGGGCACCTGTTATCTGCGTCTGGGACGCGGCGGAGAGAAACGGATTCACGACTGTATTCCGGACTTCCGGATTGGGAAAGCAATCAGGGTCAGGGATGGAGAGAAGGTTGTCATTTTCTCAACAGGGGCGATTTTTGAAGAGGTACAGGGGGCGTATGAAATTCTGAACAGCCGGGGTTATGCACCGGCTGTTTATACATTTCCGACTGTCAAGCCGATTGACGCAGGTGTCATCCGTGCATGTGCGGAGAAGTTTGACCTGATTGTTACCTGTGAGGAGCATAATATTGTTGGCGGTTTTGGCAGCGCGGTTGCCGAGGTCCTGTCTGAAATGCAGCAGAGAAAGGCTGCTTTGCTGCGCATTGGCCTGGATGACCGTTATGCAACAAGAGTCGGAAATCAAAAGTATCTGAGGGAACAGTACGGTATGTCGGCGGAGCAGATTGCAAGGCGGATCATCGGAAAAATATAGACGGAAGGACCGGTGAAGGTAAAATCAATGAGTAAACGAATTCTGTTAACATCCACGGATTTAATGATGATCCAGTTTATGATTCCGCATATTTATAATTTTGTTGACCATGGATGGCATGTTGAAATTGCCTGTTCTGTAGTTGGAGACAGAATAGATGAAATCCGGGAAAAATTAGAGGGGAAGGCAGTGATACATACTGTCAGATTACATAGAAGTCCGGCCAATCCCGAGAATCTGAGAGGACTGCAGGATATGAAGCGGGTGATCGATGACGGGGAATGGGATATCATCTGGACGAATGAACCTGTTATGGGGGTGGTGACACGCTTAGCAGCCCGAAAAGCCAGAAAAAAGGGAACCAAAGTGGTTTACATGGTTCACGGATTTCATTTTTACAAGGGCGCACCGGCTCTGAACTGGCTGGTGTTTTATCCGGTGGAGCGGATCATGGCACATTTTGCAGACGCTATCGTTACCATCAATAAGGATGATTTTGAACGGGCAAAGACGTTTCATACGAAGGAAGTGAAATATATTCACGGAATCGGCGTAAATACCGATCGTCTGGATCATACGAATCCCGATCAGAACATACGGAAGGAATTGGGAATCCCGAATGAGGCCTGTCTTCTTCTTTCCATCGGCGAATTAAATAAGAATAAAAATCACAGAGTGATTATAGATGCGCTGGGTATTCTGTCAGACAGAGATATTTACTATGCCATTTGCGGAAAGGGTGATATGAAGAATGCCCTGTCAGAACTTGCGGCGGAAAAGGGCATACAGGATCGATTCTTTCTGTTGGGATACAGAATGGATATCGTTGATATATGTATGCAGGCGGATGTTTTTGTCTTTCCGTCTATCAGAGAGGGCTTGCCGCAGTCTCCGCTGGAGGCTATGTATTGCGGATTGCCGGTTATATCGACAAATTCCGGCGGGATTAAGGACTATGTTATAGATGGTGTGAACGGTTATCTGTGTGAGCCGACAGATGCCCGGGGGTTTGCCGATGCCATTCGGACTTTGAAGGATGATAAAGAAAAACGCATGGAATTCGGCAGGCAGAATCAGGAATCGGTGATTCCGTTCTGCTTTGCCGGTGTGAAGAATGAAGTTCTGGAGTTGTTTGAAAGTTTTCTGTGATTTGAAAAAGGAGCCGGAATGAAAGGCAGAACACATCATAAGAAAATGATTGCCCTTGTAATTATATTGTTGCTGGCAGTTTTTGTTATGGCCGGATTTTTTACGTCGAAATTCTGCCTTACTGTTACAACGTACCAGATACAATCAGATAAGATTGATTCTTCTGTGAGAATCGTACAGCTGACAGATTTACATGACAGTGAGTTTGGTGCAGATAATAAACGATTAGTGTCGAAGATCAGGGCACAGTCTCCGGATGTGATTTTGATAACGGGAGATTTATTAAATGCGGGAGAGCAGGATACAGATGTGGCTGTCCGTCTCATTGCGGATCTCAGTGAAATCTGTCAGGTATATATATCATACGGAAATCATGAATACGAATATGAGGAAGCTTATCAGATCGATTTGAAATCGCTTTATGAAGCGGCGGGAGCTGTCGTGCTGGAGTATGAATATGAGGATCTGACGATAAACGGACAGCGAATCAGGCTGGGAGGAATATACGGATACTGTATTCCGGCAAAATATTTAGAGACAAACGAAGCTGATCCGGAGGAGTGTGCTTTTCTTGAAGAGTTTCAGGATACTGATTTATACACTGTTCTGATGTGCCACATGCCGGTATGCTGGATTTTAAATGATGGGTTGGATGAGTGGAGCGTAGATTGTGTTCTGGCGGGTCATGTTCACGGAGGACAGGTGATTTTGCCGTTTGTCGGAGGACTGTATGCTCCGGATTTTGGATGGTTTCCGGGCAAGCTGGAAGGTCTGTATGATTCCTCTGACGGGGATAAAGTTTTGGTTTTATCAAGGGGACTTGGCTCAACAGAAACCATTCCGAGATTTAATAATATTCCGGAGATTGTGGTTGTCGACTTATTGCCTCAATAACAGATGTTTTTTTCAGGGAGATTCGAGATGGGAGAGATTTACGACTTATTCCTGCAGGCTCTAACCGCCGCATTAAAAAATGAAGAAGTATCCTGGACCGAAGAATTGTCTCCGCAGACATGGCTTTCGCTGTTCCGGCTGGCTGAGATGCACCATATCCTCCCGATGATTTACGGAGCCGTGTACAGCTGCCCGGCCGCCAAAGAGGCTGACCCGAAGCTCTTTTTTTCATATAAACAGCGTACCATCCAGATGGTCACGTTGCAGACCATGAAAACCAGTGAATTCCTCAGACTTTATCAGAAACTGGCCGATGCCGGGATCGCGCCTCTGGTTGTGAAGGGGCTCATTTGCCGGAATCTTTATCCGAATCCGGATGAGCGGCTTTCCGGGGATGAAGATATTCTCATACCGGATGGCCAATTTGCGCTGTTTCACAGAGTTATGACGGAAGACGGCATGGTATGTGCAGATGCGGATCTCGACGTGGAGCAGGCTTACGAAGTGCCCTATGGGAAAAAGGGCAGTCCCATATATATCGAAGCGCACAAATTCTTATTTCCTCCGGAATCGGAAGCATACGGGGATCTGAATCGTTTCTTTTCGGATATCCGGGAACGGGCGGTCGAAGTGTGCGTTGACGGCACGCCGGTTCTGACTATGGGATATACGGACCATCTGTTTTATCTGATCTGCCATGCCTTTAAGCACCTGCTGCATAGCGGCGTGGGCATCCGGCAGGTGTGTGATATCGCACTGTTTGCCAATACATATGGCCGTGAGGTGGACTGGCAGCTTTTGTTAAAGCAATGCCGTGAGATTCGCGCGGATCTGTTCACGGCGGCGCTGTTTCGGATCGGCCGGAAATACCTGACGTTCGATCCGGTGAGAGCCTGTTATCCGGCGGAATGGTCTGAGATTAAAGTGGATGAAACGCTGCTGCTGCAGGATCTGCTGGATGCCGGTGTGTATGGCGGCGGGTCGATGAGCCGGAAACACAGCAGCAATATGACACTGCAGGCGGTTGCCGCGCAAAAACAGGGGAAAAGGGCGGGAAGCGGTGTTCTGAAATCTCTGTTTCCCACGGCAAAAGCACTGGAAAAGCGCTATCCTTACCTGAAGAAGAAACCATTTCTGCTCCCGGCGGCGTGGATCAGCCGGATATGGAGCTACAAAAAAGAGACGGGGGAGGGAAATCATAATGATGCTTCCGAAAGCATTCGAATCGGGGAGCAGCGTCTGGAACTCATGAAACAGTACGGGATTTTAGATTCTGGGAAGTAGCGTGCGTGCGAAGGAGATTTTTATTTTATGTCAGATAAATCACAGAACCCGGATGACATTGAGGAATTTTCCGGACTCAACAGGATATTTAAATCAAAAGCAATCCAGTGGCTCATCAACAAGATCGGCGACGGTTCGTTCAGCGAGTTTTTTGACGACTGGAAATGGATTTTTACGTTCAGTAAAAAATATGCGAAGATGATCATTTTTTTATACCATTCTGGGCGTCTGCAGTTCTACGCTGAGCCTCGTTTCCTCCGTGGCGAGCAAGTATATGATTGATATTATCACCGGGTTTGATTTCAGCATGCTGTGGTTCCTGGCGCTTGTGATGGTCGGCAGCATGGTGGTCAGTCTGGTGTTTTCCAGTCTGGTCAATCGTATTTCCGCGAAGATCAGTATTCATGTCAACAATGATATTCAGGCGGAAGTGTTTGATCAGATTGTTGACGCGGACTGGCTGGAGCTGAGTAAATTTGCGAACGGCGATCTGCTGAACCGGTTTAACAACGACATCAGCACGGTTTCGTCGAATGCGGTCAGCTGGCTGCCGAATATCATTGTCGCCGTTTATAATTTCATCGCGACGTTCTGCGTGATTTTTTACTATGACGTGACCATGGCCTGGATTGCGCTGTCGTCCGCGCCGTTTCTGCTGATCGCCAGCCGTTTCCTGATGCGCAAGAATAAGGAGTATCGGAAACGCGTGCTGGAGATCAACAGCGGCATGATGGGGTTTGAGTCGGAAACGTTTTACAATATGGATACGATCAAATCCTTCGGCGTGGCGGGGCATTACAGCCGGGGACTGCGCCGGTGGCAGGAAAAATATAAAAAGTATAATCTGGACTACAATCTGTTCTCTATAAAAACGAATATCGGCATGTCGGTGCTCGGTATGGTTGTGTCTTTCGTGGCGTTCGGTTATTGTCTGTTCCGGCTGTGGACAGGCGCGATTACATACGGGACGATGACACTGTTTCTGACGCAGCGTTCCCGGCTGACGACGCAGTTTAATTCTATGGTGAATATCATACCGGGTATGCTGAACAGTGCCATTTCCGCGCACCGGATCCGGGAGCTGATCGAGCTTCCGCGGGAAAAACACATTCCGAAGGAGTCGGAGGAGATGGCAAAGGCTGCGCACGATGGTTTTGAGGTGCGGATGACCGGTGTGAATTTTGCCTATGTGGAAAATAATCAGGTGCTGCGCGATTCGGATTTCACGGCAAAGCCGAATGAGATCATCGCCCTGATCGGCCCGTCCGGCGAGGGCAAGACGACGCTGATCCGTCTGATGCTCGGCCTGACGCATCCCGGCGACGGCACCGTGTCACTGATGGATATGAACGGAAACAGGGTGGAGATCAATGCGGACACGCGGCGGTATTTTTCCTATGTGCCGCAGGGCAATACGATCCTGTCCGGCACGATTGCCGACAACATGCGGATGGTGAAAGAGGACGCCACGGATGAGGAGATCATTGAGGCGCTCAAGACGGCCTGCGCCTGGGAGTTTGTCTCGAAACTGGAACACGGCATTCACGGGAAACTGGGGGAGCGCGGGCGCGGCGTGTCGGAAGGACAGGCTCAGCGGATCGCCATCGCCCGGGCGGTTCTGCGCGACGCACCGGTGCTGCTGCTCGATGAGGCCACGAGCGCGCTGGATGTACAGACGGAGCGCCGGGTGCTGCGCAATATTATCCGGCAGCGGCCGAATAAGACGATCATTGTGACCACCCACCGCCCCAGCGTGCTGGATATGTGCCGGAGGGTGTACCGTGTGATGGATACGAAGCTGACGGAGCTGAGCGAGGAAGAATCGCAGGCGATGGTGAAGGATTTCTGATCATTTGTGTCAGGGTCGGTATCCTGATATCAGATATTCAACGGAGAGCAGGAAGATGGAGAGTATCATTGAACAGCGGGAGGACATCCGCAGGGTAGACAATCAGGAGTATCTCGGCATGCTGAAGGGATTGATTCTGGATGGGAAAGATGTGTCCCTTCTTGTGAGCGGCAGCAGTATGAGTCCGTTTATCATTCACCAGCGGGATTCCGTGATTCTGGCTCCGGTCAGAGAACCTTTGAAAAAAGGAGATATCGTTTTCTATCAGAGGGAAAATGCGGACTATATCCTGCACAGAATCCGCCGTGTTCATGCGGATGGTACATATGATATCATCGGGGATGCGCAGATTGAGATAGAACCCGGTGTGAGACGGGAGCAGATATTTGCCGTCGTCACGATGGTGCGCAGGAAGGGGCGCGATATTCGCCCCGGTGATTTCCGGTGGGGGTTTTTCGCGCGGGTATGGCTGCGGATCATTCCGTTGCGTCATTTTGTCATGCGTGTTTATGGTTTCCTGAGGATGCGGTGAATGATAAAAATCAAATGGGATCACCGGAACCTCTCAATGATGCAGGTATGCTTTTTCCCTTTGTCATTTTTGTTATAATTGATGCCGACAAGCAGAAGGTTATCTGTATATTTTGACAGGGCGCCGTCATATCGCCTGTCGCGGATTTGCCGGATGGCGCCGTCCGCCGTCTTATTATACTTCAGTTCAATCAGAAGCGCCGGTTTATCCATATGAGGCGCGGGGATGAATGCAAGATCGGTAAACCCTTTCCCTGACGGAAACTCACGGACAATCGTATAACAATTGCGTGCTGTGTAGTAGGCCAGTGTGACCGCGCAGCTCAGAGAATTCTCATCGTTGTACTGTAATACAGAAACATTCAGGTCGTGAATTCGTTCCAAAGCTGTTTCCACGGCCGCACTGTCTTCGTTGATGGTTGTCTGCAGAAGATCTTCGGATGATGCGAGTGCAGAGGCGATTTCTTCCCAACCGTCTCCTTCAACCGCGTTCTGAAAAGCCCCGGCAATCTCCAGATTGGGAATATACACCTGTCCGGTTTTTTCATGATAACCCAGATAGCCCAGATGGATCAGCAGGGTCAGTACATCGTCTTTGCTGTTGAAGGATGTAATATCATTCTGGAAACGCGCAATCTCAATTTTGATTTTCCCGCCTCCCAGCATGGCAACAATGGCGTCTTTTAATCCGTCAAAGTTCATGCTGATATAGCTTTTCAGTGATTCATATGTCTCAGAACCGGTCCAGTAATTTCGAAAACGCTTTCTTTTCACCGCTGACATCACGGAATCAGGGCTGTACACAGAACCGTGATCTTCAAAAGAATATCCGTCATACCAGCGTTTCATTTTTTTAAAATCAACTTCATTTTTCAGGCATAAACTTCTGACTTCCTCTTCTGTAAAACCGACGTACTCTGAGAGCATATCCGGGTTGGTCATGGAATATTCTTCGAAATCAGTCAGGGCAGACTCTGTGCCGTATTTTTTAATCGGCAGAATACCGGTCATATACGCGCCTGCGAGCGCAGACTTCATGGACGGCCCGCCTTTAAAAAGACCTCTTAAAAACCGCAGATAAGATTTCTGCAGTTCGTCGTTATGCTTCGCTTCGCGAAACAGGGCATCCCATTCATCTATGATGAGGAAAAACTTTTCATTCGTCTTCCGGCTCACATTCAGTATGGCGTTGGCAAGGATCGTTTCGTCCGCTTTCACATAATCGGGAAATGCCTCCCGAAGCTCTTCGATTACAGATCTCTGAATAACTGAAAGGACATCGCGGATATCGTCTGTCACAGAGATAAACCATGTGATATCCAGATAAATCACATCAAATGCATTCAGATATTTCTTATAGGAATGATGGTGTGAAATCTCCAGCCCGTCAAATAATTCTCCGGAATCACAGCTCTTGTCATAATATGCTGCCAGCATGGCCGCAGCGAACGATTTCCCAAAACGACGGGGACGGCTAAAGCAGGTCAGACTGCGGGCGGTATCAATCGTCTGGTTGATATAATCAATCAGACCGGTCTTGTCAACGTAAGTTCCGTTTCGGATCTGACGGAATGCTTCATTTCCGCAATTGAGATACATGCCCATATGTCGAACGCCTCCTGTTTTCTGGTTTCGATTTGATACTCATTCTAACATGCGGTGCCGGGGTTCGCAAGGTACAATTTACGTCATACATCTGTTCCTGGGAGATGCGCCGCGGACGTAAAAAAGTGCTTGATACTTGCAGACGTAACAAAAATGCGTATATCCGCAAAAATATTTCCTGGTAAGATATATTTTATTACCGGGGTCAGCCCCCCTCTTTTTCTCAGGATGGAAAAACAATGTGTAGAATTTATTGATTGAACATATAATATTACCAATATGACGGGATGAGGTTTAAAAACGAAACAAAATGTATCGAAAAACAAAAATGATATTGATTAATGATAAATAGAATGGTACAATACTGAAAAGAAATTTTATATTATATTTGTGTGTGGTATATGTGGAGGATATTATGGATAGGCGCTTTGTCAGGATAGAAAGTATTTCAATAAATAATTTTAAAAATGTTAAAAATGGAATGCTCGATTTTGATCATCAAAGAAAGGATTATTGTGCCAGTATCATTGGTTTATATGGTCAAAATGGTTCCGGAAAAACCGCACTGATTGATGCTTTGCAGGTATTGAGGCTTGCGTTATGTGGTAAAGCTGTTCCTGACAAATATGCTGATTATATTAATGTTAATGCAAAATGTTTTACACTTAAATTCCAGTTTAAGATGCAGAAAGGAAAAACGCTTTATAATATCTGGTATCAATTTTCTGTAAAAAAAATAATTGATGAGGAACAGATTGAAGATAACGAATCCACGCATGCTGAAACTAAATATAAGATACAGATTTTTGATGAGGTATTAAGTTTCAACTATGTGTCAGAGACAGAAAAGATACGCAAGACTACCATTATAGACACGAGGACGTCTGAGGTATTTATACCGAAGTCAAAGTATAATGAATTGTTGGAAGGTAATGATGAGGACATCATGGAGCTTTTGTTGACAAAGCGTTTTGTTCAGGCACAGTCCAGATCGTTTATTTTTTCCAGGGAAATGTTAAACCGTTTTAGAAAGAGTTGCAATAATAAATTATATATGGATGTTATTAATGGCTTACATTTATTTGGCAGTAGAGAGCTTTTTATCATTGATACACAACATGAAGGCCTGATCAA
>Ga0192243_10709_pt1 | contig 11294 bp, 14 predicted proteins | sample Koala_Koa27_K3_FD_131233 | JGI IMG/M metagenome (GOLD analysis project Ga0192243, IMG submission 131233) | Enriched cells from koala feces incubated with labeled cellulose particles, San Francisco Zoo, California, United States - Koala_Koa2-7_K3 ... | reverse complement strand
AACCAATCTAAAGCATATTCAGAGGGCTTTGGAGTGCCTGGAGAGGGCGGATGTCAGAGGCGCGCTGGAGGCGGTGTACAACATCGACAACAACCGGTACGCGTTTCTGTTCGACGAGGAGGTATTTACCTACTTTACGGACTACGTGCTGAATCAGCCGGCCGAAAGGCTTTTGTGGGGAGCGGGAAGAATCGTGCACCATGAAAATCTGTTTGGCCTGGTAAGGAGCCTGAGAGAAAAGCTGAGGCAGGCTAACCCGGACTTGGCGGCTGAGAAGGAGAGGCTGCGGCAGGTGGAGGAAAACCAGATGGTCTGCTACCGCGATGATATCGAGTACATGATTCATAACATAAAAAAGATGGTCAATACCATGAAAATGACAGAGGGGACAGAGAGCAACTGATTATGGAGAGTCACAGTTTATACCACGTACAAAAAAGAGGATTTTGAGCAGTTGAAGGGGCTTTTGACCCGCTGCTTTGCCAATGATCCTCTCTATTGCAGTCTGATACCGGATCGGGATACCAGAGCTCGGCTGATGCCGGAGCTTTTTGAATGTGATGTGGAGGAGTTTTTTGATACCTGCGAGATCTTTGCCGACAGCCGGGAGTTAAACGGGGTTTTAGTGGTATCCGACGAGTCGGAGCCTTACAATCCGTTTTTTTATTACCCGAGGGAGGCTCAGGCGGCGCTCAAGACAGACGGATATTTAATCAGGGAGGACCCCAGTCTCAAGACATTTCGAAACTTTATGCTGGGAAAGGACTATCTAAACTCCAGATGGACGGACCAGCTTCATCAGCAGGAACGGATTCACGTGATCTATCTGGCCGTGGAGCCGGCGATGCAGCATCACGGAATCGCTAGATTTCTGCTGGACGAGACGATCCGCTATGCGAAAGCGCATCGCCTGATGGTGTCTCTGGAGACCCACAATGAGCGGAACGTGGCATTTTACCAGCAATTTGGATTTAAGGTCTATGGAGTGGTGGAAAAATGTTTAGGATTAAAACAGTATTGTATGATCCGGGAAGTTCAGTGAGAGTCTTTTGAGAAAATTTGACAGTAATGGTAATTGATATCAGTATTGACAAAACAATGATTTTGGAATAGACTTATCTATGAGGTTAGAGATGACTAACCAACAAAATCAATCTGGAAGGAACTATTTATGAGACAGTATGTCTGGCTGAATCCGGTTGTCCTCAGCATGTACGAGGAGGAGGAGCTGCGCCGTGTGGTAGGGGAAGCGGGCTTTGAGATTGTGGAGTGCGCGGAGGATCACATCGGAGCGGTGAAAAAAAGTATGGGGATGAGATTCGAAAATCCGGAGTCTGCGTGATGGACATGCGGTGCCCGGCGGCAGCAGAGCTCGCCAAAAGGCGTTTTAGCAAGGCCGATGTAGAATACCCGGACATTGATCCGATTCTGATTCACTGTGCCGCAGAGCTTGCCGGGCGTTTTGGGGAGAAGGGCAGACTGACAGTCACGACTCCCTGTACCCAACTGAGAGATATGGGGAACCGCCTGTGTCTGACGGGAACCCGTTTTGTGACCTGGAAGGAGTTTATGGAGGAGCAGGGGATACGGATCAGGAAACGGAAGCCGGAAGCCAGCCCCATCCCTCCGGATTTTTTTTCAGAGTGGGAGGGAGCCGCCAGGCCGCTCTCATCGAAGGAGAAAATCGAAACATTTTTTGAGGAGAGAGCCTATGAGCAGTATCAGGTGGCGGAGATGCTATACTGCACGGAGGGCTGCCACAATGGAAAGGGGGTGTGATCGTTGAAACGATGGATAAAGGTAATGATTCCGCTGGCCGTCCTGGCTGTTTTATGGCAGGCGGCCTCCGCCTCGGGAATCTGGAGCGCCTATGTGCTGCCCAGTCCCGGTAAGGTGGTGGAATCCCTGTGGAGGATGGTGGAATCCGGCGTGCTGTTAAAGCATATTATGATCAGCTTTGAGCGGGTTCTGACCGGTTTTCTGATCGCCTTTGTGCTGGCCTTTCTCTTTGGAATCCTGGCTGCGGCCAGGCCGGGGGCCGGCGACTACTACAATACGATCCTGGAGTTTATGCGGAACGTGCCGCCCCTCAGCCTGATAGCCCTGCTGATTCTGTGGTTTGGAATCGGTGAGACCTCCAAGGTGATTATTATCGTGCTGGCCCCCTTCTTTCCTATGTTTCTCAACATCAAGAAGGGGTTCACATCCTGTGACCGGAAGCTTCTGGAGGTTGGGACGGCCTACGGGTTAGGCGGCGGGGAGCGGTTTTTTAAGATTGTGCTTCCCTATGCGCTGCCGGATATCCTGGTGGGCATGCGTATCGGACTGGGATACAGCTGGCGGGCGATCATCGGGGCGGAGATGATTGCGGCGGGAAGCGGCCTGGGTTATCTGATTCTGGATGCCCAGCAGATGTCGCGGTCGGACAAGGTCATAGTCGGGATCTTTGTGATCGGAATCGTCGGGGTTTTCTGCGACAAGCTGTTCTCGGCCCTGATCAAAAAAGCTGTGCATGGAGGTGTGGACGATAGCTGGAGTTGAGATTAAAAGGTTGAACAAGACTTACGAGGTATCGGGAAAGCCGGTGGAGGTCCTGCGGGATTTGGAGCTGACCCTCTGTGCGGACAGAATCACCGTGGTTTTGGGGCAGAGCGGCTGCGGAAAGACGACGCTTCTCAGAATCGTAGCCGGGCTGGAGGAGGCGGACAGCGGCCAGGTGGAGTTTTCGGCGGAGTCCAAAACCGGCATCATGTTCCAGGAACCGCGGCTCATGCCATGGCTGACGGTCAGAAGGAATATCACCTTCGGTCTGAAGAAAAGGGAGATCACAAAGGAGCTGGTGGACCGGCTGATCCGGATGACGGGGTTAAACGGCTTCGAGGACGCCTATCCGTCCCAGTTGTCGGGAGGCATGCAGCAGCGAGTCGCCCTCGCCAGGGTGCTGGCCTACGACGCGTTCTACATCCTGATGGATGAACCGTTTGCGGCCCTTGACTATTTTACCAGAAAAAAGATGCAAAACGAGCTTCTGCGGATCTGGGAGGAGAGCAGAAAGGGCGTGCTGTTTGTAACCCACAGCATCGACGAGGCGCTGGTGCTGGGGCACAGGATTGTGATTCTGGAAAACGGAAAGAGTAAAAAGGAATATGATCTAAGCGGCTGTGCCTACCCCAGGGACTTACTGTCGCCGGATATGATTGCGGTGAAGAAGGATATTATAGAGAACATCGAGACAGACGGCCAAACCGGGTAGGAGAGCCGGATTGGACTGGAGTGTGCGGACAGCACAGAAGGAGGATATTATGAAAAAATTATCGTTGTATTTGTTGGCATTTACTGTGGCGGCCGGTGCGCTGGCCGGCTGCGCCGGAAAGAAGGAGACAAAGGAGACGCTGCCTGTGGAGACGGAGCTTACGGCGGCGGAAAGGGAGACTGACGGCCAGAGCGGGGAAGAGAGCACAGAGAGTCCTGTAGCTGCCGGAGAAGGCGGAACCGTGACCGTCACCTATGTAAAGTCTCCGCTAAATGTACCGTCCATCGTGGAGAAGGACCAGGCCATTTTTTCGGATGTATTTCGGGCGTTGAATTATAGCGTGGCCTACTCCGACTTGACCACAGGACCGGAGCAGACTCAGGCCCTGGCCTCGGGCGACATTCAGTTTTTAAACGCGGTGGGAGCCACCTCGGTGATCCTTTCCGCCTCCAACGGCGCGGATATCAAGATTATCAGCATGTACAGCCGTTCCCCCAAGGCATTTAAGCTGTTTTCCAAGGACGGCTCTATCAAGACCCCTCTGGATTTAAAGGGAAAGAAGGTAGCCGGACCCAAGGGAACGATCCTTCACGAGCTTTTAGTGGCTTACTTAAAGTCCGCCGATCTGACGGAGGATGACATCGAATTTGTATCCATGGGCATCCCGGATTCTCAGGCGGCCTTAGTGGGCGGCAGCGTGGACGCGGCTCTGCTTGCAGGACCGGCGGCCTACAACATGGAAAAGGACGGATACGCGGTGGTAACCGACGGCGAAGGATTCACCGACGCCACCATCGTCACGGCCACCAGCGGCAAATTCTACGAGGAGCATCCGGAGCTTGTAAAGACGTTCCTGACTGGGCAGAAAAAGGTGCTGGACTACATGAAGGGCAGCTACGAGGAGGCCATGGCCGCCACCGCGAAGGAGACCGAGCTGACCGTGGAGGCCGTGAAGGAGATGTACGATATGTATGACTTTGACATGGAGATCTCCGACAAGGACATCGAGGCCATGAAGAATACCGAACAGTTCATGAAGGACACAGGTATGATTGAACATGACGTGGATGTGGAAGGCTTAATTTTGAACATCAATTGAGGACTCACTGACTGACGAATATGGTAATTAAAATGCCGGTTTCCCGCCAGGGCTCTAAAAGCCTTGGGGAAACCGGCATTATGTTTGTGGTTATCAGGCTGGGCGTACATCAGAATGCCAGAAGGACTGCCAGTCCAATCACCGCCATCAGCCCGCCCAGACCGCAGAAGATGGCTGTCAGAAAGCGTTCAATCCCGCTTTCCCGTTCCAGATAGATCTTTTCCGGCTCTCCCGGCACATAATACAGCTCCACCGTGTCTCCGACATTAAAAAGTTTTCTTGAAGAGCTGAGGGAGGAGCTGACCTTGTGCATGCTTCCTTCCGCATAATACTCATAGAAATAGGACCAGGTCCGCGTATGATTCAGACTGCTGATATGACCGCTTAAATCAGTAACCGTCGCCGTCGTCACCGCGGTTGCCATCTTCCTTCTTTTTCCATAAAATTGATACACAAACAGCCCGGAGAGGATAAAGATCACTCCTATACTTAAAAATACGAATCCGACGATCAATGCTGCGTCCATCAGTTACCTGCCTTTCCCGCCCCAAGCAGCAGCCTGGAGTTTGGAATTTCTTCTATAGATGATACTCCTTATATAACCGGTTCCTTAATTTACCATCGGAGGCCGCCTTTTCGATCATATCCTGCCTGCCGCTTCTCAATAATTCCAGAATCAGGCTGGACATCCGCGCTTCCCCACGCCGTTCCCCTCGTTTCTCACCAAGCATCTTACCCTGTTTTAACCCGATCTCTCTGCCTCGTTTTTCTCCATCCATAATCAATTCATCAATCGCCTGACACATATCAAAACCTCCCTTATTCAACTGGGCCTTCCTGACAGACCGCATCAACCGTCTGGTTTCACCTAACAGTGAAAAAATCGCCATGACAGAATCCTCATCCAGCTGCATCAACTGTTCTCTGTTGTCACGGGCGTAGCGGTATAACGCTTCTTTATCTGTAGAATATTTTATCATACCGAATACGTATTGTAAACTGGTTCGGAAGTATTCCAGATGCTCGATATTCCGCACGGATACCAGATTGATTTTGTAGTTTGGCAGATAGTCTGAAAGAGCATGGAATTCTTCGGATTCTGTATCTATATCCAACATGTCATAGAGCGTTTGGCTCCCGTCCCATTCCTCTTTTCCGTAATATAAGATGACTGTGATTACCGGACAAAGTTTATCGTTTTTTGTGATTCCAGACAGAAATTCGTCACCTTTTAAATGGTCCCCGGCAGCTTTATGAGCTTTTTCCAGTTCCTGGACCTGCCGGGTATATTCCAGGGAATCATAGAGCATATTGCGAACAGGCATGGCGTAGTGAATGCCATTTTGATTTTCCGTGCCCAGTACCGCAAAGCAGATACCAAAACCGGCCTTCATCATAAGGTCTCTCTGACGTTGAACCAACTGTCTGCCATTGTCAGAATCCCAGAAGGGGACGCCTGACCGGGACTCCATGTTTTCCAGATCAGTCGCATGGAGAATCTGCAGCCCTTTAAAAAGCAGAGCGTTAAAAAAATCCGCGAACCGTTCCGGGTCGCGCAAAAGCCGATTTAAATAAAAATCCTGTTTGGCCATAAATTTACTCCATTTCATTTGTAGTGGCTAAAACAAATGAACCGTCACAGTCATAGGCATCACCTCACTTTAACAAAAGTTTTCGTAACCGGGATATATGGCTGAAACGCCGGACCCTGATTCAGGAAAGATATCCTGAGAATTACTATCTCAATATACCACAGGACAAGAAGGTTTGCAAGAAATTGATTACAATTATTTGAATATAAAACAGGCGGCCCCGAGGCCGCCTGTTGGTCGGTTGAATATTAAACCAGAAGCATCCTGTCATTATCCAGGGTCTTATGGCTTTTGGCTGAGTAGAGCTCTAAGAGCTCCTGTACGGTCATTTTCTTCTTTTCATCACCGCTGATATCCAGGATAATGCGGCCGGAATCCATCATGATCGTTCGGTTTCCGGTCTCTAAGGCGGAGGTCATGTTGTGGGTGATCATCATGGTGGTGAGATGGTGCTTTTTGATGATCCGGTTGGTGATATCCATCACCTTCTCCGCGGTGGCCGGGTCCAGGGCGGCGGTGTGCTCATCTAAGAGAAGAAGCTTGGGGGGAACCAGGGTGCACATCAAAAGCGTCACCACCTGGCGCTGGCCGCCGGAGAGAAGGCCCACCTTTGTCTTCATCCGGTCCTCCAGACCCATGCCAAACTCGGCCAGGGCTTCCCGGAACATGGACACATCCTTTTTGTTCAGGGCAAAATGGTACAGCCTCCGCTTGCTTCTGGAGTAGGAGAGAGCCAGGTTCTCCTCGATGGTCAAGTTGGGGGCGGTTCCCTTCATGGGGTCCTGGAACAGGCGGCCGATGATGAAGGAGCGCTTGTGTTCCGGTAAGTAGGTGATATTTCTGCCGTCCAGTCCGATATATCCCTCATCCAGCCAGAAGCTTCCGCAGATGGCGTTGAAGAGGGCGGATTTACCGGCGCCGTTGGAGCCTACCATGGTGACGAAGTCTCCGTCCTGGAGCGTTAAGTTCAAGTGGTCCAGAGCCTGGTGTTCGTTGGGGGTTCCGCGCAAAAATGCCTTGGAAGCGTCAGTGATTTGCAGCATTATGTTTTACCCCCTTTCTGAATTCCATCTCCGCCTGAATCGCCGGAAGCGAGAGGGCCACCGCCACGATGCAGGCGGAGACCAGCTTCAGCGCATAGGCCGGGAACGGGCTGTATTTGAGTGCCAGAGCGATGATGATCCGGTAGATAATGGAGCCGATGACGGCCGCGGCCAGACCTGCGGTGACGCTCATCTTCTTGCAGAGCAGCTCGCCGATGATGACGGAGGCCAGACCGACGACGATGATTCCCACGCCGGAGTTGATATCGGCAAAGCCCTGATACTGGGCGATCAAAGCGCCGGAGAGGGCGATACAGCCGTTTCCGATGGCCAGAGCCAGGATCTTGGTGCCGTCCACATTGATGGAGGAGGCGCGGACCATGTCCTCGTTGTCTCCGGTGGCCCGGATGCAGAGTCCGATCTGAGTCTTGAAAAACACAGCCAGAATCAACACAACCAGAATTACCGCCGCAAGCGGCAGAAGAAGCTTCACCGTATCCTTGGAAAGTCCCGTCGGGGTATCGATCAGGATCTTAAAGACCGTGTCCGCCCCGATCAGGGAGAGGTTGGAGCTGCTCCCCATGATCAGCAGATTGACGGAGTAGAGACCACTCATGGTGAGAATTCCGGCCAGAACCGGGTGGATTCTGAGCTTTGTCTGAAACAGTCCGGTGAGACAGCCGGCGGCGGCTCCTGCCAGGATTGCCATCAGGATACCGATGTAGGGATGACCGGCCAGTGTGAGCCTGGCGGATACGGCCAGACCGAAGGTAAAGCTTCCCTCGGCGGTCAGATCCGGGATATTGAGGATACGGAAGGCGATGTATACGCCGATTGCCAGCAGGCCGTAGATCAGCCCCAGCTGTAAAGAACCCATGAATAATGTCATTGATAAGACTCCTTTATTCGTTACTTTGCGTCATGTACAAAGACGGCATCCTTTGTCACGTCCTCGCTGAAGGTAAGGCCCAGCGCGTCAGCCGCGTCCTGATTGATCACGGTGGCGGAGGCGGGGACGACGACGGAAGGGATAGCCTCGATGGCGGTGCCCTCAAAATACTGGACGGCCATATCGCCTGAGATCTTTCCGATCTCCGTATCGCTGATGGCGATGGTGGCAAATGCACCGGAGTTTACCGTGGTAGCGGAGCTTGCGTACACCGGCAGCTTGGCTTCCCTGGCAACCTCGGATACCAGGGGCATGGCACTCTGGATCACGCTGTCATTGGGAACAAAGATCGCGTCCACCTTGCCGGCTAAGGACTGGGCCGCCTGCTGTACCTCGGAGGAGTTGGTCACGACGGCTTCCTCGTAGGATAAGCCGATGGAATCTAAGTATTCTTTGGCGCTCTCCACAGTTGTCACGGAATTGACCTCGCCGGTGTTGTAGAGAAATCCGTAGGTCTTGCAGCCTGGCGTCAGCTTGTCGGCCAGATCGAAGATGTCGCCTACCGGGATGGCGTTGGAGGTTCCTGTGGCGTTCTTGTCAGGCTTTGCCATGTCGGTGATGATTCCGGCGCCTGTGGGGTTGGAGACGGAGATGAAGATCACCGGGATATCGGTTTCCATGTTGACAATCGCCTGAGCGGCCGGTGTGGCGATGGCGGCAATCAAGTCCACCTTGCTGTCCACCATTTCCTGACAGGTGGAGTTTAAGTTGGTGGCATCGCCCTGAGCGTTCTTATAGTCGATGGTAACCTTGCCTTCCCCATAGCCCTTGTCGCTCAGCTCTGCGATAAAGCCTTCCCGCATGTCGGCAAATGCGCCGTTGTCGATCAGCTGGATGATGCCGACGGTGAGGGTTTTGCCGTCTCCCTTTTCATCCAGAGCAGCGGCGGCCTGATCAGCGGCAGAGGCGGCAGCCGTGCTGTCCGCGGAGGCGGCCGGTTTTGACTGGCAGCCGGTCATCAGCATGACGGCTGTTCCCATAGCAAGAAGTGCGGTAGTTACTGTTTTCATTGTTTTTTTCATGTTTTTATTCTCCCTTTATTTGATAGAATTATCGGTTTTGCAGGAGAGGCGTTCGGGTGGCAGGGTAGAGTTTCAGAAAATAAAAAACGCACCCATCCTCAGATTTTACTCCAAGGACAGATGCGATATCTGCGGTGCCACCTTGATTGACATATCCATGTCCAACTCATGCAGAGTGCCGACACACTCCTCATCCGTTAACGCTGATGCTGCGTCGCAGAATACTGGGAACCGGCCGGTTCTTTTCCCTGCACCCTCAGTGGTCCATTTGTCTGCTCCGAACCGTTGTCTGGGTTCCACCATCCCAAACTCTCTGGAAACACGTAAGCAGTTTTACTTCCACGTCATAGGTTTGTATTGAGTATATATAATCACATTTCTTTTAAATTGTCAATCACTTTTTGAAAAAAAACATTTCTTCGCCTTTGGCGTTTCTGATTTCTCTGCTATAATGACAGCAGGAAGATAAAGGGTGAGGCGAGGATGAATTTACAGCAGATACAGTATTTTAAGGTGATAGCGGAACTGGAGCATTACACGAAAGCAGCAGAAAAGCTGAGGATATCCCAGCCCAGTTTAAGCTACGCCATGGGGGAACTGGAGAAGGAGCTGGGAGTGCCGTTATTTGGCAAAAGGGGAGAAATATCCATTTGACGCCCTATGGAACCGAATTTCTGGAACACGTTAACAGGGCGCTGGAGGAGTTAGAGAACGGCAAGCAGGTCATGAGCCAGATGAAGCGGCCGGACCTTGGAACCATCAATCTGGTGTATGCCACCTCTATGGGCTTAAACTATATCCCGGGCCTGATCAGCAGCTTCTATGCGGACGGGGCCAACCAGAATATCAAGATTAACTTCGAACAGAGGCATACCAGAGCCATCGCCGACTTGCTGGACAAGGGAATTATCGATCTGGGATTCGGCTCCCATGTGGATGACAAGACGGTATCCTGTTATGCGGTCTATGCGGAGAATATGGTGATGGCCGTGCCCAGGAATCACCCGCTGGCTGGGAGAAAACGAATTTCTCTGGAGGATGTGGCGGCGGAAAAGCTGATTACCTTCGACCATAATTGCAACATAAGAAAAGCGATAGATGAAATATACGAACATGCCGGGATTCGGCCTGATATCGCATATGAGGTCAGCAATGAGATTATGGTCACCGGGATTGTGGCCACCGGAATCGGCGTGGGCATCGTTCCATTAATTAAGGGGATGGATTACCGGAATGTGAAAACTTTGGAGATCGAGGGCTGTAGTTCCCTGAGACCGATGTATATGATGCGGGAGAAGGACGGACTGCTCATGCCGGCGGCTGAGCGGTTCCGGGATTTTGTAATCGAGATGGCTGAAAAGGGGAATCCATTTTTGGCATGAGTATAAGGAGCATGCGGCTTCGGACAACGGACGCATGCTTTTTTGATGCCGCAGAAGATAATTTGATAGAGATTCTCTATCATTCCAATAAAAAAACGGTATTAGTCATAGAAGGACATCCGATCTATAATGTGGATAAATAAAAGAACTGAAGAAGGAGGAATATATTCATGAATTCTTATGAGCGGCTGCGGGCGATGGTAGAGGGGAAACCGGTGGATCGGCCGGGAGTATCCGTATGGAAGCATTTCTTTCTGGATGACAGGGTGGTTGAGGACAATGTGAAGGCTCACATTGCATTTCAGGAGAGAAATAACTGGGACGTGATCAAGGTGATGGCTAACGGAGTGCATATGCAGGAGCAGTACGGAGCAGATATCACCTGGTCTAAGAGGATGGACGAGTTTCCGTTTACGAACAGGCACGTGATCAATTCCCCCAAGGGGTTTCGGGAGTTAAAGACCGTCGATGTGAAGAAGGGAGCGATTGCCAGGGAAGTGGAGGTCGTAAAGAGGCTGATGGACCGGTATAAGGGAAAGGTACCGGTGCTTGCCACCGCTTTTACACCCACTACCTATGCGCTGGAACTCTACTGTGGAGGCGGAGGCGTGGGCTTTTGGCCGTTTGGAGATCTGGTCCGGTACTATGCAGATGACTTGAAGGAGGGCTTAAAGGTGTTGACCGACATTACCTATCAGGTTGTGGAGGAGTATATAAAGACAGGGGTAGACGGAATCTTCTACGCCAGCCAGCTGATGAACGACAGACTGTTTACACCGGAGCTCTATGAGGAGCTGGCAAGGCCCTACGATCTGCAGGCTTATGAGCCGGCTATAGGAAATGCCTGGCTCAACGTGATGCACATCCACGGACAGACCAATTTATTTATGGAGATTGTGAAGGATTATCCCCACGAGATACTGAGTTGGGAGGATATCATTACCAATGTCTCTT
>Ga0192243_10706_pt1 | contig 11328 bp, 11 predicted proteins | sample Koala_Koa27_K3_FD_131233 | JGI IMG/M metagenome (GOLD analysis project Ga0192243, IMG submission 131233) | Enriched cells from koala feces incubated with labeled cellulose particles, San Francisco Zoo, California, United States - Koala_Koa2-7_K3 ... | reverse complement strand
CTGCTTACCATTCTGGCTGCAATGGTCAGTGAGTTCCTGTCATCAATGGTAGGTCAGCCTTACATACTGGAGATGGGGCAATGCCCCATATGGTATGAGTCTTTGGCCGGAACAGCGCTTATGCTGTTATATTTCCTGCCTGACAGCAGCGTGAGGAAGAATCGGGCCATTGGCCTGATATATGCATTAACAAGTGTATTGGCGGCAATATTTTCCGTGTTATTATATTTTTGTATGATGCTTCCGTCCCCTGACCACGTCATGTTATGGGTGGTATATTTTATCCTGTACATAGTCCCATTGGCGGTGATCAGCTGTCTGGCAATGGCGGTCATGGTTGATAAGGCGGAGGTTTTACCGGAGGATGAATATAAGGGGAAAAGGAAAATACCGTCCAAAGTAATTGCCGGGCTGATTGCCATATCAGGCTTAGTTGTCACTTCCCATGCATTTATGCGGTATGAGCAGCCGGAAGATCTTACCGCATGGCAGCGGCGTGAACTGGCAAATTCCGGCGTGTCCATGTTAATGCCGGGTAATTCTGAAGAAGGGGATAAGTTTTATGATACAACCGGTGTGATGCATGTGATCACCGGTACGGGAAGACGGATGATCGTGGTAATGTTTGAGGGAGAGCCGGGCGGTTATCCTGAGACGGATGATTATGTGAATGAGATCATAAGCGAAGAGACATATACGATAGATGGAATAGAATATACCAGAAGTGTTGAGAAGAACATCAATAAGGATTATAAAATGATCGCCTATATGAATGGCATAAGCTTTGAATATAATAACAAAGTATATATGGCCATGGTCATAACAGGGCGCACAAATGCTGCGCTGAAACGCGATATTGATAAAATCCTGGGCACGTTTGAGATACAAAGATAAGGGGAAAGATCCTCTTGGCTGAGGTGTGATAATAAAAATTATTGCACAATAATGGCTGCTATAATTTGGGAAAAGCAGATAAAAAAGCATTTATATTGTGGAATATATTGACATTTTGATAAGAAGATAGTATATTGAAAAAAATAATTATGTGTAAATTGTGCGATTTACATTGAGAGGACAATATATGCACCGTAAAATACAAAGGGTTTCATTGCAGTCTGAAATAACAAAATATATTCAGGATTACATAAAGGAAGAAGGACTGATAAGAGGTGACAAACTTCCCTCACAAGGGGAAATGGTTGAGATAATGGGGGTGAGCAGGACCTCCTTGAGAGAAGCCATAAAAACTCTGGAGGCGCAGGGGTTACTAGAAGTACGGAATGGAAAAGGCGTTTTTGTCGGATCTAATTATGGAAATGATTTTATCCAGTTGTCAATCGGTTTTCACAAAGAGAAAGAGCGGCTTTTGGAAGCATTGGAAGTGCGCCATGTATTAGAACATGAAATCATTAAAATGGTTGTGAGGAGAATAACGGAAGCGGAGATTTCTGAGTTAGGTCAAATCACAGATATTTTAATGGATAAATTTTATAAGAAAGAAGAAAAGCGCAACGAGGACCGGAATTTTCATTATAAGATTTATATGTGCTGCCATAACAGTGTGATGTATCAAATGATGACAACTCTAAGCGACTTATTTGATGCTTTTTGGAATGATCCACTGGACATAGAAAATCCATTTGAAGAAGGTATGCCGTACCATTTAGAATTATATAAGGCCATAAAAGACCGGAATTTAAAGCGCGCTCTGAATGCGAATGAAGAGATCATCAAAGATATACGGAGAGAGTTAGAAAATGCAGGTATTAAATAATTTTTAATTTTAGCTATAATATAGCATATAGCACATAGAATATACCTTACAAAGAAAGGGAAGAAAGATGACAGATCAAAGTAAGTATTTGGAAGACTCAAGATTGATTGAGACCCATTATGGAGAGGAATATGAAAATTATTACAATGCAATTGTGCCGCCTGTCTTTTTGAATTCATTAAATGTATTTCCATCTATTGATGCATATTTTGACAGTGATAAAAATGACAAGCATGTTTATGTATATGGGAGGGTGCAGAATCCTACAGTTAGAATTCTGGAAGATAAGATCGCGGCATTGGAACATGGTACCAAAGCATTTGTGTATTCATCCGGTATGGCTGCGGCGACAACCGCTGTAATGTCCGTATGCCATGCGGGCGCCCATATTGTCTGTGTCAGAAATGTATATGGACCGCTAAATACGTTTCTTACCCAGTATTGTAAAGAATATTTCCAGATGAACGTAACATTTGTAAAAGGTGATCTTATTGAAGAGTTTGAGGATGCTGTTACTGATAATACCGATTTGATTGTACTGGAGAGTCCTTCATCAATCGTGATGAGTTTGCAGGATATATCCAAGGTAGTACAGATAGCCAGAAAACATAATGCAAAAACCTATATTGATAATACGTACTGTACACCGATTTTTCAAAATCCGTTAGATTTAGGGGTAGATATAGTTATGCACACAATGTCCAAATACATAGGCGGACATAGCGACATTATAGGTGGTGTTTTAATTGCAAACGATGAGGATTTATTAAAAAAACTGATGCTTCATAGAGAATTGTATGGAGGCATATTAGGACCAATGGAGGCATGGCTGGCAATCCGGGGATTACGTACAATTGAGGTCCGTCTAAGGCAGCATGAAAAAAATGCAATGGCAGTTGCTGCATTTTTAGATAAGCACCCCAGGGTAAAAACCGTAAATTATCCAGGCTTACCGTCCTTTCCACAATATGATTTGATGAAAAAACAACAAAAGGGTAATTGTGGTCTTATGAGTTTTGAAATTGACAGTACGATGGAACAGACAAAAAAGTTTTGTCAAGCGCTTTCAATATTTAAAATCGGGGTATCATGGGGTGGCTTTGAAAGTCTGGTGGAGATGCCATATGCAAGAATGACAGATCAGGAAGCTTCATGGCTGGGGGCCTCTGCTAATATTATACGCATACACTGCGGACTGGAAGGAGATGACCTATTGATCGCGGATTTGGAGAAGGCCTTTTCAATCTTATGATAACAAAAACAAAAATGAAGGAGGATATAATGTATGAAGAAGATGGTTGCAACAATGTTAACGTTAGCAATGGGTGCAGGAATGTTGACAGGATGCGGGGGATCGGCAGTTAAACAGGAAACAGACAGTATGAAAAGAGAAGAAAACATTGTTATTACAATGGTTGAATCTCTGACCAGTCCGGATCGAACTGCTATTATCCGTGAAATTGCAGATAAGTATGAGCAGGAACATCCCAATATATCCATTGAAATTATTTCTCCGCCACTGGAAAATGCCGATAATAAAATCACACAGATGCTGATGAGTGGATCAGGAGTAGATATTGTGGAGACAAGGGATTTGACGATCACACAGTATGTGAATAACCAATGGATCCAGCCACTGGATCAATGGCTGGATCAATGGGAAAATAAGGATACCTTAACCAGCGCAGCCAATTCGGCTATTTATAAAACTGGGGATAAGGCATATTTAATCCCTTATGGGTTTTTATGGAGAGGACTATATTGCAGGGCAGATTGGTTTAAAGAAAACAATCTTGAGTTGCCTAAGACCTGGCAGGATATTCATGACGCAGGAGTAGAATTAACTGATTCAAGTAAGAACCGGTTTGGCTTTGCATTCCGTGGCAGCACATTGGGACATCAGTATGCGGATACTGTGATATGGAGTTATATTGGAACAGATCTATTGGCAAATCCGGATGCAGGATATTATTTGAAAGAGAAAGAGGGGGAAACGATCTTTACGTTGCCGGAAACAAAAGAAGCACTGGAATTCTATAAATCTTTATATACAGATTGCTCTCCAAAGGACTCAATTGCATGGGGATTTGCGGAGATGGTTCAGGGTTTTGTTGGCGGAACAACAGCCATGCTGATACAGGACCCAGAGGTCATTGCATCTTGTGAAGCAGATATGAGTGAAGAACAGTGGGAATTAATCCAGTTTCCGGTAGGTCCATCAGGACAGGCGGTTTTCCCAAATGGATTTGCTGGCTGGGCAATGACTTCATTTACAGAACATCCGGATGAGGTATCAGACTTTATACTGTATCTGTCTAATCCCGAAAATAACACATATTTTGCAAAAAATTATGCTACAATTCCAATTCATTCCAATGCACCTGAGCTTGACAGTTTTTTCAAAGAGGGTAGATTCTCAATCTATATGGACATGGCTGAAAAGGGGGAGGTTTATCGCTGTGCTACTCAACCAATGATGTATAACGCATATGCCACCTATAAAACGAATGTGGATACGATGTATCAAAAGTGGTTAACTGAGGAAATAAGCACGGATGATCTATTGGAGTGGCTGGATGATTTTTGGAAGGATGCATATCAGCAGGAGGGAAGAAAGTATTAAACATAAACCCGGGAGAGGTGAAAATTACCTCTCCCTCATATAGGAAAAAGGAGATACGGAAAAGATGAATGGTATTGGTAAAATGGAACGGAAAAAAAGAGCGTACATTATCCTATTACTTATCCCTTCTATTGTTCTTCCAATGATTTTTACATATTATCCAATGATTAAAGGAAGTATTATGGCTTTTCAAAGCTATAATCTTATGGATATAGGAAATATCCGATGGATCGGATTCGGTAATTTTAAAAAATTGTTTATGCCGAATGCGAGTAATTCGTTTTATGTGATATTAGGAAATACTGTAAAGTGGGTTTGCGTTTCATTGCTTTTTCAGTTTTTGATTGGTTTTGGTGTTGCTCTTTTACTCAAGAAAAAGTTCAAGGGATCCGGAATTTATCAGGGTTTAGTATTCTTTCCCTGGGCTGTTTCGGGATTTGTCATTGGTATTATATGGCGATGGATGTTTAATGGTACATCAGGTGTGATTAACGATATTCTAAGCCGTATAGGAATTATAAGTGAGCCGATTGGATGGTTGGCCGATAAAAATACAGCTTTATTATCTTGTATTGTAGCCAATATATGGTATGGAGTTCCATTTTTTACAATTATGATTACCGCAGCATTAAGAGGCGTCTCCGAAGATTTATATGAGGCAGCCAGTGTGGACGGTGCCAGCGCATTTGGAAAGTTCTGGAATATCACAGTGCCATCCATTCAATCCGTTTTATTGCTGACTGTATTAATGAGGACAATATGGATTTTTAATTTTCCCGATTTAATATATTCAATGACACAAGGTGGGCCAGCTGGTTCGTCCCATATTGTCACTTCGTATATGATGCAATTGGTCCAGAGTTTGGATTATGGTTTAGCTTCTTCTGTTGGATTATTATCCATTTTATTCTTGATCATCTTTACCATAATCTACTTAATAGCCACTAAGCGCATAAATTCGGAGGATTAAGGCATGGATAGAAAATATAGTAAGTTTATTCTGGATTTTTTTAAATATGGCGTTTTATTATTATTTTTGGTAATTGTCATGTTCCCCTTTTTTTGGATGCTGGTGACTTCATTAAAGGGCAGTCAGGCAGAGATTTATGCATTTCCGGTTCAATATTTACCACAAAAGCCCAGCCTGGTTAATTATATTTCAATGTTATGGAAAGGCAATTTTGGAAGGTATATGAGTAATTCCCTTTTGGTGTCAACTGTTGCAGCAACCTTTGCGAGTATGATTGGAATTGGTGCGGGTTACATTCTTTCAAGATTTAAATTCAGGTTGAAAAGTCCATTGTTGTTATTTTATCTAATTACGCAGATGATTCCCACGTTTATAATGTTGCCATCGTTATATCAAATGCTTTCAAAACACCATATGCTAAATAATATATGGGTAATGGCATTGTTGTATACAAATATGATGATTCCGTTTTCAGTGGTTACATTAAGAGGTTTTTTTGACGGAATTTCTTCAACATTAGAAGAAGCAGCATGGATTGATGGTTGCAGCTATGGTGCGGCACTAAGAAAGATTATCATACCTGTTATGAAACCAGGAATTGCAGCAACATTTATATTTGCCTTTATTAATTCCTGGAATGAGTTATTTATGGCAATCATGTTTATTGATAAGGATAAGTATAAAACAATCCCGGTAGGGTTAAATGCTTTGATTTTGAAGTACGACATAAAATGGGGAGAAATGGCAGCTGGAACAGTAATGGCATTAATACCCACAATACTACTATTTTCTGTTGCCCAGAAATATATGATAGAAGGGTTAACTGCAGGGTCCGTTAAAGGATAGGTGTGCTTAGAAACAGGGGGATATATCAATTGATCAAAAAAGGGATTGACAGTCGGATGATTTATAATTTGAAACATAATCAAAATATAACCATGCTTACAGCTGAAAAGCTATGCAGGATCATTAAATGTGAGCTTCAAGATATTGTAGAGTTTGTGGAGGAAGAATAGAATCGTGATCGGGAGTAATGAAGGAATCTGGAATCTACTCACACAACAGACATGCCAGTAATGCTCCTTCTAAAAAAAAATGCCGGAAAGCCTTATAAAATAAGGATTATCCGACATTATCCAGCATGGAGCTGAGGGGAATCGAACCCCTGTCCGAAAACCAATTCCCTGTTCTTCTACTATCATAGTCCTTTATTTGACATTCCCTCCACCATCAGAGAAAGGACACCCGGATGGCTTTAGTAGCTTCATGATACGACCCTATGCTCAAAGCTTTGCATAAGTCGTTTCTCACATAGTCGATGCCAGGTTCTTAAAGTGTGAGTGCTCTAAGGCTGACAGCTGCCATTAGGCAGCGTAAGCTAATTCGTCGTTAGCGTTTATATTTATTTTTGCCATTTAACCCATCGCATGGGGATAGCTTCACCAGCTGCATGACCCCCGTCGAAACCAGTACAACCCCTGAATGATCAGAAATACATAGGACTGGTATGCTAACGAATCGTGCGCTTCCTACATAATAGCAGTTTCTGTGGTAACTGTCAAGGGCGGCCGGCGAAATAAATTCGTAGAAACTTTGTAAACAAAATCCACCTATTATTTAAGAGAAAAGAAATACCATCATCTCCACTTTCTGGTAATATAGGGATAACAGATAATATCTTTCGTCAACCGGAAGAAAGGGAGGTAATTATGAAAATGAACATGAAGAAAACAGCATATGCGGCAGGATTGACAGCAGCCATGGCAGCGGTGACCTTTGGCCTGGGAGGCTGTGCAGCCGGGACACAGTTCCCGGATACTTTAAAGGTACAGAACGTGGACAGTACCGGCAATAAGATCACGGTCACAGGCAGGGAAGAGGTAAAGGTAGTGCCGGACATGGCGGAGATCGAATATTCCATTTACAGCAGCAAGGATACGGCGGCAGCGTGCCAGGAGCAGAACAACAAAGATTTAAGTGCGGCCATTGAGACATTAAAGTCCCTGGGCGTGGAGGAAAAGTCCATCCAGACCTCTTCCTACGGCCTAAATCCTATCTATGACTGGAATTCATCCAATAAAGAGGTGACCGGGTATGAGATGACCACCCGTTTGACCGTGTCGAATATCCCCATTGACAAGGCAGGAACCATTATATCCGAATCAGTGGCAGCAGGAGTGAACGGAATCGATTCAGTGAGCTATTTCTCCAGCAACTATGATGCAAGCTACCAGGAGGCTTTAAAAGGAGCCATGGCCGTGGCAAAGGCCAAGGCGGATGCGCTGGCAGAAGCCAGCGGGAAGAGCATTGTGGGCGTTGCCCATGTGGAGGAGTTTGGATATAACCCCTATGTGAGAAATTCATCCTTCAGCGGAGCCGGTGCCGCAAAAGCGGAGACCATGGCTGCCGCAGCAGATATGGCGGTCATGCCCGGTGAGGTCAGTGTGGAGGCCCAGGTGACAGTGGATTACGAGATTCAGTAATCTGATAAAAATAACAGCGCTGGAAACGATTTTTCTGGCGCTGTTTTATATTGATATTTTCCAGCAAATATATTATGATTTACAATGTTGGCCCTGGATCATATCAATCAGGGGACAGGAGAGTAAATGATGAAAAACCGAATCGGTTATCTATACCTGGTGATTACCACTTTTATCTGGGGAAGCGTATACATAGCCAGCAAATATGCCCTGGAAACCATGGGACCGGTAACGGTGCTCTGTGTCCGTTACGTGGTTGCGGGAGCGGCTTTATGCATTCTGCTGAAGGTTAGAAAAACAAGGCGCCCCATAGAAAGGGGACACTGGAAATATATCTGGATCGTGGGCGGTCTGGGCTATTTTGTTTCCATCACATGCCAGCTGGTGGGGACAAAACTGCTGGACGCGTCCCTGGCATCTCTGATCAATGGAATGAACCCCATTACCATCTCTCTGCTGGCAGCCATTTTCCTCAAGGAGAAGATACAGAAAAAGCATATTGTAAGCATCTGCATATCCATTGTGGGCGTATATATCATCCTGGGGATTGGAGGAGGCTCTATCAGTATGGCAGGGGTTCTGGCCTCTGTGTGCTCCGTCCTGTTGTGGTCCACAGCTTCCGTGGCTATCAGAAAGGTTTCAGGCGGATATGACCCGGTACAGATCGCCCTCTATGGGTTGGGGATCGCCCTTATTTTCACCGTTCCCGCGGCCATTGTGGAATCGATGGGGCAGCCTCCTGTTATTAACAGGACAGCGGTTCTGTCCTGTATCTACCTGGGAGTGGTGGGAACAGCAGTGGCCCATACACTGTGGAATATGGCCCTTAAGCTTCTGGATGCCAGCGTGTGCTCCATGTTTTATCCTCTTCAGCCCCTGACTTCATCCATCCTGGGAGTGCTGCTTCTCCACGAAGTGCTTACCTGGAATTTTGTGGTGGGCGGTGTGCTGATCTGCGTGGGAGTGGTGGTTAGCGTGATGGAAAAGCGAACTGCGCCAAAGGGGTGATGTGGCTGCAATGGCTGCAGTATAGGAAAAGTAGGCAGTATAGGAAAAATGGGAAAAAGGACAAGAAAAATGCCCCCGGCCGTGCAGATCAGGCCGGAGGCATTTTTCTTATCATATATCACCATTACAATTATGAGGATTAATTCTTTTTAGCCGCTGCATTCTCCCTTGGAAGAATCACATTCAGCAGGATTGCCACACAGGTTGCAACCACAACAGGGGACTTGCCAAAAATGGTGGTGGCCCAGTCAGGGAATGCTGCCAGGGAATTGGCTGCCTGTGTAACGCCCATTCCTAATGCAACGGAAAGGCCTACGATTGAGGTGTTGCGGTAATTCATGTCCTCTGTCATGACTAATTTGATACCGGTCATGGCAATGGATGCAAATACTGTGATGGTAGCACCGCCCAGTACGCACTGGGGAATGGTGGTTAAGACTGCTGAGAACTTGGGAATCAGGCCTGCAACCAGCAGGATGACGGCTGCCATTCCAAGAACAATGCGGTTGATTACCTTGGTGGTCACTACAATTCCTACGTTCTGGCTGTAGGTGGCGGTTGGAAGTCCGCCCAGCACAGCACCTATGATATTGGAGATACCGTAACCCACAATACCTCCCTGAAGCTCCTTGTCCTCCGGCATACGGTCCATGGAGCCGGTGGTGGTTGCGGAAAAGTCACCGATTGCCTGGATCGAGTTGATGGCAAATAAAAGACCGATGGCAACGCAGGAAGATGGGTCAAATACAACTCCAAAGTGCAGCGGGGTTGGGAACTGGAAAAGTCCAGCCGAGGCAACGCCGCTAAAGTCAACCAGTCCAAAGCCCAGGGCAACAACGTAACCAACGATAACGCCAATGAGGATGGAAGCCAGCTTTAATATGCCTTTGGTGTAATGATTTAAAACGGTAACTACGGCTAAAGTAATCAACGCAGTTGTCCAGTTCTGCCATGAGCCAAAGCCCAGTTTGCCGATCTCGCTTGCCAGAGGTTTGCCTGCTCCGCCTGCCATGTAGTTGACAGCAGTGGGATATAAGGAAAGACCAATGGTGAATACAACCGTACCAGCGATCAACGGCGGGAACAGCTTACGTATCTTTTTAATAGAAAAGCCAACAATAATTGCCACTATGCCGCCGACAATCTGGGCGCCTAATATCATCGGAACCCCCAGTCCGCTTTCATGGCCTGCAATGGCCTGCATACTGGGGACATATGCAAAACTCACACCCATGATCACAGGAAGGGCGGCTCCGATATGAAGACCGTTCTTATTGCCGATGGGGAAAAGCTGTAAAAGTGTGGCTAAACCTGCCACTACTAGGGCTGCCTGGATTAAAAAAACTTTATCAGTGGGATCTAGCCCTGCTGCTCCTGATACGATAATGGCGGGGGTTACGCACCCCACGATTGCGGCCACCACATGCTGCATTGCAAGTGGGAATGCCTGAGAAAAACTGGGTTTTCCATAATAGTCAAATAAAGCTGATTGATTACCGGCCTGATTCATATATGAGTTCCTCCTTAGGATTATTGATGAATGTGAGTTCCGGTCAGTCCTTGGATTCCCTCTTTTGCTTTTTCAAGCAAGGTTATGAGTGCAGTACGTCCATCTTTGGACTCTGCGAATTTCACAGCGGCCTGAACCTTTGGCAGCATGGAGCCGGGGGCAAAATGTCCCTCTTCCATGTATACATGGGCCTGGTCCGGTGTGAGATTATCCAACCACTTTTCTTCCGGTTTTCCGAAGTTGATAGCTACCTTTTCCACTGCAGTGAGGATGATTAAGAAATCAGCGTTCAGTTCCTCTGCTAACAGTTCACTGGCAAAGTCCTTGTCGATAACGGCGCTGGCGCCCTTTAAATGGTTGCCCTGACGGGTAACCGGAATTCCGCCGCCGCCGCATGCGATGACAAGCTGACCCGAGTCAACCAGGGAGCGGATAGCGCCGAGTTCAACAATTTCAGCAGGCTTTGGAGACCACACGCCGGTAACCGCGTCCTGCGTCCTCCTTCATGATGTATCCGTATTTTTCGGATGCGATCTTGGCCTGTTCCTCGGTCATGAAGTGGCCGATTGGTTTGCTGGGAGTGTCAAATGCAGGATCTTCTGCATCCACACGTACCTGTGTGATCATGGTAGCAACCGGGATATTGTACATCTCGCGGTTGTAGAGTTCCTCTCTCAGTGCATTCTGAAGGTCATAGCCGATATATGCCTGGCTCATTGCAACACAGACGGCGAGGTTGAGGCATCTGTATTTGACCGTTACCGTGATCCTCTGTACAAGGAAGCCAGCTACAAGCCATATGTGATCGCTGCTATGATCATGCTAGCTAAGTTTGCAGATCCAGCTGAAATCTTAAAGAAACTGGAAGAAAAAGGAACTCCTAGAGTATTTAAATAAATCCCAAACTCATTCGTAGTACATTGTAGGGGCTGCCGGACAACGGTCCTGCAGCCCTTTTTG
>Ga0192243_10704_pt1 | contig 11349 bp, 9 predicted proteins | sample Koala_Koa27_K3_FD_131233 | JGI IMG/M metagenome (GOLD analysis project Ga0192243, IMG submission 131233) | Enriched cells from koala feces incubated with labeled cellulose particles, San Francisco Zoo, California, United States - Koala_Koa2-7_K3 ... | reverse complement strand
ATTGACAGAGACCAAAGGTAATAGTCGTTAGTATATCTACATTTTGGCCGAACCTTGGCCTTGATTGAGGAGGACCCCAATGGACAAGCTCCCAGGTTTGGACCGTGTTTTATACTCCCGAGGCGGGGAACTGGTAGAAGATGAAATTTTCCAGTATTGCTCAATTTCGACTTTCAAATCCATGATCGAGAAAAAAGAACTTTGGCTGACTCATTACGCGGCTATGAATGACGCCAAAGAATGCCAGATTTTAAACGACCGGCTCCACTCCTGGCGAAAAGACATGGGTGACGGCCTGGACGAGGGGGATTGGAAACGGTTCCTCAGGGAATACATGAAAAAGGCCTTCAAGGAGATTTATTTGAGCTGTTTTTCTCTGGAACGGGACTTGCTCAGCCAATGGCGGGCCTACGCCGATGACGGCCGGGGTTTTTCGGTGGGGTTTAAATGGAAAGATCTCAAGGCCGAGCCCTATAAACTGCCGCTTAAAGATAAAAGGGGTCAGGAGGCCAGGACCATCTGGCCGGTTGTCTACAATGAGAAAACTCAGGACGGGGCAATCAGAAAGCTCTTGACCCCTGATAAAATAAGGGCGGCCGTCGAAGAGCCGGGGGCTTTTTACGACCTGTTTATCCAGTTGCGCTGCTTGTCGTTGATCTATAAAAATAAGGGCTTCACCGAGGAAAAAGAGGTCAGGGTCATTTTGACCCCGGCCAAGAAGGGGAAAAAACGGCTTCTTAACAATCAGGACCACCCCTGGTATCGCGTCTCGGCTTCGAGCCTTTCGCCCTACTATGTCTTAACCTTCGAACCGGCCACCATCACCCGCCTGACTCTGGGCCCCGCAACCAGACCAGTGAAGACCATATCCGGGATTTTCTCAGAATGGCCGGGGTTAATCTGGATCATAAAATCGAATTGGACGGCCGGACTATCAAGGGTAAAGACCGGATCGCCCGGGCGGCGGCCAGTTACCGGGGCAAAGATTGAGCCCCGGCCGTCCGGGTCTGTACGCAAAGTCTATTCTCAATCGATTGCTAAACGGTCATGTTGGCCTGGTTCGCCCTTTAGCCGGGCTAGCTGTCGCCTCGAAAAGTAGCTGAGCCGGGCTTTCGGTGGCCGCCTTGGCCGGCGGCCTCTCCATTGTCGTATAGCTGCCCCAGCCCGTCGTCACTTTTTTTCGGGGTCGAATAAGCGGTTTTTTTGACTTCGGCGATGTCTTTAGTCCCGGCCAGAATCATGGTGGTTTCCAATTCCTTGTTCAGGTGCTGAAAAACATCGCTGACGCCCTCGGAACCACCCAATATCAAGCCGTAAAGGGCCGGCCGGCCGACGGCCACCAGATCCGCCCCGCTGGCCAGGGCTTTAAATACGTGGGTGCCCCTTCTGACTCCGCTGTCAAAGACGATGGGCACTCTCTTATTGACCACTTCGGCGATGATCGGCAGCATTTCAAAGGAAGCCGGGCCGCCGTCCAGTTGCCGGCCGCCGTGGTTGGATACCCATATGCCGTCGGCCCCGGCGGCGATGGCCGTTTCGGCCGCTTCAGGTGATTGAATCCCTTTGACCAGCACCGGCAGGCCTCCGACCCGCTTGATGAACTTGATGTCTTCACCGGAAAAACTGATCTTTCTCAACTCCCTGGCCTGGCTCTGGGTCATGTTGCCGCCCTGGTAGTATTCCAGAACGTTAGGGGTGGGCATGCTGTAGTTGTAATCATTTCTCTGGTCCGACTCCCGGTTGCCGGGCGTCCCGGCGTCGATGGTGATGATGATGGCCCGGGCCCCGGCCTCTTTGGCTTTTTTGACGATAAATTCATTGAAGCCCGAGTCTTTGCTCATGTATATTTGAAAGAGAAAGGGGGCCCCGGGGGCGCTTTTGGCTATATCATCGATTAAAACCGAGGAATAAGTGCTTATGGACATAATCGTGCCGGCTTTTTGGGTGCCCTTAATGCTGGCCCGGTCAGCTTCTTTATGCACCAGCCCGTGGGCGGCCATGGGGGCCAGGATAATGGGGCTGGGTAAATCGATCCCCAGGAACTGGGTTGTGAGATCCACCCCGTCCAAGCCGGCCAGACCATTGGGGAGTATCTGTTTTTTATCAAAGGCCTTGGTGTTGCCACGCATGGTGACTTCATCCTCGGCCCCGCCTTCCACATAGCCGAAAGCTCCTTTGGGTATTTTTGTCGAGGCTTCTTTTTCCAAATCATAGAGGTTGATGAATTTTATGGGCCCCTCGGCTTCACTCACCGTGGGGCCATTGGTATCATCCGCCCCCACCACCGCCGCCGGGAACAGCAGCCCTAACAGTATTAACAGCACCTGAGTACGTTTTTTCATGATATTACCTCTAGCGGGATGAATTAAAGATGTCTTGCCGAGCAAAATTTGCTTTGATAGGCAATAATTATTGTATGGGCCGAGGTAAATTTTGTCAATTATAGGGTTTGATGGGTAGCTAAATTCCAAGTTAGCTGGCGGAGTGCTAAAGGCTTAGAAGGGGCCTGAACGACTTCTATTTTTATGGTTTATACCGGGGCGGCGGAGTTGAGCGAAAAATCGGGCGAGGGGTTTGAGGAACAGGGCAGGGATGTTTCAGTTTCAATGTGGAACAAGGAGTCAGCCGAATAAGCGGCTCTTGTTCAGATCTTTAAATGGTTGGGTCGATAGGATTCGCCCCGTATCTACGTAGGCCTATGTAGATTTTTGGAGGTCTGACGACACCCAAATTACAGGTTATCAATCAATCGGTGATCATTTGTACGATTACCCACACAACTACTATTCCAATAATTATAGGCAAATATAAGGCTGATTCTATTTACAAATTATGCTTGAATTTTTTGAAGAGGTCAGTTGCCATAAAAATACTCCTGATTGCCTGGGAACGGTGCGTTTAGCGGTCGAGCAACGATTGGTTTATTTAATGTTCTTTTTGGATGATTTTCAAGTAAGATATAAAAGGCCCCGTAAAGCTGTTATTTGGGAATCGCTTATCTTGAACGAAACATTTGCCTTTTAAACTGCGTATATGGTCATAAATATCTTCATGGAACAGAAAATAAGCCTCTTCGGCAAATTCATTTAAAATGTGTTCATCAGCTCGAACTAGGTATGTCGTGCTTTCCCAGTAACTGCGAATTCGTTTATAAAAATTATACCGTGTGACAAAGAGGTCATCAGTTCTTTTTTTTCTGGCAAGATGGAGTTGGATGTAACCAAATATGTAAACCGATAAACCGCCGAAAGCACCAGCCCATTTAACAAACCATTCGGCGGTTTCAACAAACATTATAAACATCACTTTGATATTTCAAAAAAATCAGGGTACGTCGATTTGCTCATCAACCGTTATCAGTTCTGATAACGGTTGATGAGCAAATCGACCTTAATTGAGTATTAAGATTGAATTTATTAAGAAAAAATGGTCGGGGCGATAGGATTCGAACCTACGACCCACTGCTCCCAAAGCAGTGAACCAATATTGGATGACAGTATATCATTTTTCCTAAAGCCTTTCAAATAAAGGACTTTACAATGGGTAATTTTGACGCTGTATGCCTAAATGTGTTAAAATTGGACCATTCGTGGGTGCTGGGTGGGTGCTAGAGAGCGCGAGGCTTGCAAAAGCAGAGAGGCGAATACAAGGAAAATATGAAATTTACGGAAAGAAGCATCAGGGAGTTGAGGGTGGAAAGTGGTCGTCAGACCTTTTCAGATGACACAGTCAAGGGCCTGGTGGCCAAGGTTAGCGACAGCGGGCATAAGGCTTTTTATATCTTTTACCGGTTAGGGCGGGGGCGAAAGCACCCCAAACAGCAACTAAAGCTCGGTGATGTGGGTCAGCCACCTACGCTTACCGTTAAAGATGCTCAGGACCGGGCCAGAGAGTTGCTTGGGCAGGTCGTACAAGGTCTTGACCCTGCCAAAATGATTAAGGAAGCCAACACCGAAAAAACTGTCAAGGAGTGTCTGGATTTATTTCTCGAAGAATATGTCCTGCACAGGTTGAAGCCAAAGACGATCAGCCTGTATAAGGGGATCATCAAAAACCACTTGATTCCGGCGATTGGGCGGCTGAAAGTCACCGCTGTAACCCACCGGGATATTGCGGCGATTCATAACAAATTGAAAGAGAAAAAATTCATGGCCAACAGAGTGCTATCGTTGGCCTCGAAATTTTTCAACTGGTGCGAAAGCAACGGCTTTCGTCCAAGGGGCGGCAATCCTGCCGACGGCATTGAAAAGTATTACGAAGAAGTAAAGAGCGAGTTTCTGGATATAGCTGAGATAGAGGCCCTTAATGACGGAATCAAGAAAATGGAGGCCCAAGGTACCTTTGACCCGCTGTCCGGGAATGCCTTAAGGCTGCTAATGCTGACGGGAGCCCGCTTGAATGAAATACTGTCGCTAAGATGGTCCAACATCGACTGGGCAGATTATACATTTAAAATCACCGTGAAAAAAGTCCGGGGCAAGTCTGAGGAACGTACCCTGCCCCTGACGGACGAAATCAAAAATATCCTGTTGTCCATGCGTGGCAATGAGCAGACGAATGAATATGTCTTCCCCTCGGAAAAATCTAAAAGTGGCCATATAGAAGGTCTCCGGCGTCCCTGGGACTTTGTCTGTGCCCAGGCAGGCTTACAGGGTCGCTGGCGAAAACATGATCTGCGCCATGCCTACGCCAGCTTGGGCATCAACTCCGGCATACCAATAGAATTTGTCCAGCAGTTATTGGGCCATTCAGATATACGCACCACAGGCCGCTATGCACACAAGGCTCCACATGTGACCATGGAGATGGCCAAGAAAGTCGGGAAGAAGCTGGCTGAGCATTTAGACCTGACATCATCACCAGAGGGAGAGCAAAACTCGCCTCGATAGTTTCGTTGCATTGTCCTAATTTACCCAGCCCCCCAATGTCTCAGCAAACCCGAAACGAATTGTTCTAATTATAAAATTTTAAGCAAGAATATAGCCGTATTAGTACATCACAATATATGGTCTTGGATCCCGTACGAAATGTTCCCCAATTTCCTTGCAATTAATGACGCCGGGGGTCTACAGGCTGAGTGACCAATAACTCTTCCAATGTATTAGTGAGAGAAGATGCCCGAAGGAAAAGGATTCGGATATTCAATGATATTTTCTGATTGTTTTTGGGGCGGCTCCGTGGAAAATACATTAGCTTGATCCTCAACCAGAACATTAATCCAATTAATTTCATGAATAATTTTCTCAAGGCTAATGATTAAGTTAATGATTGGTCGTTAATCACGTTAATGTATATGTAGGTTATTCCGATGAAAGTCAGGCAATTATAGGGTCCAAGAATCACTTGTAATATGCCCCTATCTGTAGCTGGTCAGTCCATCATGCCCTGATGGAGTGGCCGCTGAGTTATATTTACTCACTTGTATAGTTGGTAATGATTGGGGGTCAGACATGGTTACAATTAAATTCCAGCGGGATAGGAGCGGGATACGAAGCGACTTTAGATACCAGTTAAGGCTGATGTAAAACCTGAAATTCTTTAGGGAAGCGGGTCTAAAAAAATGACTCCCTCTTCTGACCGATGGATTGTTAATTTGTGAATCTCTTTTCTTGAATCTGGCGATTTGTGTTAAAATATTGATATTATTGACAATAAATCTAGTGGGGTGATATAATGTAGATAATCACTTTAAAAAGCGTGAGGGCTATCATGGCTGTCTCTTGGCACAAAACCAGCTTCTTAGGGGTTCGCTACCGTGAGCACGTCAAGCGGAAACATGGAGGCCGTTTTGACCGTTGTTTTTCCATCCGCTACAAGCTCAACGGCAAAGACAAGGAAGAGGTCGTCGGGTGGAGTTCAGAAGGTGTGACCCCCGAGACGGCCTTTAACGCCCTCTCAGAGATCAGGGAGAATATTCGGAAAGGCGTTGAGCCACAGTCTTTGGCTTCCATGAATCGGATCAACGAAGAGCGGATGATGGAAGATGAAGTGGCTCGCCAGAGCAGGGAGTATGCCCGAATCACCTTCTCTGAATTCTGGGAATCAGAATACCTGCTTACGGCTGAAGCTACGAAGACGCCACGGACCATGCAGAGCGAAAAGGGGTGGTATAAAAACTGGATTTGCCCGGTCATCGGTGATGTCCCCCTCATGAAAATAACCACGCCAATGCTCGAAGCTCTGGTGTCCAAGGCCGTCAAAGCCGGGAAAAGCCCCGCCACCACCCGTTATATCATGACGGTCATTTCTCAGGTCTGGAACAAAGCCGCTGAACGGGGCATCGTCCAAGGTGACAGCCCGACAAGAAGAGTAAAAACCCCCAAGATTGATAACCGGCGAATGCGGTTCCTCAATGAGGAAGAGGCCAGAGCCCTTCTTTCCGCCCTGGCTGTCCGTTCCAAGGATATGCACGACATCGCGCTGGTCTCACTGTTCTGCGGACTAAGAGCCGGGGAAATTCACGCCCTGACTTGGGGAGATTTGGACTTTGAAAACGGCTTGATCCATGTCCGGGACACCAAGAATAAAATAAACCGTCTTGCCTTCATGACCAAAGAGGTTCGGGAAATGCTGGAGCAGCGGCGCAGTGTCCAGGCCACGACTGATCTGGTGTTTCCAGGGGCAAACGGTGAACAACGCCAATGGGTGACCGATACCTTTCCACGTACAGTCAACGATATCGGCCTGAATGATACGGGTGAATTCACCACTGACGAAAATGATAAGCAAACCGCAAAGAAGATAATCGACGCTAGGCAACGGGTCGTGTTCCATACCCTCCGGCATACTTTCGCTTCCTGGTTAGTAAAGAATGGTACTCCACTTTATACTGTAGCGGAACTCATGGGACACACTAACCTGGAAATAACCCGTAGATATTCCCATCTTGCACCAGATACTTTGAAAAAAGCAGCTATGACATTGGAGGGGCAATTGCTGAATAAGTCCCAAACCTATTCAGCAATTCAGTAGACTTATGGTTTTTTAAATGCAGAAAGAAAATTTAACGTCAAATTGATCTGAAATCCAACAACGCCATAACGCTTGAGAATGGAAAAACAACTCAGATATTGTTGGCAGGGCATTAATAGGGACGTTTTCAGCTCTAAATAAATGTGTTCTGTATGTCGCATTTACATCAGGTTTTGAAATATGTGACAGACATCTACTCTTAATGGCATCGTCTTTATAGATATTGATTGCTCCGTCAATATGGCTCATAATGATTTCATTCCAATTATCTCCGTTTTTAGCTTTCGCATCTAAGTGCAAACAAAGACACCGCATTGAGTTTTTATAAGGCTTAACCAGCTCTTCAATCATGCAAGATATTTCTAAGTCATTTAGTCTTTTGTAAACAACATCTAATCGCCTGTAACCTCGATAATAATCAAAAGCATAAGCTGGGTCTGAATTCCATCCTTCGCCGTGGTCTTGAAGAATGTATGTCGCAGATTTTTTTCTTTATAAATTTTTATTTTTTGCCAGAACTTGGGATCAATAGGTTGGATTGTTTCTTCATATAAAGCAACTAATTCATTTTCGCTAATATCATAAGGATTTATTCGTAAGTATAACGGAGCATTGGAAAAATTACTTTTTAAATATTCCCATAGCTCTGTCTGCCGATAATGCATCCAAATGATTCTATATAGAGCAGTGGGTGTACGAAGAATTTGTCCATCACCTTCAATATTATAAGGCCCGGTATTTATTAGCTCCTCATCTCGCACATGTGACCATAATGACGGCTCTTTGATAAAAATAGGTTGTGATTTATTGTATTTTTCACAAAAAAATTTATCTCGTTCATACTCAGATATGTTGGAAATATCAGCAGCAATGGATAAAACCGCGACTCTAGTTTTTAGGTCGCCATAGCACGAATATACACCAGTTTCTGCCACCGTTGCTCTAAGATTGTTTATTTCCTCATCTTCGTTGTCTATGCTGAGTAGTTTTAATTCAATGGCCTTACTTACTAATTTATCAGCCTTGAAACGATGGGGGTCAATCAATATATCATAGTGAAAATGGTCGCTTCTATCAGTGGAACAGTTTACCAAAGCCATTATAATGCCTTTATATTGGGTCATTTGTTTGTTCCTAATATGGATATTTAATAGTAACCACTAGGCAGCTTCATACGACATGATTAGTCAAATGGGGGACTCATTTAAAAAATTCAATGTCGAGGCATAATGGCTCAACCCTTGTGAAATTAAGCGATTACGTATATCGTCACGTGTCATGCGTTTCTCATCAATAAGCCGTTCCAAAAAAGTATAAAAACCAACACTAAATGGTAAGTCAGCTCCGTTCTGCGTTGGTGCGGCAATAATGGTCTCAATATGATTATTTGTTAATGAGGGGAAGATTTTACCTATTAGACTGTGATAAAGAGTATTTGCTTCATTCCAGTTTTTGGAATGAGAAAACAACTCTACAGCCCTGTTAACACAAGGCGGAAGCTCATGGAACTGTTGGATTTTCTGAAGACTATTGGCGTACAATCCAGCAACCCTTGAGGTAGTAACATCAACAAGTCCTGCAATGTTCAATGAGAGAGGAACAATAGAAATGAATTCTGCTTCACTACAATTTGCAATGTATATCTTAATTTTATCCTGCGCTTGAGCAGAAATATTGTCCCACAGTCCTGCAACATATCCAACAAGTATCACAGCAAGAGCGATAATATCATCCTCTATTTGAGTAATGCACTTATTGAATTGCTTAGAGATTCTAGCATAAGCCACATTGGCATGCATCTGGATGCAACCGTTCAACGCCGCAATAGCTCTGTATTGCCTGAAAAGTACGTGTGTTTTATTTAGATAGCCATATAACAAGTAATCAATAAAAGTTCTAACTAATGGGTCTGAAGCATGAGCCAAATCACTAATTAAGAGTTGGGACAAGGCGGCATTAAAGTCTACTGGGAAATAGCTTGATTCAACTAGCTTTTTTAAATTATCTAATGCGAATTTACCTTGCACTGGCGGCTGAGATAGAACATGAATGACTGAATTTTTTATATGGTATCGGGCTTGCTCTGCGGTTGGATAATATGGTGTTTCGATCCTTTGAAAAGTCGGATGTGCACATCTGTTCCGGTCGTCCTTAAGACGCAATAGGTCGATGAATTCATTGTTGCTTATTAAAGAAAATCGATCTCTTGCCGAATAAATAATATCATTTTCGTAAGCAAGCAGTTGCTTTATTGCCGCTTTGTTACCTTTATCGAATTCCATTTGGTGTTTTTCATAATCATTAAGCCAAATTTGTGCTTCGGGGCTACCTGAAATGGCGAGTTCCCTAACTTTGTCAATAAGATCAAATACGACAGCGGTCCAGGTCGCGACAATACTGATCCGAAACGCACCGGCCTTATAGGCTAATACTGCCTCTCTGATGTGTACTTTTGCACCATCTGAGCGGCATCTAAGAACTAATTCTTCCAGGTCTGTTAATTGCTCAATTGACATAATAACCAAACATAATCATTGCACTATAATACCATATACTGTATTTTAGCCGTAAAGGAAATAAAAAGCAATGATTTGGAGTTGAGAGCTTCACAGGCAGGTTGTGCTTCTCGGCATACTTGATGGCCGAGGTGTCCACACCTCCGGCACAGCCGCTGACTATTTCGGTGATATTGTGCAGTAGGTTGGAAGCCTCCACAGCTTTTTCCATGTCTTCCAGGCTGACGATTCGGCGGCTACCGAAAATAACTACCTTCATTTGCTTCCTATCAGGTCGTGGCTCGAGTCAGTCCGCGCTGCCGGTATTACATAGACGCAAAAATTTTTTGGCTGCCCGAGCTGCGGCCGCTGAAACTCGGCTGTTACCCAGCCCATAATGCTGGTCCAACTGCCAACTATTATGGTACGGTCTCAGCCCCAGGGTTGAGCGGATACCGTCAGGCTCGGTCAGGGAAAATATTCTGTAGCCTCTGAGGCAATTAGGAACATAGGATGAAACGCAATGAAGCATGGTCCGGCCTTCCTCCATCAGGGCTTGGGCGGAGTTGAGGGGCCGGACGTGTACACCGTCGATTGTGGTTTCTGGAAGTGGGCTATCCCAAGTTGCTTGGGACAGGGCTTCCGCATCCATAGCGGGTTGGGCGAACTGTTCGTGCCAGTGGTCGCTGTGGCGCACCAGGGAGGTCCAGGTGGAATTTTTGTCCGGCAAGCCCCGCTCCAGGCCCTCAGACCAGAACCAATCCAGTACCGAGTGCAGTACCCGCCTCTGGAGGAGGAAGCGCTTCATGGCCTTCCATCCCTTGTTGTCCCGTATTTCCAGGCAGTGTAAGGCGAAGAGGCGGAACAGGCGGATGGCCTCTGTCGGGGCGTGTTCAAAGACTTCCAGAGCCCAGCAGCGCTGGATGATGCGGCGTTGGACTATGACCGGAACCTTCCTCCCAAGGTTCAGCCCCGACAGTACTTCGATGGTCTGCGGGAGCGCCTTGTGATAATGCAGCTTACATAAAACACCGCATGGAGCCCGGCGCAACCAGCGAAGGGCTGAATTGGAAAACCCGGCCAAAGCCGGGCATTCTCTCAGGGTTTCATCCTTCAGCAGGTCATCCCTCGGCCACATGCTCTCCGGGATGACGTTGAGCATCGGCAGGAAATTTCGGCTCTCCCGGGCCAGCCTGAACAAGTGATCGGCCTGTTCAAGGGACTGGATGTAGGACTGTACGGTTACCGCCGCTCCGTATTTCTTGGTGCATAGAACCGACATCAAGTCCCGGTCGAGGAAGTGGTTCCAGATGGCCTTCCTTATGGCGTAGACATCCTGGCCGGTATCTTTAGCCCACTTGATATAATGCAGCAGCAATACCCCACGCGCATGTTTAAGTTCCATGAGTTTGTGGACGTGGCCGCTGATTTCATCGGAACTGAGCCCATCCGCCAGACCTAATTTTCCGACCGCATAATTAATGGCCGCCAATGTCTGCTCCCAATGAGGAGACATTTGCTCTTTTCCCCATTGAACGCATTTTATGGCTGGCCAGTGGGACTGCCGAAACCAACTGTTGGTTGGTTCCCTGGCTATACAATCCTTTGGTGAGATCAGCCGCCACCTACGGTCGATGATGCAGTATTCCCACAGAAGAAGCTCCCGGCGGTTGGCCCGTCTGGTCAGACGCCAGACACTGCCGATGGTCATCATAGTCCAGTCGCCTTGCCGCTCAATCAACGGCTCGTCCAGCATTTTCCACCGGCTGATGGTTTGCTGGATGGTCTCCAGGGCGGACAGTATACCCGGCTCGTATTTGTAGAACACCTCAGTAAGTGGGGGATAATGATTGTTGGGGATAAAGGCGACAAACTCCATGAA
>Ga0192243_10702_pt1 | contig 11367 bp, 7 predicted proteins | sample Koala_Koa27_K3_FD_131233 | JGI IMG/M metagenome (GOLD analysis project Ga0192243, IMG submission 131233) | Enriched cells from koala feces incubated with labeled cellulose particles, San Francisco Zoo, California, United States - Koala_Koa2-7_K3 ... | reverse complement strand
TTTATCCAGGAAACTGCGGTAAAAGGTCTGGCGGGTAACGCCGCATCCCTCCACGATATTCTTCACCGTAATCTTATCCACAGGCTGGGTCTTCATGCATTCCTTCACGGAAGCCGCCAGCTTGTATTTGGTTTTCTCCTGCCTGCTTATCTCAGCCACGGTATCCATCCCTCCCCAGTACAGCCGTCCACGGCAATATACCTCAAACTCCTGTGTCAGATACCATTATACTAAAAATTCCCCCGGCCTGCTACCTGTTTTTGAAAATGCTGACCATAGCCTTCCACATCTGGACCAGCACATTCCACATCCTGCGAAGCGGGCTTTCCTTAATCTTTGCCACCTCTGCATCCGCTGTCTTGGCATCATCCTCATCCACGCTGATCTCATCGGTGCGGAGCACGATCTGCAATGTCTTTGGAGCCCTGTTTTTATCAGAGGTAAATGAAACCTTTTCAGAGGACGGGTCCATGAACAGGAAACGGTTGTCTGTGTCAAACTTATCCAGCTCATTGTCAATGGTGTCCTTCATGGTGCGGCCCGCCCGGCGCATGGCCGTGGTGCTGTCCAGTATGCTCAGGCTTCTGTCCAGAAGTTCCATGCTGCCTCTTAAGCTGTCCCGTGCAGCAGCGTCAAAATCATCACTGCTGTCCTTTAAGGTATTCTGTACAATGGTCATGGTGCTGACGCCGTTATTCAGGGCATCTGTGGTGCGGCGGACAAGCTCCTGGGAATCATCCAGGGCAGCCTGGAGATCCGGATAATAGGTGTCCAGTGAATCGTGGAGTGCGGTCAGGTCCTCAATGAGATAGTCCAGGTTATCCACGATCTCCGCACTGTATTTTGCCGAGTCCGAAGTGTCATCCATCAGGTTGGACATCAGAAGGGAAAGCTCGCTGCTCTTTTTGGATATATCCGTCAGCATGGACTGTCTGCCGGACAAAAGCTCCATCAGGGTCCCCATGTCCACCGGAACCTCGGGAGTACCCACCAGCGGTACATTGTGCTTTTCAATGACCGCCATTATTGTTGAACCCGGCGCAAGGGAGAGTGTTTCTCCTGCGCCGGATGCGGCGTCTGTGTCTGAAGCGGCGCCGGTTCCTGATGTGGAGTCGCCCGATGCAGCGCCCGATCCTGATGTGGAGCCTGCCCCGGATGCGGCGCCCGATCCTGATGCGGCGCCTGTTCCGGCTGCAGTGCCCGATCCGGTCCCTCCTGCTGATGCGTCCGTTCCCGTACCTGCTCCCCCGGAACCATTGGCGGCATTATCCTGGGAACCGGCGGAGCCGCTGCCCTGATCATTCTGGTCGGGAGTGCCGGAGGCGGAACCTGCGTTCGTGGAACCGTCCGTACCGGCGGATCCGCCCGTACCGGCAGAACCGTCCGTGCCGGCGGAACCGCCCGTACCCTGGCTGTTCTTGTCATCTGTTCCTGAGGCATTGTCCGCGCCGGCGGAGCCGTCCGTACCGGCAGAACCGTCCGTACTTGCGGATCCGTCCGCGCCGGTGGAACCGCCCGTACCCTGGCTGTTCTTGTCATCCGTTCCCGGGGTGTTATCCGTGCCGGCGGAGCCGCCTGTACCGGCAGAACCGTCCGTACTTGTTGAACCATCTGCACTCTGGTCGTTTTTCTTATCAGTGTCCGTTGTATTTCCTGTGTTGTCCGTATCCTTTCCCTGGGAATCGGTGTGGCCGGAGCTGCTTCCACTCCCGCCTCCGCCATTTCCACGTGAGTGGCCAAAATCATCTTCATCCATGTAATAATCTTCATCCAGGAAACCGATCCCTGCGCCGGCACTGGCCAGACCGGTCACATATACCTGTTCGCTGGCCTGAAGCTGGGCATCCAGGGCAATCAGCTGCTGCATGATCTCCATCAGCTCAGGGATATTCTCGGAGATCCCCGCTGAACTGCTCTTGATGTTATTCAGCCTGGTGTGCAGCTTTCTTAAGGGATCCTGCATATCCCCAAGTGTATTTACAATATCTCCCATACTCTTGTGGACCACTTCCGCTGAATCCTTGGCGGTCTGGAGATGGGGTATCATGGTTTCCAGCTGCTGTGAAACAGAGGTCAGGGACGCCAGGGTCTGGTCGTTTCCGGCCAGGATGCTGTCCTTGGAATTGCTCCACTTCTGCCTTGCACTCTCCGCTGAATCCAGTCCTCCACGCACCTGGTTCACACCCTCACGCATATCTTCCACGGATTTTGCCATCTGTTCCAGGCTGTCATACAGCTCATCCCCTGCGTCCTGCCATGTATCCTTGGCTTCCTTCAGATCCTTGATGTGCTCCAGATCCTCCACGGTTCCCGGCATCATGGCCATGATGACTCCGGTGGTCTCAAAGCTGTCCGTGCCGATGCGCACAGTGTAATCCCCCTCCTCCCCGGACAGGGCTGTGAACACTACCGCTGTTGTTTCCCCCAGATTCTGGGTTTGTGAACCTTCCGCCTCCACGCTGTAGCATTTCCCCATGTCAACAGGAACCGCCACCATGAGCATCATGTTATTGCGGTAATATTCCCGGGCATGGTCATTGGGGTCCGCCTTTATATGGATCTCCACCAGCCCGGACGCGCCGGCCAGCTGATCACCGTTGGATGGCACGCCGTTCAGTTTGTAGGAAACGTCAAATTCCCAGGGCAGTGTAATCTGGTCTTTATCCAGGGCGCATTTGTAATAGAACCGCTCCTTCTGGGCCTGGGGAAAATTCCAGGTGACCGAACCGTCTCCCAGCACCGGCACCGCCTGATTGGACATATTGGTCACATCCAGATACGTGCCGTAATCCGTAAAATCCGTAAGGCCGTTAAGGCTGCATCCCTTAACCACGTTGATCTTATCAAGCCTGCCGTAATAATCCAGGTTTACGTACATGGTCTCATCCACATCCACGGCCGCTTCCGCCCCATATACCGGCAGGCCCCCGCCAGCATTGGTGCAAAGCATAGCCGCGGCCAGGCCGGCTGTCATGACTCTTTTATACTTATACTTCATTGCTTTCCACCTCCGATGGTTCATTGTTTCTTTTATTTCCGATGGTTATTTTATTTACAATGGTCCCAAGCCCAGCTTTGATAATCGCCTTGCGCTTTTCATGGCGTTTTCTCAGGTGCTTTTGCAAGCGGTCCCATTCATTGCTTGTTATGATCCGGTCAAACAGGGCCAGCAGGGCGGGCAGTACGGTCAGCACCAGGATTACGCTGAACAATCCGCCTCTTCCGATCAGATGGCCCAAATCCCCAATGGCCGCTGTGGTGGATATAAAGTGTATGATATATCCTGCCAGTATGATGATGGTCCCCGATGTGAAGATGGACGGGCAGGACAGCATCAGCGCCTGTATACAGGCTTCCTTCTTGGGCAGCGTCTTCCTGCAGGATACGTAGTTATTGGTCATAAGTATGGAATAATCCACGGTTGCTCCCAGCTGGATACTGCTGACAATAATGTAACCCATAAACACCATGGTGTCGCCCTGGAGATAGGGCATTGCCATGTTGAGGAAAATAGCCACCTGGATAGGGATCATTACCACAACCGGTATGATAAACGACCGGAAGCTGAACATGACGACCAGGAATACCCCCAACAGGGACAGGGTGTTTACCCGTGCGTTATCCGAGGTAATCGTGGTCTTAATGTCCTGGGTGGATGGGGTCTCCCCCACCAGATATGCCCCGTCCGGATAATACCGGTCCACAATGCTTTGTATTTCATCCGTGCACTTAAATGCCTGGTCGCTTTCCGTCTTAGTCCTTATGTATATCAGCATTCTGCAGGAATCCTTGGTATGAAGCTCGCTGGTAAGGGAATAGGGAAGGAAATCCTCCGGAATCCCCACAGGCAGGGTGTTGGCCAGGGACATTACGCTTTTAACATAGGGCAGGTCCTCGATCTCATCGGACATTTCCTTTTCCAGCACCGGCGAAGTATTTGGATACAGGGCCAACAGCATGTTGCTGCGCCCGAACTTCCGGGATATCTCCTGGTCGTCCGCATAGACCTGGGTCCCCTCGCTGGCTCCCACCGCACTGTTGCCGTAAAGGAAATCATTCATCCCCTGGGCCACATAGGCGGGCGGGGTGAGTAGGACCATAATGATCAGGGAAGCATAACGCACCTTGTATACCCATTCGCTGAATTTGCGGAAGCTGGGCAGGAAGGGACGGTGCCTGGTCTTGTCATTCCACTTTGTAAACTTCAGGATCATGGCGGGCATAAAGAATACCACGGTGATCAGGCTGAACACAATTCCCTTTGCCAGAACCAGGCCCATATCAAAACCAATGGTAAAATTCATGGACACCAGGGCCAGGAAGCCCACCACGGTGGTCAGGCTGCTGGCGAAGATAGAGTTAATGGCCTCCTCAATGGCTCCCACCATGGCCTCCTCTTCCGTCTTTCCCTTCTGCCGCTCCCTGGAAAATGCATCCAGCAGGAAAATAGAATAGTCCATGGAGGTGGCCAGCTGCAGCACCATGGCCACATTGTTGGTCAGAAAGGACACGGTCCCGATAAATATATTGGTTCCCCGGTTCAGCAGAATGGCCACGCCCATGACCAGCAAAAACAAAAAGGGCTCGGACCACGCCGTGGTGGTGATGCACAGTACCGCAAAGATCATGATCACCGCCACGGTGAGGATAAGGTTCATCTCACTTTCCACATTTTCCGTCAGGGACTTGTTCTGGACAGCCATGCCCACATAATACCCCTTATCCCCGGTGATGGCCTTCATCTCATCAATGGCCTGGGAGGTCTTCTTAGTGGTGTCCCCCTCGTCAAAGGTGATATCCATCACGGCGCAGCCATCCTTATAATAATCCTCAATATCCTTCTGGTTAATAAAATCCTCTCCGGAATAAATATTCACCGTACTGTCGCACCACAGGATCTGGTCCACGCCATCCACTGCCTCCAGCTTATCCTTGTACTGCTTTGCCTCATACAGGCTAACGTCCTTGATCATCAGCCTGGCTGTACCCGGGTATCCGAATTCATTTTCCATCAGATCCAGTCCGATACAGGACTGGGCCGTGTCCGGCAGATATTCGGTCAGGTCGTAATTCACATTCACAAAAAGCATTGCAATCAGGGAAAAGATACACCCTGCCACAAATACGCTCTCGATCCAGCCCTTCTTATGTATGATAAAACCGGCCAGGCGGGCGGAAACCGACAATCCATCTGCCTGCTCCTGCCCTTTTACCCTGTGTGTCTTTCTCTTCAATCTGTCAAGCAGTCTCTGTCCCATGTTCCATACTCCCTTACACTACCGCATCATAATTATCAAGAAATATTGTTTCCCATCCTTTTCACCGCGGGCCATACCCAGGCTGCGGTAATATTCCAGGGAATAGGTTCTGTCCCCCTTGGAATCATACCTGTCCCCGGTCCGCTCCATGACTTTGGAAAATGCCTCGGATTCATCCTCACAGCTGCGGATGTACAGTTCCAGGCAGGTGGCATTTTTCCGGTAAGGAATGGAAGCCAGGTAGTCATTCACCGTTCCCTCGCCGGGAATCCGCTCATCCATGTATCCGCCTGCCATAGCTGCCTCCAGCCGGTGGGCCGCGGCCTTATTCAGGGCCATATCCATTTTAAATCCAGCGTTCCGGTCATACACCCTGTGCATATCCCCATCATAATCATCTTCCCGGTCAGGATGCTGGTCAAAATATCTCTGCTTCTTTTCCTCATTCAGTTCATCAAACAGCGCTTGAGTCTCCTCATCATAACAGCCAGCGCTGTACGCCCCGCCCCCGGTATTCTCCACCCACTGGGCCGAAACAAGGGCGCCGTTCCTTGAAAACTCATACATTCCATTGTCAAGGATCAGCTCCCCCAGGTTCATGCCGCCGTCTTCGTGGAAATAGTACCACTCTCCGTCCACTTCCTTCCATCCCCTGGCCATGATCCCATCTTTATCCAGATAATAGGTTCGGCCATCTGTCTGAAGCCATCCCTTATGTAAACTGTTGTTCTCATCCATCCAGTACCAGTTCTCCCCTGACCGGTTCCAGCCCGGGTGTGCCGTGGTGTTGCTTTCGGTTTGCTGTGCCGGCTGTGTCTCCTGGGTTTGCTGTGTCTCCTGGGCCGCTGCCGTTCCCAGGCCGGTTCCCGGAAATGCTCCCACAACCAAGACTGCCATTAAAAAAAGTCTATATTTTCTGTGTTTCACCTGATCATCCCCTTCATACAGCTGTCTAGTTATGCCTATATATCTATTATACGTCTTTTATTCTGTTAAGCAACTTCTATTTTATTAATTGACATTTGTTTATTTATTGACTATAATGGATTATACTAAGAAATGGCAAAAATACAATGATTAATTTTGATGGATTCGCCTAATAATCAACACTATTGCATCATTTGTCCAGGAAAAATATGTTAAATATTTGTAAAGTCTAATGGGGCTGCGTTCCCCATATCTGTAGTGCACTCTCCGAATCTCCTGGTACTCAGATTTGCGGGATGGTTTTTGTCAGTTAGCCACAAATGTATGAGGCGTACATGGTGTGTACGTTGATCAGTTTGCGTGGGGCCGGCGGAAGGATCAGCCGCAAGAATGGGTGCCTGGAAGGCTCCGAAGGTACATTATATATCAAAGGAGGATTGAATCATGAGTACTGATTCCATAGACCGCAGGGTTAGAAAAACACGGAGGCAGCTTCGGGAATGTCTTATTTCCTTATTAAAAGAGAAAAAAGTCCAGGACATCACGGTCCGCGAGCTGACAGACATGGCCGATCTGAACAGGGGAACCTTTTACCTTCACTATAAGGACGTGTTCGACCTGCTGGAAAAGACTGAGGCTGAGCTGCAGGACGAGTTTAACCAGCTGGTGCTCAAGCATGACGCCGTGGACCTAAAGCAAAGACCGGCTGTGATCTTTAATGAGATCTATTCCCTGGTTTATGAAAATGCAGATCTCATTGAAATCCTGCTGGGTGAAAACGGGGATCTGAATTTTGTCAACCGCCTGAAAAAGCTTATACGCGAAAAATGTCTCAAGGACTGGATGGAGGTATTCCGCACCGGCAATCCGGCTGTCTTTGACGCTTTCTTTTCCTATATTGCATCGGGCTGCGTGGGGCTGGTACAGTACTGGCTCCAGACCGGACTGAAGGAAACGCCACAGCAGATGGCAAAGCTGACCGAGCAGATCATCACCCAGGGGATCGAGGTGCTGGAGATGGATCCTTACGCGTAGGGGAGGCCGGGGTTTGAATTTTCATTTATATTATGATATGATGGTAGACATGCAAAATTCATGGTATCAGATAAAACAACCAAAGACAGGAGCACTTCATGGAATCTAAGAACTTATACACAGTTACAGCCACTGTCCGCCTAAAAAAGGCCAGGGACGCACCCTGAAAGCCGGCGGAGCCTGGATTTACGACAATGAGATCGACACCGTCACCGGGGAATATGAGAACGGGGACCTGGCCGCCGTGGAGGATTTTGACGGTTATGGGCTGGGGCATGGATTTATCAATACCAACTCCAAGCTGACCGTGCGCATGTTATCCCGCAAAAAGGATACCGTTATTGACCAGGACTTTATTGAGATGCGGGTCAGGAATGCGTGGGAGTACAGAAAAGCAACCGTGGACACTTCCAGCTGCAGGATCCTGTTCGGAGAGGCCGACTTTCTTCCGGGTATTGTGATCGACAAATTTTCCGATGTGCTGGTGGTGGAATCTCTGGCACTGGGGATCGACCGGCTGAAACCTGTGATCGTGGAAATGCTTAAAAAGGTTCTGGCAGAGGACGGGATCACCATCCGGGGCGTTTACGAGCGCAGCGATGCAAAGGTCCGCCTCCAGGAAGGCATGGAGCGGTATAAAGGGTTTATAGGAGAGCCGTTTGATACCAAGGTGGAGATTCTGGAAAATGGGGTCCGCTACCTGGTGGATGTGGAGGACGGCCAAAAGACCGGATTTTTCCTTGACCAGAAATATAACCGCCTGGCTGTGCAGAACCTGTGCAGGAGGATCCAGCCGGACAAGGTGCTGGACTGCTTTACGCACACCGGTTCATTTGCCCTGAATGCCGGGCTGGCCGGCTCCAAGGACGTGCTGGGCGTGGACGCATCCCGTCTGGCGGTGGATCAGGCCAGTGAAAATGCAGCGCTCAACGGAATCCAGGACAGGGTGCATTTTGAATGTGCAGATGTATTTGACCTGCTTCCCAAGCTGGAACAGGATGGGCAGAAATTTGATGTGGTCATTCTGGATCCGCCGGCATTTACCAAATCCAGGAATTCCATAAAAAATGCAGTTAAGGGGTACAGGGAAATCAATCTGAGAGGCATGAAGCTGGTAAAGGACGGGGGGTATCTGGCCACCTGCTCCTGTTCCCACTTTATGGACCCGGAACTTTTCACAAAGACGATCCGGGAAGCGGCCGGGAATGTGCACAAGCGGCTGCGCCAGGTAGAGTACCGTACCCAGGCCAGTGACCATCCCATCCTGTGGGCCGCGGATGAAAGCTACTATCTGAAGTTCTATATTTTCCAGGTCTGCGATGAAAAGTAAGAAATGCCGCGCCCATGTGCATAGGCCGGATAAATGTGGATAGATTGATAGTAAGGGTATCAGGTCAGTGGATATTTGACGGCCTGGTACCCTTTTTTGATCGGTTAGATGTAAGTTGTTATTATTTCCGTGATTGGAGGAACTATGCTCTGGATCATTCTGGTTATCCTGCTTCTTATACTGATCGCGTTTATATTATACTGCTGTGTGTGCAACACCACGCCCTATGACCGTGAAGTGGATGATGAACAGCAGATGGAATACCTGCGCCAGTATAAAGAACAGTGTAAGGAACATCATAAAGACAAATAGGAAAAGACTACCCTTTTTTCCGCACGTACCATATGTAGCATATGGTGAAAAAAGGATGCCGTACAGGGAGGCGGCGGGAACTGCCAATCCAATATCAAACAGGCTGGCGCCTTCCTTTAAGCTGAACAAATAGGAAAGAGGCACACGTACCAGGAAGGACGCCGTGATCCCCTGAACCATAACCGGAAGCGACATGCCGTGTCCGTTAAAATAACCAATATAACTGAAAACCAGGCATGTGAGGATGGCCTCAAAGCTGAATCCTTTCAAATATTCCGCGGCCCTTATGATATAAGCTTCATTCGTGGTAAAGACCGAGGCGGGGATATCACCGCGGAAAAATGAGATCAGGAATATGATCACCCCCACAGACGCTCCTAATCCCATGCCGGTAAGCATTGCCTTCCTGGCCCTCTCCTCCTTTCCTGCGCCCACATTCTGGGCCACGAACGCGGACATGGACTGCATAAGGGCTGACGGGATCAGCATGATAAAGGAGATCACCTTTTGCGCGATCCCATAACCGGAGGACGCCTCCAGCCCAATGCCGTTGACAATGGCGCACAGGATCAGGAAGGAAATGCTGGTAAGCAGCTCCTGCAATGCCAGGGGGATGCCCAGCTTGAGGAAAACCGGGATCTCACTGTTAAAATGCAGATCCTGCCGTGTGACTGTAAAAGGAAGGTTCTGCCTCCTGATAATAAACAGGGACAGGATCACGCTGACCGCCTGGGCTAAAATGGTAGCGAGCGCGGCGCCTGCCACATTCATGTGAAGAACCGCCACAAAAAACAGATCCCCCACAATATTCACCAGACAGGCAATGGACACAAAGACCAAAGGCAGCTTTGAGTTCCCCAGCCCTCTGAATATGCCGCTGATCACATTATATGCGACCACAAAAATAATTCCCGCGCCGCAGATTCTTACATACTCAATGGTCATTTCATAGGCTGCGGCAGGCGCGTTGAGCCAGGATGCAAATACCGGGGCGCCTGCCAGCAGCAGGACCATAATGACTGCGGTAAAAACGGCAAAAAAGCAGATGCATCCTCCGATCACGCTTCCCACACGGTTCACCCGTTTTTCCCCCAGATACCGGCTGATCAGGACCGTTACCCCCATGGTCAGGGAGGTGATGACAAAGGTCACCAGGTTAATGATATTGCTGCCCGTTGCCACGGCCGATATGCCTGCATCCGTGCCGAACTGGCCTACCACCAGAAGGTCTACTGCCCCGTACATGGCCTGGAGGATCAAAGCGCCCAGGATGGGGACCATGAATCTGATCAGTTTTGTTACTATGTTTCCCTGTGTAAAATCATCGGATAGGTTGGTTGGGGTTGACATTTTGGACTCCTTTTATATGTAAAATGGTTTGGATGTATTTCTTCACTTATATAAGGCTTCAGCACTCTTCCTAATCATCCAGATTCAGAAGCATTTTCCTGGCAACCCTCATAAATACATCCAATTCTTCCTTGGGTATTCCCCTCACAAGCTGCTCTTCCGTCCTCTGTATCTCCTGCTGAAGGGCCAGGCGTATATGTTCTGCTGTTTCCGTGAACAAAATCTCCTTGTATCTGGCGTCATGTTCGCTGCTGACTCGCTGGATCATCTTCTGCTCTTCCAGTGTTTTCAATAGTTCTGTGGCCGTGGATGGCCGCAGATCAAACTCCTTTTCTATATCCTTTTGAAACAACGGCTTGTCTTTACTTTCAACCAGAATAAACTCAAGGATACGCCCCTGAGCCTCAGTGATGCCCAAAAGCCTTCCTGTCTTCCCGGAACGGCGCCTTAGGCGTATGGATATCATATTAATCAATTTGCCGGTCTGCATAAGCTGTCCTCTCTTATCTGGTCCAGGTGAATCCACATGGAATTATTATAGGGTCCTGATCGGATGTTGACAGGATCTTCATTGGGCCTTCATTGGATTTCCATTAAATTTTCATTGGAAATGCTGACATAGAACGCAATTAGTTCGCTTCCTAAGTATTTAATTATAGCAAGATTTTAACAGTTGTCAATCATATCCTGCCATACGGGTAAAAATCCAAAACACAACGGCTCCGATCAATGTTCCTATCGTATTGGTGAAAATATCATCCACCTGAAAATAGCCCCGCTGCGTGATCAGCTGTATCACTTCAACCGTACAGCTCAAGGCAAATCCAAACAAGGTACAGATAACCGGGTTCCTCATGAGTCTCCATGTCCACGGAGCAAGAATCCCAAAGGGAATGAATAACAGAACATTTTCAATCACATAAGAATTGTCTCTGGGCCCTCCAATGGTCCCAAATAAGGTTAGGCACATTTCAGTGCGCGATCCAGGCTCCCGCTCAAATATAGTGAGGATGGACAGCATGATAAAATAAATAATAAGCAAGGTACATTTCAGGCACCTTTTATTACAGCCTAAAAACTTCATGCTGCAAAACCCTATCAAAATACCCACAATAAGCGCTATTGGAAGATATCTTGATTTTTCTAATATGTCGG
>Ga0192243_10698_pt1 | contig 11405 bp, 12 predicted proteins | sample Koala_Koa27_K3_FD_131233 | JGI IMG/M metagenome (GOLD analysis project Ga0192243, IMG submission 131233) | Enriched cells from koala feces incubated with labeled cellulose particles, San Francisco Zoo, California, United States - Koala_Koa2-7_K3 ... | reverse complement strand
CCCTGGCGGAAGTGGCCGATTTCATACGGGCCTTCGGCTTTTCGGTCTCCTGCCCGCCCGATAGGCGAACCAGAGACCAAACGGAAATATCGGCCGGCAAGGCCTTCCCCTGGTGTTGGCTGGTGGGTCTCAGAAACGGGTGATTAAAGAAATCCGGCCTGGGGCCTGTCACCCCATGGGTTCGTATGCGAATATTCAAGAACAAGGCGCGGGAAAATTTGACTAAAGGCCCAGTTCCCTGCGTCGAAGTCAAATGTTTGTGCGACGCTTTTGACAAAAGCCGACTTTGCAGCCGGACCCCTAGGGTGAACAGGCCCCAGGTCAGGGCTGGGTTTCTCTGGATTCCTCGACGTCGGCAATGAAAATGGCCGTCTGTGGTAAAAGCCAGATATTCGGCCGCAGACCGGCCTGTTCGGAGGCGTAGCTTAAAAGGTCGGCCGCCCGGTCGGATCTGACGTCGTGAGGCAGGGCCAGCCACTCGGTAAAACCGTGATAGATTATGACCGCGCTTTTCCGGGGCACATCCCGGTCATCTTTGACCCGAGCGTAGTTAGTCAGGACGGCGATGGACAATTCGGCCCGCATGAGCTCATCAGACCGGAGGCGGCCTTGAGTTACTTTGGGGTTGTCGATGGCCTGGAAAGTCAAATCCCGGGCTTCCAGGTACAATGGTTGGGGGGCCCTCAGGCGCCAGGCCCGGGCCCGCAGTTCCCCATCCACAAATATGGAAACCACCAAGGGCTGTGGCACCATCAACCGGGGTTCAACGGTGGCCTCCCTGGCCGCCCGACCCTCCAGATTGGCCTCCAGCGACTCCCTGGCTATCAACAGCAGAGTTTGTTTTTGGGGCCCGCTCAGCCGGGGCACGTTGGTCGGGGCCTGAGCCCCGGCCGGTATGGCCGCCATCAGACAAACCAGGCCCAGGAGGGCCGCCAGAGTAATCTTATTAATCGCCTGGTATATGGGCCCCATGGTGGTAGACCTAAGCCGCCGGTTTGGCTGTTTTGACTCTGATGAATTCGATCACCATCGGCAGGCAGGAAAGGACGATGATGACCAGGATAACCAGAGAGAAGTTGTTCTTGACCACATCAAGATTACCGAAAAAATAACCGGCGCTGATAAAAGCCATATTCCATAAAAGGGCCCCGACTATGTTGTAGACGATGAAACGCCGGTAGTGCATCTGGCCGATGCCGGCCACAAAGGGGGCGAAGGTTCGGACGATGGGCACGAAGCGGGCGATGATGATGGTCCTGGCCCCATATTTTTCGTAAAAAGACTGGGTCTTTTCCAGGTATTTTTTTTTCAGGAAGTGGCCGTCTTTTTTAAAGGCCTTGGGGCCCACAAAATGACCGATCCAGTAATTGACGGTGTCGCCTAAAATGGCCGCGCTGGATAAGAGGACGAAGAGAGCCAGAGGATTAAGGGGCGCCCCGGGCAGAGCCGAGATGGAGCCAGCGGCGAAAAGGAGGGAATCGCCGGGTAAAAACGGCCAGATGACCACCCCGGTTTCCCAGAAAATGATGACAAAGAGTATTAAATAAGTCTGCCAGCCGTATTGGGAGACGATTTCCGTCAGATGAACGTCGATATGGATTATAAAATCTATGAAATTGGCGATAAATTCAGGTATGGCGCCGAAGAACTCAGGCATGATATAAAACTCCCTTGGGCAAATTCGCCTTGAGCATTATAGCGCATATCGGCCGGCTTACATCAATAAAAAATCCGGGTTGGCGGAGGCCTTTCGATGGTAAAGACGTCGCCAAGCCCGGATTTCATACTACATAATCGGTTTTAAAAGATTATCATACCATATATTGAGTCTAGGGGCCAGTTCAGGCTTCGGCCGATTCTTCTGCTTCGGCCTTTTCTTCATCTGTCCCCAGCGGATGAGCGCAGTTGGCCAGGATCTTCTTTAGGGTGCTGGAGCCCAGGAGGTCGGACAGGGGGTCGAAGCCGGCTTTGTCCAGAGTATTAAATATCTTGGCATTGGTTTTGAGAAAGTCGTTCAGGCCACTGGCCAGATATTTACTGGCCTCGTCATCATAAGTATCGGACAGGCCGTTGGCGCTACTGAAAACCATCAAAGGATTATTGGTCAACTGTTTTTCCAGTTCGGCTTTTTCTTTGTCAGTGCCTTCGAAATTATCCAGAATGTCCGACCGTTTGTAGACCCGAGCTTCTCGATTGGTGCCGTCGTCGATGATGGCGATGACATATTCGTCATCCAATTCGGGGAATTTTTTAATGGCGTCGGCCGTGACCGCGGCCATATCCGAGACGACCTGGTCGGCGATTTTCTTATAGGTAAAGGTCACCGTGTCGCCCAGACCGCTATTGTTGCCCAAAAGGGGATTGGTGTTGCTGGTGCTGTCGTTGCCCCAGAGGCTGTTGGTCAGGTCGGCCAAATTGTTGTAATTTTGGGTTTTGCCGACCCCGACGCTCAGCATGACCGGAGACATGTTCTGGACGCTGAAAAGGAGATTATTTATAGCCATCTGTACACCTGCTCTTTCCATGTTACTGGGCAAAAAAGTCTGGCTTTCCATCCGCAGTAACTATAAGCAAAACAGGGGCCAACTCCGTGGGGAAAATGTTTCACGTGAAACACGTGGTGATAGACTATTTGCTGACCTCGACCCAGCCCTGACTGCCGGAATATTCTTCAAGTTCGGCTAAACTCACTTCGATCATAGAGTTGGAACTACCGCAGGCCGGGAAAACCGAATCGAACTGCCGCAGGCTCTCGTCCAGATAAACCGGGAAGGCATCCGGCAAGCCGAAGGGGCAGACCCCGCCCACCGCAAAACCGGTGAATGCCAGAACTTCCTCCGGGTTCAGCATCCTGGGGCTGAAACCGAATTGTTGCTTGAACTTTCGATTATCCACCCGTTTGTCGCCGGCCACCACTATGAGCAGAGCCGATTGGCCGCTACGAAAACTCAAGCTTTTGGCAATACGACCGGCCACGACCTTGAGGGCCTCAGCCGCCAGCTCGACGGTGGCTGTGGAAACCTCGAGTTCGACCACATCCCGGTCACGATTCCATTTGCTAAGGTGAGTTCTTACTTTATCAACAGACATTTTAAGTCCAATCATATTGGCCGATGTTTCACGTGAAACATCAGATTTTTCGATATAAGAGCAAGGTACGGTTCATTGATACCAGCGGCAAGCTAAAGTCTTTACGTTCAATCAGTTTTAGGCCATATTTTAAGATTTGAGGCCCAGCCGCACTCAGTTCATCGGCCACTTGAGGCCCCTTAAAGGCCAGAAAATAACCGCCGACCGTCAATCGGGGCCCGGCAATGGCCAGAATATTCCCGAGGGCACTGACCGCTCGGGTGGTGATTAAATCATATTTGGGTGAGTCGGCCCGATCAGGTTCCAGATAATCATTTATAACTGAAACATTCTTTAGATCAAGCTGGTTAACCACCTGACTGAGGAAACGAGCTTTTTTGCCGGTTGATTCTACCAGGTCGAATTTTTCGTAAGACCAAACCAAGCTGAGAGGTATGCCGGGCAAACCGCCGCCCGACCCGAAATCCATAATTCTTTTGGCCGCCGGCAGTCGGATCAAGAGAAGAGGTGAAAGACTGTCAAGCAAATGGACGGCCACTTTGGTTTTAAGGTCTTGTTTGGGGCTGATGAGATTGAATTTTTGATTCTCAGCCAACAGCAACCCAAAATATGTCACAAATGAGGTCAACTTTTCCGCAGGGATGGCCAAGCCCCAAACATCCAGACCCTCTTTAAGATACTCGTTAATTACCGAACCTGGTTCCACGTGAAACATCTCCCCTTGATTGTATTCCTGCTTATAGCACAATCATTTACGCCAGTCCAGCCCGCGGCCTTAATAATTGTTTAGGTTACGAAGTGGTTTTCATTTGATTTTTAGCTAATGGTGATAGTTTGGCTTACAGTCGGGCTTAGAGGCGGGAAAATTTTCTCCGTTCGCTCGCTATTTTGATTTGAGAACTCGCTATGGCTCAAACATCTCAAACCAAAATAGCGGCTCTCTACGAAAAAATTCCCGCCTCTAAGCCCTGGCAATTCTGCCTGCCAAAGGTCAGATAAAAGCGAATCACTGCCAGCAAAGTAGGCTGTTTGACCAAATCGCCTATCACAATTAAGTTCAATGGCTTTATGTAGGCCCTTTGAACCAGGGGAGGTTAATTGCTTGAAAAGGTTTTGAGGATTTTTATTCTTCAAAAAATACTCTAGGGGCGATGTAGGCGTCTGGAGTGGGGAATTCTTCGGAGAGTGGGTTGATTTTAGCCCACTGTTTGAGCCATAGCGAGTTGTGGGCGTAAGAAATCAGACCACTCGGAGAAGATTTTCCCACTCCAGAGGCCGGATTTCACGCTTTCGCCTCTTTCAAGCGATTACTCTGGGTTGGTCCGAGACAACAATAGAAAAATATGCGAAGCTATGGTAATATGGATAGATTACTGAATGAGGGCGAACCATGACTGAAATCATCGCGGTTGTCAACCAGAAAGGCGGGGTGGGCAAAACCACAACCGCCATTAATGTGGCCGCCTGCCTGGCCGCCAGCGGCCAAAAAACCCTTTTGATAGACGCCGATTCCCAGGCCAACAGCACCAGCGGTCTGGGCATCAGCAAGCAAAACCTGCGGGAAAATTTTTACCACTTTCTCATGCACGGGGCGGAGCTGGAGGCGGTTTTGATGGAAACCCCGGTCCCCGATCTTTATATTCTGCCGGCCAACCGCGACCTCTTGCCGGTCAACCACGAGCTGAGAGAGCTGGAAGCCTGGGAGACCCATCTTAAACGGCGCCTGGATAAATATCTGACCGATGAATCCGGCAAATTCAACTTCGATTTCGTCATCATCGACTCCCCGCCCAACCTGGAGACTCTGCCCATCAGCATCATGGCCGCGGCCAACCGGCTGCTCATCCCCACGCTCCCGGAATATTTATCCCTGGAAGGGCTGGCCGATCTCATCGACACCTATAAACGGATCAGAGAAAACATCAACCCCGGCCTTTCCATCCTGGGGGTTTTGATCACCAAATACCTGAGCACCAACCGGCTGTCTAAAGAGGTAACCCAAGACCTGCGGGAAAACATGGGCAGCCTGGTTTTCGAAAATGTCATTCCCCAAAATGTCCGGGTGGCTGAATCACCCAGTCATTGCCTGCCTATTATTTTGTATAACCCCAAAGCTTCCGGGGCCTTGAGTTATCAGGCCGTCACCAAAGAAATTCTGGAACGGACCGGGCGGGGCCTAAAGTGAGATTGATTGATGAACACTAAAAAAAACAGACTGGGGCGCGGTTTGGAGACCTTGGTCTCCATCGACGGCCTGGATAAATTAATGCCCCAAAAAAACAAAAGCCGGGATGTCGGCGACCGGGGGGTTCCCCTCCAGGTTCCGGTCAACATGATCGACCGGAACCCCGACCAGCCCCGCCGGGACTTTAACGAAAAAGAACTCCAGTCCCTGAGTCAGTCCATTAAATCCAAGGGCATAATCGAACCTCTGATCGTCACTAAAAAAGAAGACGGCCGCTTCGAACTGGTGGCCGGGGAAAGGCGACTTAAGGCCGCCAGTTTAGCCTCCTTAAATGAAGTACCTGTAATTATTATAGAAATCAGCGAGGACAACTCAGATCGTCTGGTTTTGGCTCTTCTGGAAAACATCTGCCGGGAAGATCTGAACCCCATCGAGGAAGCCGAATCATTTTGGCGCCTGGAAAAAGAGTTCGGCAAGACCCACCAGGAAATAGCCGTTATCTGCGGGAGAGAAAGGCCGACCATAACCAACGCGGTCAGGCTTCTGAAACTCCCCGACTTCGTCCAGGAGGACATCAGATTCAACCGCCTGTCGGCCGGCCATGGCCGGGCCTTGCTGGGTCTGTCCGACCCTGGTCTTTTTCACCAATTGCGGGCCGAGGTGGTGGGTCGGGGCCTGACCGTCCGGCAGACCGAAGCTCTGGTTAAAAAGCTCAATCGCAAGCCGGTCAGATCCCTGGGACCCGGCCAGGATGAGGCGGCCTATTTTGAGGCCCTGTCCAAATCATTCAGCGACCGCCTGGGGGGCTTGAAGGTTCGCATCAATCATTCCGGGTCCAATAAGAAACTGGAAATATTCTACAACGAGAATGAAGAGTTGGAATTACTCATGAACAAGCTGGGGGTTAAACCGGTTTGATGATTCAGACATTGAAAGGGCTCTCTTAGACTTGCTCCCCTATTATAAAATTAATAAATTAATAAACAGTAATAAGGGGCTCAAAATTGTTTGATTACAGCTTTATATAAATAAAATCAATCAGTTATTTTTACTGATTATTCCTGTGCTTCCCAGGTTTTTAAACATGACCCCCCGAGGCCTCTGTTCAGAACGGGGGGTTATGAACACTTTTAAACATCGGCTGGACAGCTTCTTAAACAAAAACGGCCCCGATTTGTCCAACGGGTCTTGTGGTATCGATCATGAATCAAGCTTATCCATTTTCCGCCCTGGTCGGGCAGGATAAAATGAAAACGGCCCTGATTCTTTCGGTCATCAACCCTTCCTTGGGAGGGGTCTTGATCAGGGGAGAAAAGGGCACGGCCAAATCGACGGCCGTCAGGGCCCTAGCCGCTCTTTTGCCCGAGCAGGAGGTCATCGACGGCTGCCGCTTTGGCTGCGACCCCCACCAAAGGGATTATTGGTGCGACGATTGTAAATCGGCTTCGGATATAAAGCTCAAACAGCGCTGCCGACCCCTGATCGAACTGCCCATAGGGGCCACCGAAGACAGGCTTCTGGGCAGCATCAATCTGGAGGAGGCCATCATCAAAGGCGAGAGCAAGTTCGAGCCGGGCCTCCTGGCCGAAGCCAACCGGGGCCTATTGTATGTCGATGAGGTAAATCTTCTGGATGATCATCTGGTGGATTCCCTTCTGGACGCCGCGGCTATGGGCCGAAATTTCGTGGAGCGCGAGGGCGTTTCGGTGAGTCATCCGGCCCGCTTCACCCTCATTGGCACGATGAACCCCGAAGAGGGCGAATTAAGGCCCCAACTGTTGGACCGTTTTGGTCTCTGCGTGGAAGTCAAGGGCCTGGAGGATCCGACCCTGAGGGAAGAAGTGGTTCGAAGGCGTCTTGACTTTGAAAACGACCGGGCCGCCTTCGGTCGTAAATACGCCGCTTCTGAAAAAGAGCTGGGGCAAAAAATCGATATGGCCGCGCTTCGGTTGTCTTCGGTCAAGGCCGGGGACCAGGTGGTCACTCAGGCGGTCGACATTTGCCTGACCCTGGGCGTGGACGGTCACCGGGGTGACCTGACCGTGGTCAAGACCGCCCTGACTCTGGCCGCCTGGAAAGGTTTGACCGAGGCGGGCGAGGAAGAGGTGATGGAAGCCGCCGAATTGGCCCTGCCGCACCGGATGAGGCGAAAACCCTTTCAGGAGGTGGATTTCGACGTCAGAGGCCGATTGAACGTCGCCTCCTGACCCGGCCAGTCCGCGCCCGGCCTTTTCAAAAACAATCATCCGGCTACCCGGCGAACTTTCCGGAGGCCGGCTTTGGCATCTCGAGCAAGTCGAGATATTACCGGCTGGCCGGTTTTCGCCGGGCCGCTGACAAGAGGTGTGTTTTGGTTGAAATAGTTCCCTTCAAAGGGGTTGTCTACAATTCTTCTGAAGTAAAAGACCACGGCGGGCTTCTGGTCGCCCCCCCCTATGACGTTTTAAGCGAGGAAGATCAAAAGAAATGTCTTGGTCTTCATACCCATAATATCCTTCACCTCGACTACGGCCAGGCCCTGGAGGCCGATGCTCATAAATACGACTGGCACCAAAGATCCGGGGAACTTATGAGACGATGGCTGGCCGAAGGGGTTTTGGAGCGTCTGGAAAAGCCGGCCATCTTTCATATCGAAATCATCTGTCCCAACCCCGTCAAGGGCGGCACCATAGTCAGGCACGGCTTCGTCTGCCTGATGAAGCTGGAGGAATTCTCCCCCCAGTCCAACGTCCGGCCCCATGAAAAAACATTCAGCAGCCACAAAGAGGAAAGGCTGGGCCTGATGAAGGCCACCGGGGCCAACATCAGCCAGGTGTTCGGTTTTTTCCCCGATGAAGACCGCCGGGCCCTGGATCTGATGGCCGAATCCACCAGCCGCCAGGAACCGGATATGGATTTTGAAGACTACCAGGGTTTCGGGCATCGGGTCTGGATCGATCTCGACCCCCAAACCACCGGCCAACTGGTTGAAACTCTCAAAAACCGCCGGGTTTATATCGCCGACGGCCATCACCGTTATGAGACGGCCCTCAATTACCGCCGGTTTCTGAGCGAGCAAAACGGCGGCCGGGTCCCGGCCGGGGCCGATTATGTCATGATCTACCTCTGTCCGATGAGCGACCCCGGGCTGGTCATCTTTCCCACCCATAGATTGATGCGCCGGGAAAATATCCACCCCGACGAAATGATCAACCGCCTGTCTCATTTTTTCAAGGTCAGCGGCAAAACCTTCAAAAACGGCAACGAACCGGTCATGCGCGATCGATTCCTGACCAAGCTCAAAAAGCAGCGTCACAGTCTCGGGCTGTATATGAGCGGTCGGCCGACCTATTACGTTCTGAAACTTCTGGAATCCTCCTGGCAGGAACCGGCTTTGAGAGCCGAGCCCCGGGAGCTGGCCGCCCTGGATACGGTCATCTTAAATAACGTCGTCTTCAAGGAGGCCCTGGGTCTGACCGAGGCCGACCTGGACAACCCCGATAAGATAGACTATGTTTCCAACCTGGATCAGGCCATTGACCGCATCAACGGCGAAGAAGGCAGCGCGGCCTTTATTATGAACCCCTCCACCGTCGAAGATATTTTAAGGGTCACCGAAAAGGGCCTGACCATGCCCCGGAAATCGACCTTCTTCTACCCCAAAGTTACCACCGGCTTGGTAATGAACCTGATAGACTAAAAGAAGAGTCAGGAGAGCTCATGAGCGGAAAAATAGAAGGGCTAGTGCTGGTCGAGAATAAGGTTTTTTACGACTCCAGAGGTTTTTTTAAAGAGACTTTCCGGCAAAGCCGCCTGGACGAACTCTTGGGCCGAAAGGTCGATTTTGTCCAGGACAATGAATCCCTGTCCCGAAAAGGGGTCATCAGGGGGCTCCATTTCCAGACCTATCCCCACGCCCAGGCTAAACTAGTCAGATGCGCCTTCGGGTCTGTTTTGGACGTGGCCGTCGATTTGAGAGAGGGCTCGCCCACCTATGGCCAGTGGCAGGCCTTTGAGCTCAGTTCGGAAAACGGGTCGTCGCTCTACATTCCCGAGGGCCTGGCCCATGGCTTTATGGCTCTGACCGACGACGCGGTTCTGTCTTATAAAGTCACCGATTACTACGCCCCCGAATGCGACGGGGGAATTCTATGGAACGACCCGGAGATCGCCGTCGACTGGCGGATAAACGGCGGGGAACCGATCATTTCGGACAAGGACCGGGCCCTCCCCCGGTTGGCCCAACTGGGCCGGATAAGGTGGAACTGACATGAAAATTCTCATAACCGGCGGGGCCGGATTTATCGGCGGGGCTTTGTGCCGTTATTATTTAAATGATACCGGGCATCAGGTCGTCAATTTGGATGCCCTGACCTACGCCGCCAACCCCCAGATAAACGAGGAGTTTTCGGCCAATCCCCGCTACAGTTTCGTTCAAGCCGACCTTAGGGAGCCGGAAGCCCTCGGACAAATTTTTCGGGATCAACAACCCGACGGGGTCATCAACCTGGCCGCCGAATCTCACGTCGACCGCTCGATCGACGGTCCGGCCGATTTCATCCAGACCAATATCGTCGGGACCTTCAACCTGCTCCAGGCGGCCCGGGCCTATTATGAAACCTTAAGTGACCGGGAGAAATTCAAATTTCTCCACGTTTCCACCGACGAAGTCTACGGCTCCCTGGCCGAGGAGGGCTTTTTTCGGGAAGAAACGCCCTACCAGCCCAATTCGCCCTATTCGGCCTCCAAGGCGGCCAGCGATCATCTGGTGCGGGCCTGGCACCATACCTATGCCCTGCCGACCATTATAAGCAACTGTTCCAACAATTACGGGCCGGCCCAGTTCCCCGAAAAACTCATCCCCCTGATGATTCTCAACGCCCTGGAGGGCCGGAGCCTGCCGGTCTACGGCGACGGGCTCAATGTTCGCGACTGGCTTTATGTCGACGACCACGCCCGGGCCCTGGCCCTGGTTTTCGAAAAGGGCCGGGCCGGGGAAAAATATAACATCGGCGGCCACAACGAAGTCAAAAACATCGAGGTGGTGGAAACCATCTGCCGGCTCCTTGATGAATTGAAGCCCCGCCCGGCGGACGGCGGTTACGCTTCCTTGATAACCTACGTCAAAGATCGGCCCGGCCACGACCGCCGTTATGCCATAGACGCCTCCAAGATCGAAAGGGAACTGGGCTGGCGCCCCCGGGAGACTTTTGAATCGGGTTTGAAATCAACGGTCGAGTGGTATCTGGCCAACGAAACCTGGTGGCGGGATCTCAAACAGACGGCCGCTCAAAGACTGGGCACGGCCGGTAAATAGCCGGCCGGCCTGGGGCGGCTTCACAGGTGTTTTATGATGTGGTCGGATGGTTTGTTCGAAGAGCTGGAGAGCCTGGGGGATGGAAAGATGGCCGTCGGCATGGCCGCCTATATGAAAAATCAGTTCAAGTTTCTGGGGGTGCCGACCCCGGTCCGGCGTAAGGTCAGCCGGAAATATTTTCAACTGGCCCGGGGGCTGAAAGCCCCGGATTTTGATTTCGTCGACCGTTGCTACGCCTCCGACTATCGGGAATTTCAGTATGTGGCCGTCAACTATCTTCAGGCCTCGGTCGATTTATTGAAGGCGGGCGATATGGCCGCCATTGAACTGCTGATAACCACCAAATCATGGTGGGACACGGTCGACGGCCTGGATAATGTAGCCGGTCGGCTGGCCGAAAAGTACCCGTCTTTAATTAAAAGAATCTTGGCCTGGTCTCAGGCCGAAGATTTCTGGCTGCGGCGGGCGGCCATTGATCATCAGCTCTACCGCAAAGAGAAGACCGACCCCGGGCTGCTGGAAAAAATAATAATCAACAACCTGGGCCAAAAGGAATTCTTCATCAACAAGGCCATAGGCTGGGCCCTGCGGGAATTCAGCAAGACCGACCCGGCCTGGGTCGGGGATTTTATCGGCCGCCACCGGGCGGAGCTTTCAAAGCTGAGTCTGCGTGAGGTCTCTAAATACCTTTAAACAGCGAGGGGGACCCCATGCGTTTGTTGATAGCTTCCGACCTTCATGGATCGATGACCATGACCGCCAAGTTTCTGGAAAAGGCCCGGGACCTGGAAGCCGACCTCATTGTTCTGCTCGGCGACCTGCTCTATCACGGGC
>Ga0192243_10692_pt1 | contig 11440 bp, 8 predicted proteins | sample Koala_Koa27_K3_FD_131233 | JGI IMG/M metagenome (GOLD analysis project Ga0192243, IMG submission 131233) | Enriched cells from koala feces incubated with labeled cellulose particles, San Francisco Zoo, California, United States - Koala_Koa2-7_K3 ... | reverse complement strand
AGATTCGACACACAGGATACTGTCCGCGGTCACGGAAAGGCTGCCATGGCCGGTTCAGGAGCTGGACATTACGGATTATCCGGCAGACGACGGAGAATACCGCCTCTCGGCGAATGAACTGCTGCTGGCAGGCGTGCCGGTCTACGGCGGACGTGTGCCTGCCACGGCGGTACAGCGCCTGAAGAACCTCTACGGAGACGAAACTCCGGCGGTGATCGTCGCCGTCTACGGAAACCGCGACTACGACGACGCCCTGCTCGAGCTGCGGGATCTCCTCGAACAGCGTGGTTTCCGGGTCGTCGCGGCGGCGGCCTTTATCGCCGAGCATAATATCATGCACTCCGTCGCGGCGGGACGCCCCGACGAACAGGATTTTAAGGCGATTGAAAAGTTTGCCCAAGATGTCGTGAGTAAACTTACCAAGATCAACAGAGCCGCTGCCGCCGACCCGCTGGTACTGAAGGGGAATTTGCCATACCGCGAATATAACGGCGTGCCCTTTAAGCCCTCGGCCGACGACAGCTGCGTTAAATGCGGCCTCTGCGCCGCCAAATGTCCCGTAAAGGCTATCCCAGCGGAAACTCCCGAGAATACCGATACGGAAAAATGTATCACCTGCATGCGCTGCATCAAGGTCTGTCCGCAGGGAGCGAGATCCCTCAACAAGCTCATGCTCTGCGCGGCGGAAAAGCTCTTCGCGCTGAAGAACTCAAAGAGGAAAGAGCCGGAGATTTTTATTTAGGTTTCCGGCATAGGGGGCGGTGGCGACACTGACGTTTTCACTGTTTACCAAAATATAGCAAAAAAGGCGGAGCATACGCGATCGAAATTCGCGCAGCTCCGCCTTTTTATATCCCAAGCTATCTGTTAATTTGGGTCTGAAAGCAGCTCTTCTTCCACTTGATAATCTCGGTCCTTGACCTTTTTCAGTCTGACCGCAGGCTCTTCAGGCAGGCCAAACAGCGGTATGAATCTGTCCCAGCCGGTAAAGGTCAGAACATATATCGAGACGACACAGATTATTCCCATGAAGTTGTAATATAGGTCTCCTATTGTAAAGTGATAAAGCGGATATACCGCCGCCGCCAGCCCCATGTAGTAGGCAACCCCCGTGTGCCAGGGAATCAGCGCGGCGGAATGAACGCCCACGGCGTCAGAAAAGAGCGCGTTTCTGTTGCGCAGTTTGTATTTGTCCTCCTCCGATCCCTCGACATTATTGTTGATTATATCTTTTAAAACCGGCCCAACCGTCGCCATCTGCGACATCTCCTCATTAACGGTGGCGTTGATTATGAGGCACAGCAGCCCGTTGCAGACGACAAGGTGGCGCACCCTGCGGCTGATCCTTACAAAGAAGGCCGCAATCGGGCCAAAGGCGTCCATTTTACGCATTACCGCGCCAAATCCCATCGCCCAGAAGAGCATTATGACAGCCCAGCTTCCGGCGCTTTCAAAACCGGACTGCACAAGTCCGATGACGTCCGAAATCGAAGTGACTGTCCCCGCGGCATATCCGAAGGCAATCGCGCAGACTATGCCGGTGGAAAGGCAGCTGATGGTATCCATGCGCATGACAGCCATTGTAACGACAATTATCACCGGAATTATCATATAGAGCGGCACACCGTCTTTTACCTGGGCAAGCAGGGTGAGCACCGCGGGACGCTCCTCCTCGAGTACTTTTATCGTCTCCTGTGACATCGCCGCCAGTATCTTTGACGGATCTCCCGCGGTGTCGGGAAGGCCCATGGCCACGCTTAATGAATAGAAGCAAATAGCTGCAAGGATGACGCATAATACAGACCACGGCCCCTGCGCACGTATCCGGTCGACAACTTTGACCCCCTGCAGGCCCGAGCTGAGTATCGTCGTATCGGAGATAAGTCCGATGTTGTCGCCAAAGGCGGAGCCGCCCACCGCCGCGGCAAAGGTCATCGCGGGGTTGCCGCCTACTACGTTGCAGAGCCAGATAAAGATGGGAATGCAGGCCGCGAAGGTTCCCCATGATGTACCGGTGGAGACGGAGAGAACGCATGTCGTAAGGAACGCGACGACGGCCACCGTCTTTCCCGTGACCCCAACATGAAGGAATAGGGAGATAGCCGCCGCGCCGACGCCGGTGCTCATGAATATCTCCGCCAGCGCGTATGCGAGCATCAGGATAAAGGCCAGCAGCGTGGCCTCTTTCGCGCCTTCGACGGCTTCGTTCATGATGTCCGCGAACTTCATCTTCTCGGTGAACTTACATATAAAAGCCGCGACAAAAAGACCTATAGAGGCGGATATAAGGATATCCACGCCGTTCACAACCATTACCGCAAGAAGAATGACAGGAGAAAGCTTCAAAAACTCTAACATTTCAGTACCTCCTTTTTGTAATTATGTATCTGTTTTTATTGTGTACTTTCTATCAGCGTACAGAGATCGCTGTAGACGCCGTAGGCCGTCTGCAGTATCCCGGGGTCGGTCTGCACTATGGAGATCTCCCCGGCAAGGTCCGTGTATAGGGTGACTGCGGCCGACGTTCCGTTAACGCTGGCAAGGGGATCGCCGAAGGGGATAAGCTCGGGTTTGACACTTAATTTAAGGCCGCCATTTTCATCACCGGCTTCAGCGCGGCAGAGATACTTTATCCGGCAGCCCTTTTCGCGCGCCGCCGCGATATCCGCGGCGTCAATGTCAGCGAGGCTTTCCACGTGGACCGCCTTCGGATTGGCCTTCGCCCCCATCAAGATATTTGCCAGCGCGCAGATCTTAGCCGCGCCGTCCCAGCCGTCGACATCCATCAAGGGGTCGGCCTCGGCAAGCTGTATGCGCTGCGCCTCTTTGACCGCCGATTCATAGCTACCACCTCTCTCAAGCTCCCCCAGCACAAAGTTCGTCGTACCGTTCAGGATTCCCTTTATCCCAAGAATCCTGTTCCCGCACAGGTTTTTTTTGACTAGATTAAAGACAGGCGTGCCATCCATCACAATCGTCTCGTAGAGGAACATCCGCCCCTTTTCCTCAGCGAGGGCGTTGAGTTCGTCAAAGCGCCATGCCTCCGGTCCCTTATTGGCGGTTATTACGTGCATACCGCGGTTAAGCGCCGTTCTGATGTAACTCGCCGCCGGTTCGCCGTCGTCGATGGACAGTGTCGTAAGTTCGATGAGCAGATCTGCCTCCGACGCGGCGATCATAGTTTCCGTGCCGCAGCGGACAAAATCATCGTCCTTTTCGTCAAAGCGGCCCGCCTCTTCGTTCATTGCAAGAACCTTTTTAAGGTCAAGACCTTCGGAGTTCAGCAGTGTACCCTTTGAACGGGTACATATGCCGGTAAGACGCATTTCACATCCGTATTCCGCCCTTAACTCTGCCTCCTTTTCCAAAAGCAGACGCGCAAACCTTACGCCGACATTACCAAAGCCGGCCATGCAATACCTGATTATTCTGCTCATAAGCTCCTCCTTTGATCTGTTAATGGATTTGCCGCATCAACTTACATATCGTTTTTCGATGAGTGGGTTTTCAGTGGCGAAGAGCATCGCCTGATAGTGGAGCGTGAAAGAAACTATATCCCCGAGGCGGTAATCATTCTCGCTTTCTTCAATATCTATTATCATGTGGTCGCTGCTCGCGCCCAGTATCTTTATCCCCGGATCGTCTGGAATGAGCTTTTCCGGATCGCCAATGTCAAAGGCTCCTAGGGCAAGCAAAGCCCGCCGGCGAACGCCTCGGTCTTCGTAATGGCTGTGGGAGCCAAAGCAGTTTGTACCCAGTTCGCCGATCGGATGCGTCGGCTTTCTGCCTATTTCAATTATCTCCGCTTTGAGCACAAGCCCTCTGTTGGAAAGCCCTTCGACTGGACAGCGCCACTGACCGGCAAGATCGCAGGGAACGACGATCGCCTCTCCGATACGAAGATTATTTATTCCCTCAGGCATAGCTCCGCGCAGCAGAAGCGGAAGAGAGGTCGTGTTACCACCGGATACCACCGTCAGCTTTCTGCCAATGAGTTTTTCGATATCCGCGGCATTCGCGGCAAGTTCGGAAAGGTTCTTTTCCGTCGGGATAATGGAACCATAGCAGGTAAGATTGACACCAACGCCGTAAAGACAAAGATTTTTAAGTTCGCGTTCGACGTAAAGCGCCGTTTCGATAAACCTTTCGCCCTCAAATATCCCCTCCCGCAGATCCCCGAGGTCGCGCATTAGTATTATCTTGTGAAAGCGGCTGGCTGCGCCCGCCGCACAGTCAAGGGCTCTAAGCGTATCAAGTTCGGAATTGAGGCTGATATCGCAAATCTTCACAACCTCATGCACTTCAGAGAGCATCGGCAGGCGCAGTCCAAGAGTCTCCACGGCCAGCCCAGCCTCTTTCACCGCCGCAAGATGCGGCAGCCTTGAACTTGCCAGGGTTTTGTATCCGGCCTCGACCAGAACCTCACTTATGCCGGGAAGGGCGTTGAAACCCTTCAGTACGGCAAATGGCTCGACGCCGTTCCTTCTGCATTCGCCAAGTAATATTTCCGCGTTGCGGCGAATAATTTTGTCGTCTATCTCAAGCAGAGGATATCTATCCATCAGTTTTTCCGACAGATCCGAGAGCCGGTGAGGGCCCCCGGGCCTCTGTCTCTATCCTCTGGCCTCTCTGATCGCCGCGGAGATTCCCGCAAGGCCGGCTTTAAGTTCATCTTCGAGCGGCCAGGCGTATCCGATGCGCATATAACGGTCCTCAAAGCCAAACCAGTGGCCGGGGCCGATATAGGTGCCGTATTTATCGTTCATGACCTTATAAAACTTTTCGATATCGACGCCGGCGGATTCCTTGACGCGTGGGAAACAGGTACAGGCCGCGCGCGGCTCGACCCATTCGACAAATTCCTCGTGCTCCACCCAGTCCTTGACAATGGCGAAATGCCTCGTGATAAGGGCGTCATTTTTTGCGATCCATTCCTTTTTCTGCGAGAGCGCGGCGAAACCAATATATTCGTCGACGACGCTGCCGCCGATGCAAACCTGTTCTTTCGCCGCCAAAAGCATATCCATCATCTCTTTATCCTGGCAGACGGCCCAGCCGATGCGGATTCCCGGTATGCCGTAGGTCTTCGAGAGCGAGGAGATGGAGATAACCTTTGGCGAGAGCGATGCGGCGACGGGCAGCACCTCGTCCTTGAACATATCGCGGTATGTCTCGTCCATAAGCAGCCATACGTTGTGTTTCTCTGCGACGGTGATGACTCTCTTAACCTCTTCCAGCCCCATCATCGTGCCGGTGGGATTATGCGGGTTCGTCAATGAGATGTACTTCGTATCAGGACGGATCATCGATTCAAGTCTTTCGATATCTACGCGGAAACCCTCTTCAAACTTCTGGTCGAGGTAGCCGACATCCGCGCCGATCGCTTCAGGCGTCGCGATATTCGTGCCATAGTTAGGACGCGCGACTATCATGTGGCTGCCCGGCTCAAGCAGCAACGAGGCGACGAGAAATAGCGCCGACGCCGCGCCGCCGGTGATGATGACACAGTCCGGGTCGGCGATATTCGACTGTTCGGCGATAAGCTTTCTGAGACGCGGGTCTCCGAGATGGTCTCCATAGGGAAGAAGGATGTCGTCCAGTACGATTCCCAAGTCCTTGATATTGCGGTCACGGACGGAAGTTTCGGTGAGATTGTTCTTGATCTTCTCATAGCCGAACTGCTCTGGCGACTCCTTTTCGATGGGCATACGCGTATACTTCATTACAGCACCTCCATATATAGTTATTCAAGTTTATTGAATTCTACTGCATCCCTATGTATTCTATTGGATACAACTGTATTATAATCAAAAAAGAATCATCCGTCAACTATTTTGCCTATTGTTTTTATTACATAAACAGAGGTACAATATATACAATGGGATACAATAATAACCATCACGGGAGAGATGATTATGGACAGCTTTATTGAGCAGACCGCCCCAGGGGTCGCCTATTCCGAGATAAAAAAGATGATCATGCTGAAAAAGTTAAAACCTGGGCAGCGGCTCGCGGAGATAACGCTTTCGCAGAAAATCGGGGTAAGCCGCACGCCGGTGCGCGAAGCACTGCGCAAGCTTACGCTTGAAGGGTGGCTGCGCATGGTGCCCAACAGCGGCGTCTGGGTCGCTTCGCCTACGCGGCGCGAAATGATGAACGCCTATGAGGTCCGCGCCAAGCTGGAACAATGGGGCATCGAAGAGGCGATGCCGAATGTCACACCGCTTCTGCTGCGGCACCTGGGGGAGAACATCGAAGAGGAGCAGGCGGTCTACGACGGCAGGATAAGCGCCGAGAAATACCCGGAGATAAACAGCCGCTTCCATTTAAGCATCGCGGAGGCCGGCGGCAACGATATCCTCTGCCAGCACATCCGCACGGCAATCAACACGACGGACGTCTATATGGTGCTTTATGAGAATTATCTTGACTTTTCAAATAACCGCAGCCTCTCCGAACACCGCGAGCTGCTGGAACTCATAAGAGAGAGAGACACCGAGGCGGCGATAAAAAGGATAGGGGTGCACGTACATAACGGGTTCCTCGATTTGAAGCTGGATCTTTAAATTTATCAGGAAACGGAGAGAAAAACATGAAGATAGCCACATTCAAAGTCGAAGAATGGATGAATCTCAACGAGACGAAGGCAAAGTACAACATCGCGGAGACCTGCGTCGACTCCGTGACGCTGGACGAGCTCTTCCGCCTCGCTGAACATGACAGGCGGGAGTTTTTCGAGACCATCGCGCAGCGGCGCATGACCTACGGCGCGATATTCGGCGCGGATGAACTGAATACGGCGATCTCCGGCCTCTACCGCTCCGTTGGAACGGAGGAGATCATCACCACGCACGGCGCGGCGGGGGCGAACCACCTGGCGCTCTATTCGCTCGTCGAGCCCGGCGACGCGGTGGTTTCCGTGATGCCGACTTACCAGCAGCTTTATTCGATCCCCGAGTCATACGGCGCTAAGGTGCGCATCCTGAAGCTGAAAAAGGAGGAGAACTTCCTGCCGAATCTTGACAGGCTGCGCACGCTCGTCAACGAAAAGACAAAAATCATCTGCATAAACAACCCCAACAACCCAACGGGCGCGCTGATACCGGAGGAGACGCTGCGCGGAATCGTCGAGATCGCCCGCGGCGTGGACGCCTATGTTCTATGCGACGAGGTCTACAGGTTTCTTACTCAGGAGGACGGATATCCGGAATCCGTCGCCGACCTCTACGAGAAGGGGATCGCGGTCGGCAGCATGTCTAAGGTATTCTCCCTCGCGGGGCTGCGTCTCGGCTGGATCGCGACACGCAGCAAAGAGGCGATGCGCGAGATACTGCTGCACCGCGATTATGACACGATAAGCTGCGGCATGATTGACGAGGCGCTCGCGGCGATCGCGCTGGAGGCTAAGGAGGCGATCATCGGGCGCAACCGCGGGATCGTAAAGGAAAATTTGGCGGTCCTTGACGCATGGGTCGCAAAAGAACCGCGATTTTCCTATGTAAAGCCGCAGTGCGGCACCACAGCACTGTTATACTGCGACGTCGATATGCCCTCGGAAGAGTTTTGTTTGAAGCTGCTCGCGGAGACGGGAGCCTTTCTAACACCCGGCTCATGCTTCGACGAGGAACACTGCTTCCGCATCGGCTACGCCTGTAATAAAAGAGAGCTCGAAGATGGGCTCGCGAAGCTCAGCGAGTTTGTAAAAGGACTGGCATAAAGGCCCTCTTCACCTCCGTTTAGCAGGAGTGCGGGATGGGCCCGTCGTTTTTAGCGCCATTTGGCCGCCGTTCGGAGAGGAACGATCTCCGCGTGGCGGCCATTATTTTTACCGAAAAACCCCGCAGCTTTTTAACATGTGATGGACAAATATAAAAGTCTATAAAAGTCAGTTATATTTATCTCTTTTTATGCCTCTATACTAGCTGTTTCCCTCCCCTCACCGCCGGTTCAGCCTCTCTCGCAGCGCCGCGGAGGCATTTACCCCTCCCGTGTAACCGACAACGCCGTATGCGTAGCCCGCGGCGGCGGTTATTTTTATCACACAATTCTCACGCGCCTCCCGCCTATTTCACATCGCGTTCACATGATTTCCGTTAAACTCTGCATCGCAAAAAGGGATATGGGGTGTCCGCCCCATAAAACCACTGCGAAGGGAGACAAAAAATGATCGAGTTCAAGGGCATATACAAATCCTATAAAAACAAGCCCGTTCTGATGAACGTCAATTTGACCATCAGGGACAATGAATTTTTCGTCCTGATCGGCTCCAGCGGCTGCGGCAAGACTACGCTTCTGAAGATGATAAACAAGCTTAACAGTATCGACAGCGGTGACATTCTCATAGATTCCACCTCTGTAAGCGAGATGCCGGTCTCGGAGCTGCCCAAGAGGATCGGCTACGTCGTGCAGGAGGGGGGACTCTTTCCTCACATGACCGTCGGGGAAAATATCGCGCTGACGATGAGGATGGCGGGATTCACGGAAGAGCGCGTCGCCGCAAGGACGGATGAAATGCTGGAGATGGTGGCGCTGGAGCCCGGCAGTTACCGCGGGCTTTATCCCTCCCAGCTTTCCGGAGGACAGCGCCAGCGGGTCGGCGTGGCGCGCGCCTTCGCGCCGGACCCGCCGATCATCCTGATGGACGAGCCGTTTTCTGCGCTGGACCCCGTAACGCGCGGCGAGCTGCAGGACGAGGTCTTTAAACTGCAGAAGCAGACGCGCAAGACGGTGGTATTTGTGACCCACGATATGGACGAGGCGATCAAGCTCGCCGACCGGATCTGCGTCATCCAGGCGGGGCACGTCGTCCAGTGCGACAATCCCGAAGATATCCTGAAACACCCGGTCAACCGCTACGTGGAGGAGTTCATCGGCAAGAACAAACTATGGAGCAACCCCGAGTTCGTCAAGGCGGAGGACATCATGCTGAAACGGCCGGTGCAGGCGACGGAGGACCGCAGCGTGGTACAGGCGATCTATATTATGAGCCACTACAACGTCGACAGCCTCCTCGTCACCGACAACGGCAGGCTGAGGGGCATCGTCTGGCTCGCGGACCTGCGGAATGTGAAGAATGAGAACGACAGGATAAGCGACTATATATCGGACGATTACATCTCAGTCTTCACCGATACTTCGCTGAAAAAGATCATTTCCACCATCGACTACAACATATCCAGAGTCATTCCCGTGACCGATCACGACTCACGGCTGCGGGGGTTTCTCACGAAGGGAAGGCTGCTCTCCGTGCTGAGCAGGCAGTTCAGCCCCGAGGGTTCCGCCGAAGAGAGGAGTGGCGTAATTGACTGATTTCCTGGCACTGCTGGCGGCGAAGCACAGCGAACTGCTGCGGCTTTTCATCGACCATATGAATATGACGACCATGGCGGTATTCATCTCGCTGTCGATCGGAATACCTGTCGGCATCGTCATCACACACAGCAGGCTCGCGACGCGTATCGTCATCGGCCTCGCCAATATAATGCAGTCGATTCCCTGCATCGCGCTGCTGGCCTTCTCCGTTCCCTTTGTGGGGATCGGAGCGAAGCCGGCAATCATGATGGTCATCATCTACGCGCTGCTTCCCATCATAAAGAATACCTACACGGGCATCATGAGCATCGACCCGAAGACGATAGAGGTGGCGCGCGGCATGGGGCTGACGAAGTGGCAGCGCATGTTCCGTATTGAACTGCCGCTCGCGGCGCCCTTCATTATGGCCGGTATCCGCATCTCCGCCGTCGCGGCGGTGGGCACGATGACGATCGCCGCCTTCGCGGGCGCGGGCGGGCTGGGATGGTTCATAAATCTCGGGCTCAACTCACAGAACGTCGGCCTCGTGCTGCTCGGCGCTATCCCGGCCTCGCTGATGGCGCTCGGCATAGACCTTCTGCTTGGGCAGCTGGAACGCGCGGTGACGCCCGAGGGGCTGCTGCCCCCCGAGCAGATACAGAATATCCCCGCGAAAAAGCGCCGCCGCAGGCAGATCGCCGTCTTTGCGCTCTGCGGCCTGCTGGTGCTGCTTCCCGCCGCCTCCGCCCTCTCGGGATATCTGAGCGAACGCGGCGAGAGAAAGGTCACCGTGGGCTCCGGCGACTTCACGGAGGCGATGATACTCGGCTATATGTACAGCGAGCTCATCAAAGCCAACAGCGACATCAAGGTAGATGAGCGTTTTAACCTCGGCGGCGCGGTAGTCTGCTTTAACGCGCTCAAAAAGGGCGACGTTGACATGTTTGTCGAATATACCGGCAGCATCCTGCCCAACTACTTCCACCTAGATTTCGCGAGCACCGACCCGCAGGCCGTCTATGAAAAATCAAAAGAGCTGCTGATGAAGGAACACGGCATCGCCGTCTCAAAGCCGCTCGGCTTCAACAACACCTATGTGATGGGAGTGCGCCCCGAGACGGCGAAGCGCTACGGCATACGCACCCTATCCGAGATGATGGGCGTCGCCGATAAACTGCGGCTCGGCTGCACGGTCGGCTTCGTCCAGCGCGGAGACTGCCTGCCGCTCATGAAAAAACGCTTTAAAAAGGACTTTAAGTCCGTTACGGGACTGCAGGAAAGTATCCGTTATCGTGGGCTCGCGGCGCAAGAGGTGGATGTGATCGACGCCTTTTCGACCGACGCCCAGCTGACCAAGCAAAAGGTGACGCTGATGGAGGACGACATCAACTTCTTCCCGCCCTACTACGCGGTGAACCTCGTCCGGCAGGATACATTTGAAAAATACCCCGAATTGGAAGGGCTGCTGTCAAAAATGGACGGGCTGCTTAACGAGGATACGATGCGCGCGCTCAACGCCAAGGTGGACATCGGCGGCCAGGACGCAAGAACTGTGGCACGTGAGTTCCTTCGGGAAAAGGGACTCATCGCAAAATAAAGGCCGGGGACACCGGCGGTAAAAGAGAGAAGGCAGGCGGCGTACCGTCTGCCTTCTCTCTTTTTAATAGGTATCAGGAGCATACGCCGACGGGATTCTTCATTACCTTTCCCGACCTTATCACCCACGCCGGAACCAGCTCCCGCGGCGCGGCCGTCAGAGGGTCCCGCTCAAAGGCGATCAGGTCGGCCTCCTTGCCGATATCCAGCGTTCCGATCTCCTCCTCAATACCGCAGAGAGACGCGCCTCCCAGCGTGGCGGCCAGCAGCGCCGCGCGCCTCTCCATGCCCGCCCTTTCTAAAAAGGCTATCTCCTCCGCAATACATCCATGGTTCGTGTCGTTGCCCACGGCGAGGTTGATGCCGAGCTCGACGGCGCGCCGCACCACGGACAGGTAGTTGGCGTAGGCGGCGCCCGCCTTTTCGCGCATAAAGGCGGAATTTCCCGCGCAGTCGCGTATCGCCCGCTGGATGCCGCTTGTGACGACGAGCCAGGTGCCGCACTCCCTCATCATCAGCAGTTGTTCTTCCGTGAGGAAACACCCATGTTCCA
>Ga0192243_10691_pt1 | contig 11452 bp, 6 predicted proteins | sample Koala_Koa27_K3_FD_131233 | JGI IMG/M metagenome (GOLD analysis project Ga0192243, IMG submission 131233) | Enriched cells from koala feces incubated with labeled cellulose particles, San Francisco Zoo, California, United States - Koala_Koa2-7_K3 ... | reverse complement strand
TCAGTGTAAGGTTTCCTCTGTAGTTTTCTGCAAAGGCTCCTACATATCCACTGTTTCCTTTTACCTTTGACATTGGAAGTTTAGCTTCGCTTTTGTTTCCTCCTGCTGTTACTCCTAATGATATATTTTCTGAATATCCATATTTACCAAGGGCGTAAGCTCCAGTAAGCTTCATATCAGTATCTACATCTGCTGTACCTGTATCTATTCCATGGTAATTCTGTCCATAGTAGCTGTCTTTAGTTCCTCCATCAGTATGAGTTAATCCACCCATTACTAACCATTTATTTAAGTCTGGTCTAAATTGATTTTCTGTTACTATATCTCTAAACATTCCTGCTGATCTTCTTGAAAGCTCACTTGAAACTGAATATGGAGTTCCTGTATAGATATTCCTTAAATATGAAAGTAATTTTGCTATTTGCTCTTCTCCTGTTGATGAATCTATTATTTCAATTAAACTTCCCATATTATTTTTATTTAGTATTGCACTTTTATAAATATTATTTAAAGAATTATAACTAGTGTTAGCTGGTATATTGTATTGGTCAAGTGTTGCTCCTTCTCCTGAAAGTATTTCATCTAATCCATTATTTTTAACCACTTGAATACTATCTACTTCAATATCACCAATTTTATATATAACATTGCTTGTTTTTAAATTAACATTCTCTAGAGTTATTCCTTCCATATTTATATTTACTTCATTTTCTGATAGGTTTCCAACTAAAAATTTAAGTGTTCCATTTTTGTTTTCACCAGATATAAGAAGTCCTGTATTTCCATTAAGTGCATGTGTGATATTAGCTCCTGATACATTAAGCCCTAGACTTAGCACCCCTCCATCTAATATATTTATTCTTTCAGCACTTGAAACTTTTATATCCTCAGAAAAAACTACATTATTTTTTATCTGTATTCTTCCAAATCCACTTATATTATGATTTATATTCAGGCTATTTTCTATTCCACTTTTTGCTAAATTTGATTTTCCATAAAGATTAAGAGTATTTTTACTTCCTAATGCTATTATCTCACCATTTACTATTGAATCATCTATAGTAAGAGTATTCCATTTTCCTTCTAATTCTACCTTACCATTTACCACTGAATTATTCTCAAAACTTATTGTAGTAAAATCTCCTGTCGAATTTATATCTCCATTTATTATTGATTCATTTTTGGCATTAAGATTATTCCAATCACCTTCAAGAGTCACTGTTGATGATTCTCCATCTATTCCACCATTAATTTGAGTTTTATCTAAAATTAATTCAGTTTCATTTCCTTTCAATACTAAAGCAGTCTTATGAGCATTTACTACTGAATTCACAAGCTCATTATTTTTTTCAGCTACTATCAATGTATTCTCAAGTCCATTATATACATATGAATCATTTTTTTCTCCACTTAAATAAAAACTTTCTAATTGCTTTCCATCTTTCAATTCTATATTTTTAACTGTATATGTACTTTCACTTGGAGTTTTAGTATTCCCTGTTAATATCTCATATGTTCCATCACTCTCTTTAAATTTTACTACAAGTCCGTAATTTTTAAGTACACTAGAGATATCACCATTGTATGTCAACCTATTCCCTACTATTATTAATCCATAGTTATCAGCCTCATTTATTCTTCCTCCAGTAGCCATATCAAATATATACATTCCTGAAAGAGTTCCTATATTTTCTACTTTGCTTATTTCCCCATACTCTGCTCGTATTGCTATTCCAAAAGTCGGCTCCATTGTTATTCTACCTTTATTTATCACTTTACTACCAGCTGAAGGATTATACTGTATTCCTATTACTCCATATATTGATCCTGTATTTAGAATCTCTCCTGCTCCTGCAGATGATTGAGAAATAAAAATTCCATATCTTGAAGATTTTATATATCCATTATTTATAACTTTTTCTTTTACTTCTACTCCTATCGATATTCCTTTACTATCCAAGTTTGTACTTTCTCCTTGAACATTTATCTCACCATTATTTACCAAATTTACCAAGTTTGTTAATCCTGTACTCATTATTCCGTAAGCTGCTTTCTTCTTATTCACAACTGATATTATTCCGTTATTTATCAAGTTTGTCAGTTCTATCCCATTATTATATATTCCAAAAGCCTGATTGCTCATATTATTTTCATCATTATTTTCGACTGATATTGTTCCATTATTTATTAAACTTATAGGACTTTGTGATGCTATTAAATTTATAGAGTTTGATGCTTTTTCCAGTTTTATTCCATAAACCTCATCTGTAGAGCTTTCAGCAGAAATTATCATGTTGTTAGTATAAATACCATTTTCAAAAGTATTATCTAAAAATTCAGAATTCCCACTCCCATATTCTTCACCATTAAACTCTATTTTTTCACCATTTAAAGTTATGTTTAACTTTACTTCATCTGCTCCCATTACTGCTGTACATGACAATAGAAATCCAATTACTGCTCCTATTGTTATATTTCTTCCTCTTCTTTTATTGTTGCTTTTTACTACCTTCATAATTTTTTCAATCATAAAAATTCCCTCCCTAAGTTTGTTTTTATATATTTTTTATTTAATTTTTTCTCAATTTTCAGCTCCAAAATCCTAATTAAAATTGAGGATTTAATTGTAGAAATTAAGCCGGTAACTGAGAAAAGTTCCCTTTTATGTATAAAAGCGAACTTTTAGAGGGGCTAACCTCCCAATTTTTAATACCTCATTTTTTTGACCCCGTTTTTCTCTCAAATCTTTTATATTGACTTTTATAAATTTAAAGAGTATAATGATAGAACAAATTTCAAAAAAGTGTTCGCCTTTATACATAAACAAGAACTTTTTGCACTCCTTTAGATTCAAAGCTTATTTTCCCTCATTTAGCGTTTTATAAGGAAATCTTCTATTGCTGATAAAATATTTTAAAAATTTTGGTGTTATTATTTTCATAAGTTTTTATCCATCTTTTATTTTTGGGTAAAAAAAAAGACTGCAGCTTCTGCTACAGCCTATTTTCTTTAAGCTTTTGGTGTATTAAACTGGTATGCTGCCTATTGTTTCCAAAGAAGTTGTGTAAGACTTGATTTCCTTCTTTGCGTTTTCCTGCCAGTCTTTATATGATTCATATGCTGAGTTTGTTGGAAACTCCTTTCCTGATTCCACCAACTCTGCTATATGTTCAAGAGTTGCTGTTATATCATCTATATTTTTTAATATAGCCTTTTCCCTCTTAATTGCATTTTCCACCTTCTCCATTTCTTTTTGAACCACTATTTAATTTTTATGTATAACTGTATATTTTTCTATATATGATAATTCTTCACAATTTAATGTACTTATAAGGTAGATATTTCCTTCAATTTTATTGGAAAATACTAAATATTTAAAAAAATCAAAGGAAATTTTATCAATAAAATGAAAATTTTTTATCACAAGAAAGAATCCATTTTTTTCTGAAAAGATATTTAAAAGCTTTATAAAAGAATTAAATAATCTTATTTTATAAATTTCACTGTCAGGATAGTAAAAGTCATCTTGAATTCCTGCTTCAGAATTAATATAAGATATCTCTTTCAAAAGACTTTTATCTTTTATCTCCATATTTTTTATAAGAATATCTGATAATTCATACAGAAAACTATATTCTATCATGCTGGGAAAACATTCTATATTAAGAATAGTTTTTTCATCTTCTTCTTTCAAAAATATATTTATCTTACAATTCTTTATATTTTTAGGCATAGAAGATTCTTTGATTATTTCTTTCCATTCCAACAAAAATTCTGTAGGAGATGTATTTAGTTCTTCTCTAAAAATATTTATGCATTTATTATAATACAGCAGAGCATTTTTTTTATCATTAAGAGCAAGAAATCCTTTAATTATCTGAATATAATTTTCTTCATTATAGGGATTTAAATTTATCAATTCTTTTAATATTTTTATAGAATCATTATACATATTATTTAATTGATAATGCTCCAGCAAAACTTTTATCATAGAAATATAAATTTTCTGAAATTCTTCTCTTTTATTATATACCCAATCATTAAATTCAAAACATTCTTTTATATATATTCCCTCAAGAAAAAGTTCTCTATATTTTTCTTTTTCTAATATTATATCTTCTATTTTATATTCCCCAGAATTCAAATCTTTCTCGATTTTCAATAAGTTATCTGTGTCTAATTCAATATCTATTTTGGAATTTATATAGAGTTCTTTTCCTTCAGAATCAATTAATTTTTCCAATGATTGATCTTTTATAATCTTATTGATAGACCATAAATTATATCGCAAATTATATTTTGCAGACTTATCTTCACTGTTTCCCCATAAAAAATATACTATTTTATTTCTTTTATGTTTTATTTCTCTATAAAAAGATAAATATGCCAAAAGAGCTATTGACTTTCCACTTAAAAGAGGAGTTATATTTGTATCATTAAAAAATATCTGAATATTTCCCAATAGTTTTAATTTCAGTTTATCCAATGTCATACACCTCAGAAATTATCATATATTATATTTCCATCTTTTATAGTCATCTCTACTTTTGCATTTTTTATATCTTTTTTATCTATCTGAAAAATATTTCTATCTATTACAACCATATCAGCAATTTTACCATTTTTAATGCTCCCTTTCTCATTTTCTTCAAAAGAAGCATATGCAGCATTGACAGTAAACATATTTACAGCTTCCAAGACAGAAATACTGCTCTTATCTTTTGGGTGATTGACAGCACTATATATTCCTAATATAGGATTTATTTCACATACATCACTATCTGATCCTCCTATTATTATAATTCCTTCATCTATTATTTTTTTAAATCTATTTGAATTATCTGAATAACTTTTTATAAGTCTTTTTTCATAAAGTCCATTCTTTTGTCCGAATACAGTTTCAAAGATAGGCTGCATAGATAATATTATATTCAATTTCTTTGCTTTTTTTATCTGTGCATCACTTGCCAGTTCAAAGTGCTCTATTCGATTTCTAAAAGAATTTCTATTTTTTTTCTTTTGTGCAAATTCAATCGCATTTAATGCCTGCTCAATAGCTCTGTCCCCTATGGCGTGAAAGGCTATCTGGATATCATTTTTTACTGCTTCCTCAGCAAAAGAATTTAATTCATGCTGGTTATAGTACAGCTTTCCAAAATTATCTTTTTCCCTTTTATAAGGTTTGGAAATAGCAGCAGTTTTAGATGCAAAAGATCCATCTATAAAAATATCTCCCCCTAATCTTTTTAAATCATGAGTATAAGCTTTAGTTATATCAATAGTTTGAAAAAAAAGAAGAATATCCTGTTTAAATTTATTTTTATTTTTCAAAATAAATTCAGCATCTCTATTACTGAAACTATAACCACCTTCCATAGCATGAATAGTAGTTACTCCATTACAACTGGCAGTATAAAGAGCTTTTTCCACTGCCTTTTCTCTCATCTTATCATTTATTTTCTGTGATATTCGATTTTTCACAAAAGCTCCAGCTTTTCCACTCAATATTCCCAATGGAAGATTTCTCTCATCTCTTGGCATTCCCTCTATATCATAAGGAAGATTCAGCTCTAATAAAGCCATTGAATTTATAACACTAGTATGATATTCAATACTATTGAGCCATACAGGATTATTAGGAGCAATCTTATCCAATTCTTTTCTAGTAGGATATCTATTCTCCTTTATATTACTTATATTATACCTTACCCCCTGTACTAATTCTCCCTCTTTAAGAGTATCTGCTTTCTTTTTTATCAATTCCAGTACTTCTGTTATGGTAGAGGCTTCACTTAAATCTACTCCAAAAAGTATATTTATTCCTGTTTGCACCAAGTGAACATGGCAATCATAAAAACCTGGAAGAACTATTCTTCCTTTTAAATCAATAGGTTTTTTTGTAAATTTCAATAGAGATTTATATTCATCATTACAGCCAGTTTTATAGATTTTTCCATCTTTTACAGCTACCCAGTTGTATACTTCATTTTCCATTGAGTAAATAGTTCCATTATACAAAAGTAGAGAGATATCTTTTTTCTCCATATACTAACCACCTTTTCTTTTTTCTCTATTATATCATGTTCATTAATATTTTCATGAAAAAGCTATTAAAAACCATTCATTTATATTCTTAATTGGAGCTAGTACTAAGCAGTCAAATATTTATCCATTATATAGCTAAATATTCAACAAGAAAATCATAGAGAACTTCTATTGTTTCATAAAAACTTTTTATATCTACTGATTCATCACTTCCATGAAAATTATCTCCTGAGGCTCCATATATAATAACAGGAATATTCAATTTAGATGCTATAGAATTAAAATCTCCAATGCTTGAAAAATATTTTATTTCAGCTTCCTTGGAAGTTATTTTTTTTACAGAATTTTTTAGAATTTCTACTTCTAACAAGTTTTCATCTACAACATATGGCATAAATCCATCTGCATTTTCTAGTGGAGCTTCACGAAATATTATTTCATATTTACCTTTTAGTGCACATCTTTTAGCAGCCTCATCCACTTCTTTTTTTATAGTATTTTTATCTTCTCCACGTACTATATGTCTAAATATTTTTATCTCTGCATTATCAGGAACTGAACAAGCAGCTCCTCCACCTTCTATTTCAATTACACAATGGCTTGAATGTCCAAGCTTTTCATCATACACTGGAATAGTTTTACTAAGTTCAACAATAAGTTTCCCTGCTTCCTCTACAGCATTTATTCCTTTTTCAGGAGTGGCAGCATGACTTGATTTTCCATATATTTTAATACTGTATCCATATCCACCCCTTGCTCCTAAACATATCACAGGTTCTTTTGTACAGAGGAAACCACTGCTTGGTTCTGTCACTATTGCTATATCACTTTCACTTACCAATCCATCATTTAAAAGAAAATTTGTTCCTAATCCATATGGGCCTTCTTCATCAGAAACAAAAGAATATATTATTTTCCCCTTAAATTTTTTAACACTCCTTTTAAACTCTCTAAGTGCTATCATAGCAGCAACACACCCTGATTTCATATCAAGACTGCCTAATCCATAAAGTTTCCCATCTTTTTCTTCTGGAATATACGGATTTTTACTCCACCCAGTGCATTCTTCTACTGTATCAAGATGTCCATTTATAAGGAGCACAGGACCATCTTCTGTTCCATTTATCTCTCCTATTATATTTATTCCACTAAAGTTAGTTACCTTATCATCTCTGTAATAATGATATGAAGCATTCATATCATTGCTTTTAAACCAGTCATAACAATATTCCATTATTTCTTTTTCATGAAAATAGTTGCTTTTTATGCTTATTAATTTTTTCAATAAATCCAGACTTTCTTTTTTATTCACCATTCTAAATACCACCTTACTATTTTTCTGTTTTAAAAATAAACTTATTTGTCCAGCCATATATTATGGTAATAATTGGTGCCAAGAAAGCAAGAAATGTATATGGAGCATATTCAAATGTACTTACTCCTAATGCCCCAGTAAAGAATAAACCACATAATCCCCATGGTACTAAAGGAGAAGTTACAGTAGCACTATCTTCACACACTCTTGAACATACTGATGGTAAAATTCCTTTTTCTTTATAACTTGGTGCAAGCATTCTTCCAGAAAATATGATTGCCATATGCTGACTTGCTGAGAAAAAATTGATAGCTATTGCCATAAAAACATGAGTAGTAATAAGACCCCCTGTACTTTTTGTAATTCCCTTCAATCTGCCAAGAAGTACATCTAATATATATGTCTTTTCAAACAATCCTCCTAAACTCAAAGCTATCAATCCTAATGATGTAGTCCACATCATGCTCTGCATTCCACCTCTTGAAAGAAGTCTATCTACCTCTGCTATTCCTGTTTTAGATACAAAACCAAAATCCATAGCATTCATTATCTCTCCTATTCCATATCCACCAAATGTAACAGCAAAAAAACCTCCTAATAGACCAGCTATAGCCATTACAGCCAATCCATTTACTTTTTTTACAGCTAATATTATTACAATTATCATTGGTAAAAATGCTATGGGACTTATAAAATAATTTTCTTTTAATCCTGCTGTTATCAAATCTATCTGTGATGAGTCAATATCTCCACTAAATTTCATTCCCAAAATAAAATATAAAATAAGAGAAATAATTATAGCTGGACCTGTGCTGTACATCATACTTTTGATATGATCAAATAAATCAGCCTCTGCTACTGCTGCTGCTAAATTTGTTGAATCAGACATTGGTGACATTTTATCTCCAAATATTGCACCAGAAATAACTGCTCCTGCTGTCATAGCTGGAGGAATATTTAGACCCATTCCTATTCCCATGAATGCTACACCTACTGTTGCCCCTGTAGTCCATGAACTTCCTGTTGAAAGAGAAGCAATACAGCAAATAAGACAAACTGTAAATAAAAATATTTTAGGGTTTAAAATTTTCAGTCCATAATATATAATTGATGGAATTGTTCCTGCTGGTATCCATGCTGCTACTACCACTCCTACTAATATTAAAATAAGTGCTGGTATCATTGCTAAATTAGCTCCATGCATTATTCCTGCTTGAATATCCTCCCAAGTAAACCCTGAAATAAATGCAACAATTACTGTTACTACAGTTACCCCAAGAAGTGTAATATGTGCTATATCATTATTTTTGATTATAAATATCTGTGCTGCCATGGCAAATATCAAAAATAAAAATACAAACATAGCTGCCAAAAAACTAAGTCTTTTCTCAATTTTTTTATCCATTTTTCAACCCTCCACATTTTATGATAACGTCATAATACAATATGATAGTACTATCTGGTGTTTTATTTATTGTTTTATTATAAAAATTATTGATAAATTTCAAAATTTATTTCCCAAAAATAAAACATAAAAAATATATAGTATCATTCTATATAATTTTTTTCTATAAATTACTTTTACTTTAATTCAGGAAATTAAAGAAAATATTTATAAAAGAACTGAAATTATCTTTTTTTCTGATTTTTGAAAACTTCCAGCAACTATCAAGTGCGTAATTGAATATTCAGCTTTCTTGTATGCAATCGCAAATTATGATATAAACTATTAAGACATCCCCATACAATATACATCTTTGGGCAGACAAAATATTGGAGAGTGATCAAGTGGAAAACAAAGTAAAAGCAGTAACAGACAAAATGATTGAGATTTTTGAATTTTATGAAAAAGAAATCCGAGAAGCTATTGAGAAAAAAGAAACATTACCAAAGGATAAATTTATGCCTGGCTGGGCAAAAGGAATCCATTTTTCTTGGTATCATCATAAAGCACAGCCTGAATATGATGTAAAAGAAAGTAATGAAATCTCATGTTTTTTTGAGTTTAACGGAATCCATGTATCTTATAACAGAATGGAAAAGCAGACTGATGTAGATTTAAAATTTTTAACAAGTGAAATTTTTAAAAATGAAATAGTTCCTACAATACAGAAGTGGCTGCAAAATAAAGTTGATAATGAACCTTATGGAGGATTGTATAATGCTTCATTTGGAATCACTATGACACTAAGTGTTTCCCGTGATCCTCTTCCTACAGACGCTCCACATATGCAGGGACAGGTATGGGAACAAACCAGAATAACAGCTAAAGATGAAAAACGTCTGAGTAAGCGTAAAGAAATGATATACAATTTCATTAAAAATGAAGAGTATAAGACTTGTGATATTAGTGAAATAGATAATTCCCTAGTTCCTATATGCTCTATTGCTGTACAAGATTTTTTTGAAGAATTTGGAAAAAATTACCTCACAGAATTCTTTACTGTCCTCATTGCACAAGCCAAAAAATCCAGATTCAGTGGTACTATGAGTGACCTTATCTATGGTTTTGCCAATGGAGCTGCCATACTTACTCAAGTAGATGAAAATCACACTCCTAACAATGAGGAATTAGCTCTTGCCTGCTGGTTATCCATGATGATATTGATACATGGAACTGATAAATATGAAAAACAGCATGGACGAGATTATCTGAAAAAAGCCAGTGAATTAGGATACAAAGAAGCTAAAAATATATTAAAATTTGGAACAGGGCAGATTCCTGCTGATATAGTACAGTACAAAGATAAATATGTAACTTGTTTGGGAAATGACATTGATAAAATTATAGATCTCAAGATTAAAGAAGAATGTGAAGAAGCACATAAAGCTATGATTGAATTCATCATTCGTTTGATAAAAGCTGGATTTCCTAATGAATACAGTATAAAATTCAATTCTAAAATTAAAGAATTTCTTCCTATTCCTGATTTAAAAAAGACAAAAGCAAATATATTCTGGAACAACTGTGCCAAGTATCCAGCACTTTATCCTTTAATGAAAGAATATGTTTTAACTATAATGGATCCATATGACTATTACAGTGATGCAGACAGTGAAGAAGCTGTTCCAGTTGGAGGGTATGCTGTATTTGCTCTGGGACTGGCTGATATTTCAAATGGTGATATAGTACAAAAATTTATGGAGCAGAATGATTCTGAACACTCTATTACTCCAAGCTGGTTTGTGGGAGAATATATAGATAAATTCGGTATTACTTCTGAGAATATTCCTGTAGTCATTGCCTGTTTAATTAATTCAAATAATCATGGTTATAAGGGAAGTAATTTTGATGGATTGAATAATCCTGATATTTTAAGAAAATTTGTAGAAGAACTGGAAAGCAGCGAAATCAGCAGCTATTCTATATATGAAATCATAGAAAGTATATGGGGTAGTGAAGATGTATTGGAAGAAGCTATCACTATGGCCGAGGAAGTAAATCAACCATATCTTCAAAAAATTCTGACTTTATCTGAAGATGATGATGAATAGGAAATCAAAAATATAAAGGGGAAAAATTTTATGAAAAAAATGATAAAATACTTGTCTTTATTTCTGGTATGGGGAATTTTACTAAGTATAGAAATAATTTTTGCTGTTGTTCTTTATAAAGAAGCTACCAGATTTCCTGTAGAACTTGTTGGGCCATCAAGAAAAGAAGATGCAGTTTTTGCTATTCTTATTATTACAGCAGTAGTTTTTCTTGTCTGCATTATATGGTTTTTTGCATGGAAAACTATGTGGAAAAATCAAGATATTTTTGAATCTCTTCTTACTGATGAAGAAAAAGAAGGTCTCTCTCTTAATTTTACTATTTATTCGCTGCCTTTGCTGCTTCATGAGAATCTTCTCATAATTAACAGAGGATTTTCACTTGAAAAATTAAATATTGATTCAGTAGTATGGATACATACACATGAAGTATTTCGAAAATATAAAAATGCCTTAATGATATATTTTTATAAAAATAATGGTAAAAATGTAAAAGTAATGTTGGAGCCTCATCAAATTCCTTTGTTTCAAGCTCTTTTAAGAAAAATACTCATTAATAATCCTAAAATTGAAGTGACCAAAGGATTTCTTTCAAAA
>Ga0192243_10690_pt1 | contig 11471 bp, 8 predicted proteins | sample Koala_Koa27_K3_FD_131233 | JGI IMG/M metagenome (GOLD analysis project Ga0192243, IMG submission 131233) | Enriched cells from koala feces incubated with labeled cellulose particles, San Francisco Zoo, California, United States - Koala_Koa2-7_K3 ... | reverse complement strand
TTTAATTTCCGGCGGCGCCGCCTGTTCAACGCATTCTGCGGTATTGCGGTTGCCGCTTAGGGCTCCAAAGAACGGCCAGAACTAAAAAATGGCGTGATTAATTCATTTGCGCCAAAGCTAGTTCAATCTCCCGCCGGTTTTCGAGAACCTCTTCCCTGGCCAGAGCCAACTCCAGAGCCTCTTTGGCCCTGCCCCCCCCCTATCCGTCCCAGAGCCCAGGCCGCGTGGCCCCTGATAAGTTTTTCCGGGCTTTCCATGGCTTCAGCCAAGGCCGGCACGGCCTCGGGATCACCGGTATTACCCAGGGCCACGGCCGCATTTCGCTGAAAATATTTGGGCTCGGCAATGTAATTGTACATGATGGGCTGAACCCTGGTTTGGAAAACGCCCTCCGGCATCTTCAATAGATTGGTCAGGGTTATATCCGGGGTGATTCGCTCCAGGAACCGGTCCATGGGAAACTGATTTTTAATCTTCTTCTGATTGCGGGGGCAGACCTCCTGACAAATATCACAGCCGTGGACATGTCGGTCCATCTTCTCTCGTATATCCTGAGGAATATAGGGCGATATGCCGCAGCCAGCCCCTTCCTGATTCTTCCAGGCGTTGAAGGCCAGACAGAGCCTGGGGTTCATTTTATAGGGCTCGTACAGAGCTTTGGTCGGGCAGGCCTCCAGGCATTTGCGGCAATCGGCCGGACATCGGCTTTCCCAGGTCGGCCTGTCGTAATCAAGCTCTTTATCAATGACCAGAGTATAGAGGATGACGAAGGAACCGACCGAGTCGACATAGGCGAAGGTGTTGCGGCCGAAACGGGCTACCCCGGCCTCGGCGGCCGCCCATCTGGCCGGCACCAAAATGTCCGGGTTGACCCGGCAGCCCTGGCCAACCAGAAAATCGATCATTCTCTGAAGCCGAACCCCGTTCAAACTTTGGGCCGGCGGGTAGTAGCACCGGGCCTGATAGACCCGGCCCACCAGGGGCAGCAATTCCTCGGGGAATGAATTCTGGGCGTAGTCCCAGGCCAGAACGATGACCGAACGGGCTTCGGGCATGACCGAGCGCGGTCTGGCCCCGGCCCTGACGCCCCGGGGGTTGAGCCAGTGAAAATCATACATCTGGCCGCGCTCTTCCAGCTTCTCCAGATAGCCCTCAAAGCCGTCGGCCGAGGTGAAGCCGACTTTGGTATAACCGAGATAGAGGGCGTATTCTTTGATGGTGGCGCTTAAATTCATTTGATCCCCCCTAAGTGTATTACACTAAAAACCCAAAAAATTATGTCCCCGAGGCCGGAACTTCCGGGGCGGCGATCGTCTCCAATTCCGACAAAATTTCCAGGAAATCATTCAATCTTTCGACCCCCAGGTGTCTTTCGATGCCCTTCTGGGCCCCTTGCCATAAAACCTGCCCGCGTTCAACCACCCCCCGCCCCGAGGCGGAGAGGCCCAACTGCCGTTCCCGGCGGCCGGGCCGGGCCAGGTCTTCGATCAAACCAGCCGAAAAAAGAGGTTTGAGCGACCGGGTCAAGGTGGTTCTTTCCAGGCCGACCTGGCCAGCCAGGCGGCTGATGCCGGCTGGTTCCACCCGACTGAGATTGACCAAGAGGGAATATTGAGACACGGTTAGGCCCAGAGGCTTCAATATTCGATCATAATAATCAGTGACGACCGCGTTTACCCGGCGCAGGTTGATGCAATGGCAAGGGGTCTTCCTTTTGATTTTATTCATATAGTGTATATACACTAAAGTAAACCCAAAGTCAAATTTTCATTTCTTCTGTTTAGCCCTGAAGCCGACTATCAAACGTGGCGAAAACAAATGGCTTTCCAGAGCAGATTGACACTAACTGTCGCCAGCGAAGTTTTGATGTTCCATATCCCCAATATGGGCCAGGCGGATTAGGCGGTCCCCAAGCATAGAAAGTAACTTTTGGCCTGGCCCTGGTATGCTCCCGACCTTCTTTTAGCCCCAGGGATCCCATCCCTAAGCTCAAAAGACCGGTCCCCACTCAAATAATCAGGCCGGACCTTGTTATTTTATTGAATATAGTGTAATTAAATATATAGCATCTTGAGCAATATAACCTTATTGCTCTCAATAATTCTTCATCAATGCCACATTTTATAGTCCGATCCATCAAATAAACCTTTAAGGAGTCGATCATGCTGATTCGCATTACCAAGTCAACGACGCCGGACCCTTACGGTAACCCCGAGGCCGGCCAGGTTCTGGCTAAAAAGGCCATGCCTGATATAGGTCTGCCGCCGGATCTGGCCCAGAGCTTGATCCGGGATGAATTGATGCTGGATGGCAATGCTCGGCAGAATCTGGCCACTTTTTGCCAGACTTGGATGGAACCCAACGTCCATAAAATTATGGACGAATGCATAGACAAAAACATGATCGACAAAGACGAGTATCCGGCCACCGCCGAGCTGGAAAATCGCTGCGTTCACATGCTGGCTGATTTATGGAACTCTCCGGAAGCGGCCGATACAGTGGGCTGTTCCACCACCGGTTCCTCCGAAGCGGCCATGCTGGGGGGCCTGGCTCTCAAATTCAGCTGGCGGAATAAACGCCTCAAAGAAGGCAAAGACGTCTCCAAACCCAATATCGTCACCGGGCCGGTTCAGGTCTGCTGGCACAAGTTCGCCCGTTATCTGGATGTCGAACTGCGGGAAGTGCCCATAAAACACGACCGGCTGGGCCTGGACGGCCAGGTGATCAGAGACTATGTCGATGAAAACACCATAGGGGTGGTGCCCACCTTCGGGGTTACTTTTACCTGCCACTACGAACCGGTGGAGGAAATTTGCCAGTCCCTGGATAACCTCCAGAAAGACAAGGGCCTGGATATTCCCGTTCACGTGGACGCGGCCTCCGGCGGCTTCATCTCCCCCTTCGTCGAGCCGGACATCAAGTGGGATTTTCGCCTGCCCAGGGTGGTCTCCATCAACGCCTCCGGCCACAAATACGGTCTGGCCCCCCTGGGGGTGGGCTGGGTCGTTTGGCGCGACAAGAAGCATCTGCCCGAAGACCTGATCTTCTGGGTTAATTATCTGGGCGGCAACATGCCCACCTTCGCCCTTAATTTTTCCCGACCCGGCGGCCAGATCGTGGCCCAGTACTACCTTCTCAATCGTCTGGGCCGCGAGGGTTACCGGCAAATCATGAACAACCTTTATCTGAGCGCCGAGCGCATCAATAAGGGCATCGATGCTTTCCAGGACTTCGAAATCTTTTTCGACGGCTCCCAGAAGAAAGGCATCCCGGCCGTCTCCTGGACCCTCAAACCGGAGGTTAAAAACTACAGCCTCTACGATCTATCCGACCGGCTGCGGATGCGGGGCTGGCAGGTGTCGGCCTACTCGATGCTGCCGGACATACAGGAAACCGTGGTCATGCGGGTGGTGTTACGCCACGGCTTCAGCGTGGACATGGCCTCCCTTTTCCTGGAAGACGTGCAGCGCTGCCTGGATTACTTTAAAAAACACCCTGTTTCCGTCCCCCAAAGCTCCGGCGAAGTCAACGTTTTCGATCACACCGGCCGCTGATCGGATAATAAAATCGTCACCGCCCGCCCGACCAGGCGGGCATCACCTAAATAAGGAGCTTTGCTATGGAGTGGCTACAAGCGACCCTGAGGGCCTATCCCGAAATCGCCGTTTTGATGTCTCTGGCCCTGGGCTATTGGGTCGGGGGCAAGACCTTCAAGGGCTTCAGCCTGGGGGCGGTCACCGGCACCCTTTTGGCCGGCATCCTGATCGGCCAAATGGGAATTACCATCCAGGGGCCTTTGAAAAGTCTCTTCTTTCTACTTTTTCTCTTTGCCGTGGGCTACGGCATAGGGCCCCAATTCGTCCGGGGCCTGGCCAAAGACGGCCTGCCCCAGGCCGGTTTCGCCGTTATCTTCTGCCTTTTGTGTCTAGGTTTTCCGATCCTGGCAGTCAAGATAGCCCATTACGACCTCGGTTCGGCGGCCGGCCTTTTTGCCGGTTCCCAAACCATATCCGCGGCCATGGGTTTATCCACCGACGCCATCAACCGGACGGGTCTGCCGGCCGATCAGATCAAAAGCATGCTTTCGGCCATGCCGGTGGCCTATGCCGTGACCTATATCTTCGGGACCATCGGTTCGGCTTTCCTTCTTTCTCAGATTTTACCCAAAGCCATGGGCATAGATTTGAAAGCCGCCTGCCTGGATTACGAACAGAAAAACAAAACGGACGACAGCGCGGCCACCAGCGAAGGCACGGCCTGGCATGAATACGAACTGCGAAGCTACAAGCTTGACCGCTGCGCCGACAATCTGACCATCGGCCAACTGGAAGGCAAGTTTCCCAGCCATCAGGTTTTCGTCGAGGGGCTTCGCCAGGATGGGCAAATAAAGGAGATCTCCTCCCAGACCCCTCTCAAGGCCGGGGATGTGGTGGCCATCGGCGGTGATCACCAGGCCGTGGTCGACGTTTCCGATGAAAAGACCTGCTTCACCGAAGTCGAAGACAAAGAGCTGGTCAACCAGCCAGTGTCCGGGGTGGACGTCTACGTCTCCCACAAAGATATCAACGGTAAAACCCTGGCTCAACTGGCTACCGGGGCCGGGGCCCACGGCGTTTTCGTCCGGCGCATCAAAAGAGGCCTCACCGGGGTGGAGATCCCCATTCTGGCCACCACCCAGCTGCACCGGGGCGACGTCATCACCCTATCGGGCTTGAGCAAAGACGTCAACCGGGCGGCCGGAGAAATCGGGATCATCGACCAGAGAGGCAAGGTCGCCGATGTGGCCTTCATGTCGCTGGCTATCGTCATCGGGGCCCTGATCGGGGCCATAGTGGTCAGAGTTCACGGGGTGCCCCTGACTTTGTCCACGGCCGGGGGGGCCCTGATAGCCGGGCTAGTTTTCGGCTGGATCAGGTCTGTCCACCCCACCTTCGGCTTCGTGCCCGAGCCGACGGTCTGGTTCCTCAATTCGGTAGGCCTGAACGTCTTCATAGCCGTGGTCGGCCTCACCGCCGGGCCCAATTTCATCGCCGGTTTGAAGCAGCTGGGCCTCAGCCTCTTTCTCTGGGGGGTGGCGGCCACCTCCCTCCCTTTAATTTTCGGCGCCTTGATCGGCCGTTACCTTTTCAAGTTCCACCCGGCCATTCTTTTCGGCTGCTGCGCCGGCGCCCGAACGACCACAGCCGCCTTGGGCATGATAAATGAAAAAGCCCAGAGTACGGTGCCCAGTCTGGGTTACACCATAACCTACGCCGTGGGCAATACTCTTTTAACTCTCTGGGGCCTGGTTCTCATTCTCATCCTGGCTTAAAATCAGGGGGCCCCAAAAAATAAATAATCTTCCGGATGGTTCGGCTTGAGGGCCGAACCCCCGAAGTCTTCAAACAGGCCGGCCGCAACCGGCCCACCCCAACCTAATACATCAAGGAAGGAATCACCTTATGTTCACTCAGCATTTCTTATACGGACTCGGCGGAGTTTCCTGGAGCAGCGTTTTCGCCGGCACGATCATGGCCCTGGCCCTGTGGATGGTCTTGGCCGTCATCGGCCTGGCTCTGGGCTTCAAAGTAGTTGACCCCAAATCCGACGAACCCGTTTCCGGTCTGGGCAAGACCATGGGCATCTGGTACGGTGTCACCAATATCGTCAGCATGGCCGGCGGGGCTTTCATCACCGGGCTCTTTGCCGCCTATCGGGGTCTGGAGCACGGGTTTTTGATGTGGGGTCTGGTCACCATCGTGATGGTCTGCTACAGCAGCCATGCCGTCAGCGCCACTATCCGAAGCCTTTTATCGGCCGTCAGGGGTGTGGGTTCCGGCGCGGCCAGTATGGCCGGGGCGGCCACCTCGATGGGCAAGGGCGTGGTTCACGCCGCCTCCGGGGCTGTGGACAACCTCAAGACCAATCTTCACCTCGACCTGGATATGGATAAACTGTCCGACAAGCTCAACGACAACGTCATCTCCGTACTTCGCGATACCGGCAGCGAGAGCCTGCAGCCGGAACACCTGCGCCAGGAACTGAGGGAGGCCAGGGCCGAACTTAAAAGGCTTATCCGCCAGCTCACCCTGAATCCGGGCAACGCCAGCCAGCTTATTTCCGATTTTCTGGAAAAAGAGAAAAACAGGCTCCAGAACCTGACCGGGGAAGTGGATAAAGAAACGGCTATCACCACCTTGATGAATCATCGGAACATTCCCCGCCAGGAAGCCGAAACTCTGGTCAACAACTCCATCGACGCCTACGAAAAAGCGGTGGCCAAAGCCAAGGCCAGCCTGACCGAAATAAACGAGCAGGTCGAAGAGGCCAAGGAACATATCAAAGACCTGGCCGACCAGGCCCGCGACAAAGCCGACAAGCTGAGCAACAGCGCCGCCAAGGGCGCGGCGGCCTTCGCCGGGGCCATGATTCTGGCCGCTATCATCAGCATGGGCTTCGGCCACTGGGGGGCCAAGTGCGCCGCCGACTGGTACAAGGTGCCCCACAGCATGAAAATAACCAGCCGCTGAGCGCTACCGGCTCATTGACCAACGAAACCGGCCGTCCTCCCGTCATAATGACGGGAGGACGGCCGGTTCATTTGTCGCCAATATCTATTCGATTCCGGTTACGGTAAAACCCAAATCAGTGACGGTTTTTTTCAGCAGTTCGTCGCTGACCCCGTCCGCGGCCTCCAAGGTGGCCGCCTTGTCTTTGAGGTCGACATTCACTTCCGATACCCCGGCCAGGCCCTTGAGAGCCTTGTCGACCGAACCGGTGCAGTGACCGCAGCTCATGCCTTCGATGTGGATGGTTTTCTTCATGGTCCTACTCCTTTTGCTGGTCTGATGGGCCTCCGATGGCGAGGCCGCGTCTTTAGTTTCTCTGACCGCCGTCAAGGGGGTATGACGGGGAACGAAAAAGCGCAGTCTTAAAGCGTTGGACACCACGCTGACCGAACTGAGGCTCATGGCCGCGGCCGCGATCATGGGGTTCAGGGTGAGCCCCCAGAGGCCGTAGAAGACCCCCGCGGCCACGGGTATGCCGATGATGTTATAAAAAAAGGCCCAGAAGAGATTCTGGCGGATGTTGCGCATGACCGCTATACTAAGCTCAATGGCGCTGACCGCGTCCAGAAGGTCGCTTTTCATGAGGACGATATCGGCCGACTCGATGGCTATATCCGTCCCCGCGCCTATGGCGATGCCCACGTCGGCCCGGGCCAGGGCCGGGGCGTCGTTGATGCCGTCGCCTACCATGGCCACTTTGAGGCCTCGCTCCTGCAGGTCCCGAACAGCCCGTTCTTTATCCTGGGGCAGCACTTCAGCCACCACCCGCTCGATCCCGGCCTGCCGCTGGATGGCGGCGGCGGTTTTGGCGTTGTCCCCGGTGATCATGATGACCTCCAGGCCCATGGCCCGCATTTCCGAGACCGCCTGCCGGCTGCTTTCCTTGATGACGTCGGCCACGGCGATGAGGCCCAGCGGCAGACCCGCCCGGGCGAAATAAAGAGAAGTTTTCCCCTCCTCGGCCAGCCTTTCACCCCGGGGCGAGAGACCCTGGTCTTCTATCCCCCGGGCCTGAAGCAATTTGGCGTTGCCGGCCAGACAGAGATGCCCGTCTATGGTTCCGGTCAATCCCTGGCCGGGAATTTGCTCGAAGCCGATGACCTTTTTAAATTCCAGGCCGCGCCTTTCCGCCTCCCGGACGATGGCCTGCCCCAGGGGATGCTCAGAGAGCTTTTCCAGAGAGGCGGCGATGGTCAGCAGCTCATCTTCGGAGATGGAATCCGCGGGCTTAAGGTCGGTCAACCTAGGCCGCCCTTCGGTGATGGTGCCGGTCTTATCCAGAACCACCGTATCGACGCTTTGGGCCGTTTCAATGGCTTCGGCCGATTTCAACAGGATGCCGTTGGCCGCTCCCCGGCCGGTGCCGACCATAATGGCCGTGGGCGTGGCCAGGCCCAAAGCGCAGGGGCAGGAAATGACCAGGACGGATATGCCTATGGACAGGGCGAATTCGAGGTCATAACCCAGAAGCAGCCAGACGGCCGTGGCCGCCAGGGCTATCACGATCACAACCGGCACGAAGACGCCGCTTATCTTGTCGGCCAGCCGGGCGATGGGGGCTTTGCTGGAAGTGGCTTCATCCACCAGCTTGATGATCTGGGCCAATGTGGTGTCGTCCCCCACCCGGCCGGCCTTCATCAGAAAATGACCGCTTTTGTTGATCGTGGCTCCGGTGACCCCGTCCCCAACTTTCTTTTCCAGAGGCAGACTCTCCCCGGTAATGGCCGACTGATCCAAAAACCCGCCGCCTTCGGTTATGACTCCGTCCACGGGGACGCTTTCCCCGGCTTTGACCACCAAAATGTCGCCGACGGCCACTTCCTCCAGAGGCACGGTGACTTCGAGCCCCCCCCTCAGGGCGGTGGCCGTCCTGGGAGCCAGATCCATCAGTTTGGCAATGGCTTCCGAGGTCCGGTCTTTGGCCCGGGCTTCGAAAAACTTACCCAGGGTGATGAGGGTCAGGATCATGGCCGCCGACTCGAAGTAGAGATTGTGGGCAAATTTCTGAACGGTCGCAAGGTCGCCCTGGCCCAGGGCGAAAGATATCCCATAAATGGCGTAAACCCCGAAAACCGCCGCCGCCCCGGAACCGATGGCAATCAGGGAATCCATGTTGGGTGAACCGGCCAAGAGGGTTTTGAAGCCCACCCGGTAATATTTTGAATTGACCAACATCACCGGCAGGGTCAGCAGAAACTGGGTAAAGGCGAAGGCCAAAGAGTTCCCCGGGCCCTTTAAAATATCGGGCAGCGGCAGACCGGCCATATGACCCATGGAAATATAAAACAGGGGTATGGTAAAAATAAAGGAGACGATCAGGCGGCGCTTCATTTCGGCCAGTTCCCGGCCAGCCGGGTCGGCTTGGTCGCGAACCCCTTCGCTGGCGGCCCCCGGGTGTCGGCGGCCGCGAGGCCGAGCCCCGTAGCCGGCCTTCTCTACAGCCGCGACAATATCTCGGTCGGATAAAAGGCTTTCATCGAAGGTGACGGCCAAACTGTTTTTCAACAAATTCACATTGGCCTCGGTCACGCCTTCCAGGCCGGCCACCGCCTTGTTTACGCGGCTGGAACAAGCCGAACAAGTCATGCCGCTGACCTCGAACTGCTCTTTTTTCATTCTTGTTCCCTTTCCCGGAGGCCGACTCCGATTGCCGCCGATCACTACAGCTGATATAATTGTAGCCATAAATGCCGCTTTGGCAAGAATGCACTTTTTCCATACCCAGTACCCTAAAGGATACCGCCAATGACTCCGGCTGACCCCCAATTATCCTGCTGCGGCGAGGCCTCAAGGCCTGGGGCCGATAATACCAATTGCCCGGTCGAAGCCACCATCAACCTCATCGGGGGCAAATACAAGGCTTTGATACTTTGGAAGCTGACCGGCGGCACGCTGCGGTTTTCCCAATTGCGGCGGGAAGTTCCGGCGGCAACGGCCAAGATGCTGACCCAGCAGTTAAGGGAACTGGAAGCCGACGGACTGATTCAGCGGAAGGTCTTCCCGGTCGTCCCGCCCCGGGTGGAGTATTCGCTGACCGGGTTCGGCCGGAGCATCAGGCCGGTGTTGGAAGCGATGTACGGCTGGGGCACGGATTATCTTCATCGCCAGGGCCTGGAGGTGAACTGCTCGATGAAACCATTTTGAACCGGGCCCTGTGCTCCAACTATAGCCCCCCGAGGGCGGAGGTTATTTTAGTCGATATCCTTGACTTGAGAACCATTGGGACCAAAAAAAAGACCGCTTAGCCAGCGATCTTTTGGGTGACGAGTAATGGAGCTTATTTATTAAAAACCGAGATTAAAGCCGGCCAAATCTTCCACGGCCAGGATGCGGTCGATATCCAACAGTATTTTGACGCTGTTGCCCAGTTTGGCCATACCCAGAATATATTCGGTGTTCAGGTTATTGCCGAAGGTGGGGGTGGGTTCAACTTCGTCGGCCTTGATGTTGGCCACTTCCGAGACATAGTCCACCACGATGCCGATGTGAACGAAAGTGCCTTCGGCCGATTGAACGTCAACCACGATGATGCTGGTCCGCTCGGTATAGTCAATTTCCATCATGCCGAATTTGAGGCGGAGATCGACCACGGGTATGACTTTACCGCGCAAATTAATGACCCCTTTGACAAAACTAGGGGTTTGTGGCACGGTTCTGATCGGCATCATGCCGATGATTTCCCTTACTTTCAGAATACCGATGCCGTATTCCTCATTGGCCAGGGAAAAAGTTAAAAATTTTCCTTCCAATCCGGCCGCTCTGCCCTTGGCTGCCGTCTGACTGTCGATAGAATTGGCGTTGCTCATTTTCGTCTCTCCGCATAAGTTTTGGCGCAGGGCTTTGTCGTCAGACAACAGCCGACCGGATTTAGAATATTATAACAAATATATCGGCCAGATGAAAGCCTTTGATGACGGCTTTCGAGCCGGGGGCGAAAAACCTTGACAGCGGCCAATAATAAAGCCTATAACTGGGTCATGCCTGATATTCACATGTAAATCAAAGAGAGGGGCCTATGCGCAGCCAACGTATCCTCAAACGCCCGGAATGGAGCATCAACCGGGCCTATTTCAAAACCATGGGCTACACCGACGAAGACCTGAGCCGCCCGCTCATTGGTCTGGCCAACGCCTGGAGCACCACGGTACCGGGTCATTTCAACCTTAGAGCGGTGGCCAAGGCGGTTTCCGACGGTATACGCATGGCCGGCGGCACCCCGGTGGAATTCGGGGTCATCGGGGCCTGCGACGGAATCGCCGAAGGCCACGAGGGTATGCGCTATATTCTGCCCACCCGCGACGTCATCGCCAACTCCATCGAACTGATGGTTCAGGCTCACCAATATGACGCCATAGTTCTTTTGGGGTCCTGCGACAAGATCGTTCCCGGCATGCTCATGGCCGCCGCCCGGCTGGATTTACCGGCCATTTTCGTCAATGGCGGCCCCATGCAGGGGGGCCCGTTTCTGCATGGCCGTAAAAGCGATTCCACCAGCATCATCGAAGGGGTCGGCCGTCTCCTGGCCGGAGAAATCACCGACGACGATCTTCTGAGCATGGAAAACCGCTGCGCCCCGGGCTGCGGCTCCTGCTCTTTTCTGGGCACGGCCAACACCATGTGCTGTCTGGCCGAAGCTCTGGGCATGTCCCTCCCCGGCAGCGCCATGGTCCCGGCCGCCGGGGCGGCCCGTTTGGCCGTGGCCCAAAAGAGCGGCCAGGCCATTATGAAACTGGTGGAAAAAAACATCACCGCCCGGCGGATAATCACCGACCAGTCCATTGAGAACGCGGTGCGGCTGACCTCGGCCATCGGCGGCTCCACCAACGCGGCCCTTCACGTTCCGGCCATAGCCTATGAAGCCGAATTGAAGTTCGACCTCAACATGTTCGACCGTTTAAGCCGCTCCACCCCCCTCATCGCCAA
>Ga0192243_10605_pt2 | contig 11484 bp, 11 predicted proteins | sample Koala_Koa27_K3_FD_131233 | JGI IMG/M metagenome (GOLD analysis project Ga0192243, IMG submission 131233) | Enriched cells from koala feces incubated with labeled cellulose particles, San Francisco Zoo, California, United States - Koala_Koa2-7_K3 ... | reverse complement strand
GAACTCTTTGACGCTTGCCTGGATGAAATCTGCACTGCATGAGTAGCAGCGCCATTTGGCAGGGTCAAGGGGGCGTAAGCCCCCTTGACCCTGCCGTCTGTCTCTGCTGTTGGGTAATCAAGCCCAGCTAAGCTGGACTTTATTAAACTTTTACACGGATGCGTTCAACTTGCACTTGCAATTTTCGGTTTTTTTAGCAAGGATTTTATTATTAAAGAATGAAATCAGTGGCGATTTTATTATTGGTGATATCCTGTAAAGTGCGTTTTGAAAGAGGAATTTGTGGATATCCAAGAGCTAGAGCCGAGATGGGCTTGAAACCTTCAGGCAAAGCTATTGCTTCCAAAAATGCAGGACTTTGCGGAATACGATTTAGCATTGGCCAAAGAAAAACGCATCCTAATCCTAGTTCGGTAGCCGCTAGGTGCATATTTTCCATGACACAACATACATCTGCAATATAAACTAATTGCCCATCCTCTTCAGGTTTAGCTGAAACGATTATTAAAGTAGGATCATCATAAAATGGGTTGTATTTTTCATTACCAAAAGTCTTACCACAATAGACGGCAAGGTCCTGAAGCAATGGTGCGCTTTGTATAACGCTGATATGCAGACCATGATATTCGTTGTGCCCCACAGGAGATGCATAGGCTGCTTTAAGTACAGTAGCAATCTTTTCCATTTATACCTGTTTAGACAGCAGAAATTTACGAGTTGAGCGGCGTGTAGCTATAATATCAAGTGTATCCACATTAACCTCCAGTGATAATTAGTAATTTGTTTCTTAATTAATATAATTATACTTTATCAGTTATATAATGTAAATCATCTATACTTAATTTTAAGATGGCAAGCGACAGCATTTATTTTTATAGTATATACAGGAGTATATACAAGATAGACTTATTGGTTTTACTTGTCACTAATAGTTACAGATGTTATTATAATAAAAAGCAGTAAATACACGTAAAGGAACTAATTATGGATCAGAAACGAATAAGAAATTTTTCCATTATCGCTCATATAGATCATGGCAAATCTACATTAGCTGATAGACTGCTTGAATATACAGGTACGCTTTCTAAAAGGGAAATGGAGAATCAGATACTGGATTCTATGGATTTGGAACGTGAAAGAGGTATAACAATTAAAGCTCAGGCAGTACGTAGTATTTACCGAGCCAGAGATGGGGAGGAATATATGCTGAATTTTATTGATACCCCTGGACACGTTGATTTTACTTATGAGGTATCCCGTGCTTTGGTTGCATGCGAGGGAGCATTGCTGTTAATTGATGCTGTTCAAGGAATAGAAGCGCAGACTCTGGCTAATGTCTACCTTGCTCTGGATAATGATTTAGAGATTATTCCTGTTATCAATAAAATTGACCTTCCCAATGCTGATCCTGAACATGTTAAAAAAGAGATTGAAGAAGGCATCGGCATAGATGCTTCTGCCGCATTATTGTGCAGCGCAAAAACTGGTGCAGGGGTTGAAGATGTATTGGAGGCTATTGTAAAGAGAATACCAGCTCCAGATGGAGATGAGGGTCGACCACTGAAGGCATTGGTATTTGATTCCAAATTTGATCCATATAAGGGAGTTGTGTTATATGTGCGTATTATTGACGGTATTGTTAGAAAAGGTATGAAAATACGCATGATGGCAACAGGCGCAGAATTTGAGGTAACGGAAACAGGTTATTTTAGACCTGGATTGATAAATGTTGAATTCTTGGCAGCTGGGCAAGTAGGCTTTGTTGCTGCAGCTATTAAAAACGTAAAGGATGCCCGTGTAGGAGATACGGTAACTAACGCCGATAATCCTACAGAAAAAGCTCTGCCTGGGTATCGAAAGGTTACGCCAATGGTGTTTTGTGGGCTGTATCCTGTGGAAAACTCTGAATATGACAATTTACGTAATGCCTTAGAGAAACTCCAATTGAATGATGCTTCACTAGTTTTTGAGCTGGAGACATCGATAGCACTTGGTTTTGGCTTCCGCTGCGGATTTTTAGGATTACTGCATATGGATGTAATAAAGGAGCGGTTAGAACGTGAGTATAACTTGACTCTGATTACTACTGCGCCAAACGTAATTTATGAGGTGGTCCACACTAACGGTGATGTGGAAATGGTTGACAATCCAGCAAAATTTCCTGACCCTACTGTGATTGATCATGTGGGAGAGCCTTATGTAAATGCTACTATAATTTCGCCTAAGGATTATGTAGGTGCAATTATGGAACTAAGCCAAGAAAAACGCGGAGAATACGAAAATATGACCTATCTTGATGAGAACCGCGTGATGATACATTATTCCTTGCCGTTGAGTGAAATTATTTATGACTATTTTGACCGTTTAAAATCTGTAACAAGAGGCTATGCTTCGTTGGATTATGAATTGGCATCTTACCGGCCTTCGAATTTAGTAAAGGTAGATATCATGCTGAATGGAGAGATTGTAGATGCTCTTTCAGTTATTGTACATCGCGAAATAGCTGCATCGCGTGGGCGTCAACTGGTAGAAAAATTACGCAGTCTTATTCCGCGGCAGATGTTTGAAATTCCTGTACAGGCAGCAATAGGTAGTAAAATTATTGCTCGAGAGAATGTTCGTGCTCTGCGAAAGGACGTATTAGCAAAATGTTATGGCGGTGATATTACTAGAAAACGTAAGCTGTTGGAGAAGCAGAAGCAGGGGAAGAAACGTATGAAGCAGGTGGGTAGCGTGGAACTGCCACAAGAAGCTTTTATGGCTATATTAAAAATGGATTAAAATAGCACATGTTTATGTGAACAAAACAAATTAGCATAAATTATAAATCATATTATCAAAACAAATGAATTTGCCTGTTAAAAAAAGAGGAAAAATCAAAACTATGTAGAATTGTTGAAGCATAAATTGCAGGTAGTAGGAGGTAATGTGAGTGGCAGAAGACGGGAAATATAAGAGAGTTGTTCTAAAATTGAGTGGGGAAGCCTTGGCTGGAGCTAAAGGATTTGGCATTGATCATGACGTTGTAGATTCACTTGCAATTCAGATTCGCGAAGTCGTGGAAAGTGGGCTTGAGATAGCAATTGTCAATGGAGGAGGTAATTTTTGGCGTGGAATAAGTGGTAGTACAAAAGGTATGGATCGTGCTACTGCTGATTATATGGGGATGCTAGCCACTATTATAAATTCTCTTGCGCTGCAGGATGCTCTGGAAAACAGAGGGGTATCGACTCGTGTGCAGACTGCTATTGAAATGCGGCAAATTGCGGAGACGTATATTCGTCGCCGTGCCATAAGGCATATGGAGAAAGGTAGAGTAGTTATTTTTGCAGCTGGTACTGGCAATCCTTATTTTTCTACTGATACGACTGCAGCATTAAGAGCTGCCGAGATTGAAGCAGATGCTATTTTAATGGCTAAGAAAGGAGTCGACGGAGTTTATGATTGTGATCCTGCTAAGAATTCCGCGACTGTAATGCTTAAGGAATTGGATTACATTGAAGTTATTCAGAGACATCTAAACGTTATGGATTCAACTGCGATTAGTCTGTGTATGGATAATCATATACCCATTGTGGTGTTTAATATTGATAGACAAGGAAATATTTTGGCAGCGGCCTCTGGGAATAGAATTGGTACTCTGGTAGGAGGAATGAAATAAAATGGCAACTGTAAAGGAAATAATTGATGGTATTGAAGATAGAATGAAAAAATCAGCAAATGCCTTGCGAGTTGATTTGGCAACATTGCGTTCTGGAAGGGCTACTCCAGCTTTATTGGAAAAAGTTATGGTAGATTATTATGGGTCACTTACACCTGTAACTCAATTGGCTACTGTTATGGTTCCTGAACCACAGTTGCTTGTTATAAAACCTTGGGAAAAAACACTTATAAAGGAAATTGAAAGAGCTATTATGAAATCGGATTTAGGATTAAATCCAAATACTGATGGTGGATGCATTCGTCTAAATATACCTCAAATGACGGAGGATCGCCGTAAAGAAATGGTTAAAGTAGTACGTAGAAAAGCTGAGGATTATCGTGTAATTGTACGTAACCTGCGTCGTGAAGCGAACGATGCCATTAAAAAAGCTGAAAAAGCTAAGGAAATAACCGAAGATGAGAGTAAGAAGGGCATTTATAATGTTCAAAAACTAACAGATAAAATAATAAAAGAGATTGATAGTACTGCAGAGGTAAAGGAAAAAGAGGTAATGGAGATTTGAAATATAGTCTTAATGTTTTGGCTCTTTCTTTAGATGAGGCTACAAAGCGATTAGAATCAGCAGGGATGAAGTTTACCGTACAAGTTTTACTACCTCCGAAGGATAGTAACGAAAAGTTTGTAGGAAAAGATGTCCGCAAATATGTGGTTAGGCAGCAAATGCTGTCTGATGATAAAATGTCTCTTACGGTTGTTTACAGATGGAGGGAAGGAGGTGCAAAATGGATGGCTCTGAAGATTGACAAGGATGTATGCGTAGGCTGCGGTACTTGTGAAGCAACTTGTCCAGTAGGTGCGGTTAAAGAATCCGACGGTAAATATGAGATTGGCGATGAATGCGTTGAATGTGGTTCTTGTGCAGCTGCATGTCCGATGAATGCAATTCAATAGCAAAATTAAGATCCAGAAGGCGGCCTCCTAAATGGAGGTCTGCCTGTTTGTTTTTAAATAAGGATATTTTAGAAGGGCTGTATATTTGTGTTAAAACACCTATTTACAATTGATAGTAATAAAATTTTAGATATAGACCTAACTGGTATTGACCTTCAGAGAGTACCAGTGCATGTTGCTATTATTATGGATGGTAATGGGCGTTGGGCTAATATTAGAGGCAAAGCGCGTACATTTGGACATCAGGCTGGAGCGGAAACTTTAAAGGCAATAGTAAAGGTCGCAAACTGCATTGGTGTCAAGATTATTACTGCATATGCTTTTTCTACGGAAAATTGGAAACGTCCAGTAAGTGAAGTTGATTTTTTGATGAATTTGTTAGGTGGTTATCTTACTAATGAAATTGAAGAATTTAACAAAAATGGTGTGCAACTAAGGTTCATAGGTTCACGACGCGGCCTCCCAGATGAGATTTTGCGAAAAATGGATTATGCTGCAGCTGTAACTGAAAGGAATACAGGTATTATTTTAAATTTAGCGATAAACTACGGGGGTCGTGATGAAATACTGTATGCTGTTAAAACTATTGCGACAGCGGCAGTAGCAGGGCAGATAGATGTAGATAATATAGATACTAATATTTTTGAAGAACATCTGTATACTAAAGGATTACCAGCACCAGATCTTCTAATACGACCTGGCGGCGATATGCGCATTAGTAATTTTTTGTTATGGCAGATAGCATATACTGAAATTTGGATAACAGACATTTACTGGCCAGATTTCACACAGGAATATTTTATAGAGGCTATTAAAGCGTATCAAAGACGGGAACGGCGTTTTGGCGGTTTATAAGATAAAAAATAATAGCAGGAGTTTAAAAATAATATAATGTTGACACGTATTATTACAGGTGTAACAGGCATTGCTGCTGCAGCGGTTATAATTACAAAAGGCGGCGAATTGTTTTCCATCGCAGTGATAGTTTTATCCATTATAGGATGGTACGAATTTAGGCAACTAGCAGCAAGCAAAGGATATCACGTTTATTATATGACATCTGGATTGCCGGTAGTTCTTATAACTTCCGCAGCAGGTATTTATTATGTCTATTTTTGGAGTAGATTGGACGTTATGAACTTGTTTTTCTGGTTATTAATAGTTACAATAGTATTCTTTTTATTGACGATGCTTGAAGCGCTGATACACTATTGTTGTTGTAATGGAGAAAAATGGCTGGTAAATACTGGTTTATCCGTATTTGGTATGTTGTATTGCGGATTATTGTTTTCATATATTATTATTCTAAGGACTTTTGACAGAGAGAAATTAGTTGATTTAGGATTTATAACTATAGATTATGGTGAAGCATTGCTATGGGCTATTTTGCTTGGCACATGGGCTAGTGACACTTTTGCCTACTTTTTTGGTAGAGCTATTGGACGTCATCCTTTTTGCAGAGTTAGTCCAAAAAAACACTAGAGGGGGCTATCGCAGGATTTATATGCTGCATAATAGTGGTACTTATACTGATGCATACTTTTTTGTCAATGTCATGGTGTAAGGCATTTGTATTGGCTTTATGCGTTGCTGTTTTTGCCCCATTAGGAGATTTGGTGGAGTCGATTATAAAGCGTTCTTTTGATGCCAATGATTCGGGGAGAATATTTCCAGGGCATGGAGGTGTTCTTGATCGATTTGATAGTTTGCTGTTTGTGGCACCTGTAGCATATTATGTAGTCATGATAATAACTTACAGTTTCTAGCAACTATTTTATGTAGAAAGTTTTGGAGATAAGACATGGCTATAAAAAACATTTCTATTTTAGGTAGTACTGGGTCTATTGGTCAACAGGCTTTAGAAGTTACTGCTACAAATCCCGAGCATATAAAAGTGCGAGTTCTTGCAGCTCATACTAGTGATGAGATACTTGAGCAGCAGATAAGGAAATTTACTCCTGATTTTGCTGTACTTACAGATAGATATGCAGCTGATCGCTTGATTAAACGATATCATGGACCTGTGGAGATCCTTTCTGGAGAAGAGGGGTTATTTGCAGCAGCTTCTTACGAAAAAGTAGATACAGTACTTGCAGCAACGCTTGGTTATGTGGGATTGCGTCCTATTATGAAAGCTATCGAATGTGGAAAAAATATTGCTTTAGCAAATAAAGAAACCTTGGTGGCTGCTGGCAGTTTAGTTATGGAGGCTGTTAACAGTAACAATGTTGTCTTAACTCCAGTGGATAGTGAGCATAGTGCTATTTTTCAGGCTTTGCAGTGTGGGAAAGTAGACGAAGTAAAGCGGTTGATAATTACTGCATCTGGGGGGCCTTTTAGAGGATATAGTTTAAATGAGCTTAAAAGCGTGAATCTAAGTCAATGTTTGAAGCATCCTAATTGGACTATGGGAAGGAAAATAACTATTGATTCATCTACCTTAGCTAATAAAGGATTGGAGGTTATCGAAGCTCATTGGCTTTTTGATATGCCGTATGAGAAAATTGAAGTTGTAGTACATCCGCAAAGTATCATTCATTCGCTGGTTGAATTTTCTGATGGTAGTATCATGGCCCAAATGGGAGAGCCAGATATGCGCCTTCCAATTCAATATGCATTGTCTTGGCCTGCCCGTTATAAAAATGCTTTCAGACGGCTAGATCTATTAAAAGTCGGCACGCTTACCTTTGAAGCACCAGATATAGAGATGTTTCCTTTGCTTAAGATAGCGATAGACTGTGGTAAAGCAGGAGGCATATTGCCATGTGTCTTTAATGTGGCTAATGAAGAAGCAGTTTATGCATTCTTAGAAAATAAAATTAAATATCTAGATATTCCTTATATTATCAGTAAGGTTACGGATATGCATGAAAATGTAACATTGCCAAGTCTTGAAGATATCGAAATGGCTGATAAAAAAGCCCGCCAAATAGCGCGTCAGATAATTGTTTCTTTATAGATTATGGATGTTTATCGAGAGGGGATGTAAACCATTGCTTACTATTCTGGCGGCCATTTTTGTTTTTGGTGTTCTTGTAACTGTACATGAATTTGGACATTTTATTACAGCTAAAATGACAGGTATGCGTGTCGATGAATTTTCGATAGGTTTTGGACCCAAAATTTATCAACAGAAAGAGGGGGATACGCTTTATAGCCTTAGAATTATACCTTTAGGTGGATATAATAAAATTGCTGGTATGGATCCTGATGATCCTGAAGGTCCAAATTCATTTAAATCTAAAACTGTTCCTGCTAGGATGTTGGTAATTATTTCAGGAGTGCTTATGAATTTTTTGCTACCTGTGGTTTTGTTTTCGGGTATTTTTATGATTAAAGGTATTGAACGTCCTATAGATGAACCTATACTTGGAACTGTAGCGGAAAATAATGCTGCATTTAATGCCGGTCTAAAAGTTGGAGATAAGATTCTTGCTATAAACGGTATTTCTGTAAATACTTGGAACGATGTAGTACGTACTTTGCAGCAAAATGGCTCTAAGAATGTTACTATGACTGTAGTAAGTTCAGAAGAAGTAAAGACATATACCATGATGCCTGAATACAACAAAGAGTTGGACAGAGCGCTTATCGGGATTTCTCCGCAATTTGTGAGGGAACGTATTGGTATTGTAGACTCCTTAAAATTGGGAATCAGCTATACCAAATATGTTATTACAGCTATGATTGATGGGTTGTGTAAAATTATCACTGGCAAGGTTCCAGCAGAAGTAGCAGGACCTCTTGGGGTGGCTCAGATGGCTGGAGAAGTCGCTGAAAAAGGAGTATTGCCATTGATAAATTTTGTAGCTTTTTTGAGTATAAATCTGGGAATTATTAACTTATTACCTCTGCCAGCATTGGATGGTGGTCATTTAGTTCTAATTATTTTGGAAATTCTGCGCGGCAAACCATTAGGACGACGGGCGATGAAAAATATTCAAACTATTGGCGTAGTTCTCATACTTGCTTTAACTATTTTCTCTACTTTTAAAGACATTACACGTTGAGAGGAATCTAATTATGGAACGTAGAAAAACGCGCGAACTACAGATTGGAAAAGTAAAAATTGGTAATGGCGCGCCTGTTGCTGTACAGTCAATGACTAATACCCGTACAGATAATGTTACAGCTACATTGGCGCAGATCAGTAAATTGGCAGAAGCAGGATGTGATATAGTACGTTGCACAGTTCCTGATATGGCTGCTGTCAAGGGGTTGGAATTTATTGTCAAAGAAAGTAATCTTCCTGTCATTGCAGACATTCACTTTGATTTTCATCTTGCTCTTGCTGCCATAGAAGCAGGTGTTGACGGGTTACGCTTAAATCCTGGAAATATTGGTAGTACGGATAATATTAAGGCTGTGGTAGAGGCTGCCAGAAAACGTAGAATACCGATTAGAATTGGTGTAAATGCGGGGTCTCTGCCACGTGATTTGTTGAGAAAATATGGACATCCAGTACCTGAGGCCATGGTGGAGGCTGCCTGGCGTCACATACGTATTTTAGAAGACATAGGCTATCGAAATATTAAAATTTCTCTAAAGGCTCATGACGTGCCAATAACTATTGCAGCGTATCGTTTATTAGCATCTCAATGTGATTATCCGTTGCATGTTGGTATCACTGAGGCGGGGACTGTTAACGGAGGAATAATTAAGTCAGCAGTGGGTATTGGGACCCTCTTAGCTGAAGGTATCGGTGACACCATACGCATTTCCTTGACTGGAGATCCAGTGCGTGAAGTAAAAGTTGCTTGTGATATTTTGAAGGCATTAGGATTACGTGAGTGTGGGCCTACATTGATTTCATGTCCAACTTGTGGTCGTACTCAGATTGACATAGAGCACATTGCACTTGAAGTTGAGAGACATCTGAATAGTATCAAAGAACCTATAACCGTAGCGGTTATGGGCTGCGTGGTAAATGGACCGGGTGAGGCTCGCGAAGCTGATGTTGGTATCGCAGGTGGAATTAATGAAGGCCTAATTTTTCGTAAAGGAAAAGTGCTGAAAAAAGTTGAAGAAAAACAACTCGTAAGTGAATTATTTAGTGAGATAGATAAAATTTTACTTGAGAGGAAGGTATTACATAAATGAGAGTGTCAAAAATGCTTGCGCCTACATTGAGGGAAGTCCCTTCAGAGGCCGAGATTATAAGCCACCAATTGATGTTGCGAGCTGGTTTTATGCGTAAAGCCGCTGGAGGTATGTATAATTATTTACCGCTTGCTTGGCGCGTATTAAAAAAAATTGAGAATATTGTTCGGGAGGAAATGAATAGGACAGGGTCACAAGAAATTCTAATGCCAATCGTTCAACCTGCTGAGATTTGGCAGGAAAGTGGCCGTTGGGGCGTATATGGGGAAGAAATGTTTCGCCTTAAGGATAGGCACGGACATGATTTTTGTTTAGGACCTACCCATGAGGAAATGGTAACTAATCTGATACGTGGAGATGTGCGTTCTTATCGTCAGCTTCCTCTTAGTGTTTATCAAATTCAGGATAAATTTCGCGATGAACGTCGACCACGTTTTGGGTTGATGCGTGGACGTGAGTTTATTATGAAAGACGCCTATACTTTCGATCATGATGAAGAGGGGCTGGATGTATCTTATAGAGGGATGTACGATGCATATATCCGTATTTTCACACGCTGTGGGCTTACATTTCGTCCAGTTGAAGCGGATAGTGGAGCTATTGGAGGTAGCGGTAGTCATGAGTTTATGGCTATTGCAGAGAGCGGAGAAGCTGAAATTGTTTATTGTAATAAGTGCTCTTATGCAGCTAATGTTGAAAAAGCTGAGTTACATGTGGTGGCAGACGTAAAGGAAGACATGTTACCTCCTAAAGAAGTGGCAACTCCGGACTGTAAAACTATTTATGATGTTTGTACATATCTAAAGCTTCCTATAGAGAAATCCGTGAAGGCAGTAGCTTTTAGTAGTGAAAAAGGATTAGTATTATGCTTTGTACGGTGTGACCATGAAGTGAATGAGATTAAGGTCGCAAATACAATTGGCGTAAATGAATTAAAAATGGCAGAAGAAAGCATGTTGGAATCAGCGGGAACAACAGGTGGCTATATGGGGCCTGTTGGTATTGATGACAATAAAGCTATAATTATTGTTGACAGTAGCGTTATGCAGATGCATAATTTCTGTTGTGGGGCAAATAAAGAAGGATTTCATCTGCTAAATGTAAATCCAAAGCGTGATTTTATTCCCACTTATGTTAATGACATACGCATGATTCAAGAGTGGGATCCGTGCCCTCGCTGTGGTGAGGCTGTTAGAAAAGCCCGTGGTATTGAAGTTGGCCAAGTGTTTAAGCTATTTACTAAATATAGTGAGCCAATGCATGCATTTTATTTGAATGAGAATGGCAAAGAAAAGCCGATGTATATGGGATGCTACGGAATTGGTATAAGTCGTATAATGGCAGCTTCCGTCGAACAGAACAACGATAAGGATGGTATTATCTGGCCCGTTGCTATAGCTCCATTTGAAGTATTGGTAGTACCTGTTAATATTAACGATAAGTCTTTAGCTGCAAAAGCAGAGAAAATATATGAACAGTTGCAAAAAGCGGGTATAGAAGTTGTTTATGATGACCGTGATGAGCGGCCTGGTGTGAAGTTTAAGGATGCTGATCTAATAGGGTATCCGCTCTGTGTAGTAGTGGGAACTAAAACTATCAATGAAAACAAACTGGAAATTAAAATACGTAAAAGTGGTGAGATTTGCATGCTTGCCCTAGAAGATGGTTATGTAGAGGAAATTAAAACTCTGCTGAAAGAATTATAAAAAGTGGCGGAGGCGATAGCATGTTTGATTTGTCTTGGGCATCTTCACTAGAAATAATAATGA
>Ga0192243_10689_pt1 | contig 11491 bp, 16 predicted proteins | sample Koala_Koa27_K3_FD_131233 | JGI IMG/M metagenome (GOLD analysis project Ga0192243, IMG submission 131233) | Enriched cells from koala feces incubated with labeled cellulose particles, San Francisco Zoo, California, United States - Koala_Koa2-7_K3 ... | reverse complement strand
CATGAGTATTTATGTAATCACCGGAGGAACTACCGGGATTGGGGCGGCTGCAAGGGAGAAATTGCAGGAACAGGGACATGAGGTTTTTAATATTGACTATAAGGGCGGGGATTACCTGGCTGATCTGTCCACAAAGGAGGGACGTCAGGGGGGCCATCGACGAGGTTTTCAGGCGTTATCCCGATGGGATCGACGTGCTGATCTGCAACGCGGGCGTGGGGCCTACTGCGCCGCCCTCCATGATCTTCAGCCTGAACTTTTTCGCCAGCGTTCAGATGGCCGAGGGATTGCGGCCTCTTTTGAAAAAGAAGAGAGGAAACTGCGTGGTGACCTCCTCTAACTCCATCACCAACATGACCGTCCGCATGGACTGGGTGGATATGCTCTCCAATGTCATGGATGAGGACAGGGTGCTGGAGTATGCTGCCAGTATTCCATCCGCACAGACTCCCTCCTGCTACAGCTCCTCCAAACACGCGCTGGCCCGCTGGGTGCGCCGCGTCTCCCCCTCGTGGGCGGTGGACGGACTGCGCATCAACTCTGTAGCCCCCGGCAATACCACGACTCCCATGACCAAAGGCATGACCGAGGCTCAGATGGAATCCGCCCTTCTGATACCGATCCCCACCCGGTACGGCAGAAAAGAGTTTTTAGACGCCGAGGAGATCGCCAACGGCATCATCTTCCTGGCTTCCCCCATGGCCAGCGGCATCAACGGTGTGATCCTGTTTGTAGACGGCGGAATCGACGCATTGCTCCGTTCCGAGCGATTCTGAGAAAGGTGGTATGAATATGACTATATTAGAGCAATTTATCGATTGTATGCAGAGAGGGGACAATGTAGGGCTGGCGGATTTATTTAATGAACACGGTGTTCTTCACGATTCCTCCGTGATCAAGGCCGGCATGGACACTCTTCATCTGGAAGGGCGCATGGCCATAGAGATGATGTACCATCACAAATTCGGCTTCAACAAGGGGCCGTTCCCCATCTACGGAATCAAGTTCTTAGGCGCCGACGTCGTCTGGTATTTTATCACCTACCACGACCATGTGGTTCCGGTTACCGCCTTTATCTCCGAGCTGGATGAGGAAGGGAAGATTATGCGGATCAATATCTATCCGCTGTAACAGATACGGATTTATCAAAAAGGACGCAAAGGTTGAGGTACGGATATATGTTCCGTCTCACCCTTTGCGTCCTTCTGTCACTCCTCCGACAAATAATCCTCAAAATCCTTCACATGACTGCGTTTTCCTATGACCACCAGAATATCGCTGGACTGGAACTGATAATCCGGGCGGACCTCTATGGTCGTCTCACCCTCCCGCTCCAGCGCGATGATATTCAGTCCGTATTTCTGTCTCAAATCCGCGTCCCTCACGGTCTCGCCCACCAGCTTCTCCGTCAGCTTGATCTCCGACACGGTAATGTCGCCGTTCAGCTTGATAAAATCCATGGCGTGGGGGACAGAAGCCTTCTGGCCAGCCGCTCCGCAATATCCCGCTCCGGGTACACCACCTCGGCTCCGATCTTTTCCAGCACTCTACCGTGGTCCGCGCTGGTGGCCTTGGAGATCACTCTTGGGACCCCCATGGAGATCACATTGAGCGTTGTGAGGATGTTGGTGTCAATCTTCTCGCCGATACACACCACCACGGTTTCGCAGTTCTGTATCCCCGTGCTTTCCAGCGATTCCCTGTCCAGACTCTCCACGATGAACGCCTCCGACACCATGTTCCTGATCTGCTTCACCTTGACCTCGGTGTTGTCAACCACCATCACTTCTTTGCCCGACTCCGCCAGGGCCGTAGCCAGGGCTGACCCAAAACGTCCCAGTCCGATAATGCCATATTCAATATTATTTCTGCGTCTCACAGTTTACTCCTCCTATCCAATTGTCACGCTCTCCTCCGAATACCACGCTCCTGCCTTTGGCTTAAAGCTCCAGATCGTGGCGATGGTCAGCGGTCCCAGCCTTCCGATAAACATGGTCAGGATCAGCACCAGCTTGCCTGCTGCCGACAGCTCCGGGGTGATCCCGGTCGACAGCCCCACCGTGCCAAATGCGCTGGTGACCTCGAACATCAGCTGCATAAAACTGTATTCCGGCTCCAGCATGCACAGGAAAAATGTCTGAACACACACCACCAGCAGAGCCAGTGTGGCGATGATAAACGCCTGGTTGATCACCTCTCCCGGAATCTTTCTCTTAAACGCGCTGCAGTGCCGGTTGGTCGCCGCGCAAAACAGGCTCTTCCAGATCACAAAGGTGGTGGTGGTCTTAATACCGCCGCCCGTGGAGCCTGGGGAGGCGCCGAGAAACATCAGCACCGCCAGCACAAACAGTCCCGCATTGGTAAAATCACCGATGGGATAGGTGGAAAATCCCGCCGTTCTGGCCGAAGTACTCTGAAAAAACGCGCCCAGCCAGGTGATATTCTCCGTCAGCTTCAGTAAAACAGTTCCAGCAATCAGCAGCACCCCTGAGACCACCAGGACAACCTTCGTATGTAAACTGAATTTCTTCCAAGACCGCTTACACGCAATCTCCCTGATAACCAGAAAGCCCAGTCCGCCGAAGATGATCAGCCCGCAGGTTGTCAGATTTAAGAGCACGTTACTCTGGTAAGGAATCAGGTTATGAAGCCCTCCCAGGATGTCAAACCCTGAGTTATTAAAGGCCGCTATCGAATGAAACACGCTGATTCCCAGCGCCGCCAGTGGCGGATAATCCTTCGAGAACACCAGGAAGCTCAGGGCCGCGCCCACCGCCTCAAAGCAGAGGGTCATAAACAGGATGGACTTAATCGGTCCAACCACGCCCTTGACCGAAGTCAGATTCATGGTATCCCGGATCAGCACCCGGCCTTTGATGCCGATGTTTTTCCCTGCCAGCAGGATGAATCCCACACCCACGCTGGTCACTCCCAGACCGCCGATCTGAATCAACAGCGCCACCACCGTCCTGCCGAACACATTAAAATGGTCTGCCGTGTCGATGGCGATCAGGCCGGTCACGCAGACGGCGCTGGTGGATGTAAACAGCGCGTCAATAAAGGAAACCTCCACCCCTTCATTGGCGGATACCGGAAGCCACAGAAGCACCGCTCCCCAGAAAATCACCGAGGCAAACCCCAGCACCACAATTCTGGCAGGACTCAGCCGCCTCAAATATTCCATAGTCAACGCCTCCATATGCTACGTTTTGTATAAATTATCAGGAAGTATAGCATAACTGATGTCGGGATTCAATGAATTGACACTATATTTAACGTGAATTTAACTGTACTGCTGCGGTTTATGACAGCCAAAAGGCGGCCAAATGCCGCCCTTTGGAATCATTCGTCAAACAACCTGCTTTTCCGAAAGTAAATGGTTTATCGCATCAGATATTTTTAGAATCTCTTCCCATTTGTCTGATGTTCTGACTGCCTCACAGTTCCACTGATCCGTATTCTGCAGTTCCATAAAACGTTTCCTTAAATCTGCACTTAGCTGCCGGATCTCCCTGCTGATTAATCCCGCATTTTCTAGTCTCACAAGACTCTGTTCATGAAGAAAGCTGATAACCCCAATATCAAATTCTTCAAATATATTGTATTCAATGATATCATCATCCGCTTTCTGCAGAAACATACCACACTTCTTCATCGTATCAACATATAATTCCATCAGTGCAAACGGACTTATTTCATTATTCATCCCATGGCCTCCTTACTTATCATAGTGAACCGTTGCTTTATCCCCATCTATGGGATGATAGGTATCTCTAGATACAAATTTATGTTTTCCCTGCTGTGCGCTGGAACATCCATAATAGGAGCCCACATGTATTCCACCTCCCGGATGATAAAAAATCGATTGGTCATCCTTCACAAATTTCCAGCCGCTTCCTCCGTAAACCCCTTCTGTCCAGGTTTCATCAAGCAAAGCTGCAACATCAGCTTTTGAATGCCCAATTAATAGGTCCGGATTGGCAATAATATCATTTATAGAGGTGATTTTATCTCTTTGTATTATATCATGATAATTCTCTGTTTCAAAATTTTTTTTGCCCAACAACGCCTGATTGCCGATTATCCGAGCCATTTGCAGAATACCCGATTCATATTTCTGCTCTCTCTCCTTCTCCGATTTTAATTGATCACCATCCATCATATTCGCCCCCTTCTCTGATATCTTTTATTTTATACAATGCAACATATTATTGCAACATTTTGCAGTCAATGACCAATCTTATGCTGTGAATAACCATTATTATGATAAATATTCCAAATCTTTCGTTGCTCTTGCAAATTTTCACAGTTTGAGGTAAGGTAAATATATTCGCCAGTTCCGGGAGGAGTGCGGCTTTGCCGTATAGCCGGTGTCCGGTCTCACACTTGAATATCCCGAGAACACGCGGCTGCTGGCGATTAATCGTAACAGTTTAGACGGCTCCATCTTCTTGACCGAAAAACCGGTCAAGAAGCATCGGATGTCCATCCGATGTGAAAATCAGTGAGGAAGCGTGCTTATAAGCCAGCTTAACGCCCGCTTCCTCACTGATTTTCCCGCCGTCTGAACTGTTACGATTAATCAATTATTTTTCAAAAACCCTTGACAACCTTTTTAAAATGAGTATAATTCATTAATAGTTAATATTCCTTGATAGCTCAGTCGGTAGAGCACGCGGCTGTTAACCGCGGTGTCGTTGGTTCGAGTCCAACTCAGGGAGTTTTTCTTTTTCCAGTGATCTCCTATAGTCTAATTGTTACAAAAATGTTACAATTCTTTTGTTCCCAAGAATAAAAGAAAGGAGACACCAACATGAACTTTAACTTCAACTGTTCCGGTTTTGATTTTGGAACCGACTGTACAAACCTGTATGAGATGCTGTGTCAGTTAATCAGCTGCAAATAATTACATAGCTTTACTAAACGATAAAAGAAGGAAAGCCGGGAGCTTTCCTTCTCTTTTTTGATTAATTTCACCTGCCGCCGCATATATATAGTAAAAAATGGATGGTGAATCATGCCGGGTGGATGGACTTATTATGATCATTTGACTCCCTACGATTCCTTCATCTTCTATAATGCCATCGGAACCCACGAGGACTATTCTTTTTATCCGGTGGCTGTGGCTAAGCAGGTGGTGAACGGGACCAACTACCGTTACCTATGTATCGCCGAACCTAAACAGCCAGGGCTCACGCCCTTCTTTGCCATGGTGGAAATCTACAAACCCCTGGCCGGAACGCCTTATGCTACCAACATTACCCGCGTAGGATAAATGGGCAGCAAAAACCCCGCAGCCAAACCGTCTGCGGGGTTGTCTTATCTCATATTAAATTAAGCGATCTTGGATTTCGCCAGCTCTGCCAGCTTTGCAAATCCTTCTGCGTCGTTGATAGCCATATCGGAGAGGATCTTTCTGTTCATCTCAACACCGGCCAGCTTTAATCCGTACATAAACTTGCTGTAGGATAAGCCGTTGATTCTGGCTGCCGCGTTGATACGTGCGATCCATAACTGTCTGAACTGTCTCTTTCTTTCTTTTCTGCCTGCGTAAGCGCTGGTTAAAGCTCTCATGACAGACTGCTTTGCTACTCTATACTGTTTGGAACGAGCGCCTCTGTAGCCCTTAGCCATCTTGAGCACTCTGTTATGTTTCTTTCTAGCGTTCATACCGCCTTTAATTCTTGCCATCGGTTTTTCCTCCTTCTTAAATACGAAATCTTACAGATATGGTAAAATCTTCTTCATTACCTTTGCGTTGGTTGCGTCGGTAACGATATCTTTTCTCAAGTTTCTCTTTCTCTTAGTAGATTTCTTAGTTAAGATATGAGATTTGTAAGCTTTATTTCTTACTAACTTTCCAGTTCCTGTTTTTTTGAACCGCTTCGCTGCTGCTCTGCTTGTTTTCATTTTAGGCATTGTATTTTCCTCCTTGATATTGTCTATTTTAACGTTTTGCAGTTAAAAACATGACCATGCTTCTTCCTTCCACTTTGGACGGCTTATCAATGACCGCGATATCGGACAGTTTCTCGGCAAAATCTTCCAGGATGTATCTGGACTTCGACATATGCGCCATCTCACGACCTCTGAAACGAAGGGCAACCTTTACTTTATCCCCCTTTTCGAGGAACTTTCTCGCCGCGCCCATCTTTGTGTTTAAATCATTGGTATCAATGTTCGGAGATAAGCGGACTTCTTTTAATTCGATAACCTTCTGTTTCTTTTTAGCTTCTTTTTCTTTTCTTGCCAGTTCGTAACGGTATTTACCGTAGTCGATAATCTTACAAACCGGTGGTTTCGCTGTCGGAGCAATCTTCACCAGATCCAGTTCCGCATCCTCGGCTAACTGTAATGCGTCTTTCGTAGACACAATACCCAGCTGTTCTCCGTCTTCACCAATCAATCGAACTTCCTTATCTCTGATTTGTTCGTTAATCATTAAATCGCTAATTGTCGTGCGCCTCCATGTGTGATGTAGTAGGGTTGGAATTTGCAATAAAAAAGTAGATAGAATCTTCTATCCACCCACAAAGTCTTTACGGATACAGCCACTGCATACAATCAGCGTTTCTGCGAACCGAAGCTATGAACCAGGGTCACTCATCTGTGCCGTGGTGAGGCGGATACCTACTTTCCTGTCAGTCGTTTTCACAACTTAAATTACTATACTATAAACAAGACTATTTGTCAATAAAATTTCTTAAAAAATCTAAAATGCGGAAAGAAAGCCAACGCTTCCCTCCCGCATTCCTGATGAATTTATCGTTCTTTAAAGCTCGCGCACTCCGTATTGCTGGCCTCGGCGGCGTTGGAGCCTGCGATTGCGATATGCTCTGCTGGGCAGTGGCGGTTTTCGTTGTAGATGCATTTGACTGCCTCACAGTCCACCTCCAGCTTGCTCTCGGGAGTCTTGAACAGGTTGTGGAAGGAACCGTCCTTGTTCTCGTCAAAGCTTCCGCAGCAGGTATCACATGTCTCCTCCGCCTCTCTGCCGTCCACGATAATGGTATTTTTACAGCAGCAGTTATCTGCATTGTGAATACAGGTCTTTACATTACAATCCAGTTTTGTCATCGCGCATTCCTCCTTGCAATTGGTTTCTGTGACAAGGTTAGTATGCGCGATCGCCGCCAATCTATTCCAGTTCCTACTTGCTTTCTTCCTGTACTTCCACCTTCCGGATCTCTTTCGTTCTGATCTCCCGGCAGATATCGTCGATGAAAGCATGTAAGTCCTTTTGTCCCTCGTCTCCAAGGAACCGGCTGCGGACCGCCACCTTTTGGCCCTCTTCCTCCTGCTGCCCGACAACCAGCATATACGGAATTTTTTTCAGTCTGGCCTCGCGGATCTTATAGCCGATCTTCTCAGACCTCTCGTCCACGGTGCAGAGGATGTTGTTGGCCTTCAGCTCGGCCTCCACCTTGCGTGCATAGTCGTGGTATTTCTCGGAGATCGGAAGCACCCGAACCTGCTCCGGACACAGCCAGGTCGGGAACGCCCCCTCGTACTTCTCAATCAGCCATGCCAGCGTTCTCTCATAGCAGCCGAGAGAGGTTCTGTGGATAATGTAGGGACGCTTCTTGTTGCCGTCCTTGTCAATGTAGGACATATCAAAACGCTCAGCCAGGAACATGTCAATTTGAACAGTCACCATGGTATCTTCCTTGCCGTACACGTTCTTGGCCTGAATATCCAGCTTGGGACCGTAGAACGCGGCCTCGCCCACTTCCTCCGTATAGTCGATGCCGATATCGTCCAGGATGGTGCGCATGAGTCCCTCGACTTCGTCCCACAGCTCCGGCGTACCGAGATAATGCTCCGCGTTGCTGGGGTCCCATTTGGACATCCGGTAGGTCACGTCATCCTGAAGTCCCAGTGTGGTCAGCATATATTTTGTCAAATCCACACATGCCTTGAACTCCTCCTCCAGCTGATCGGGACGCAGTACCAGATGTCCCTCGGAGATCGTAAACTGGCGGACACGGGTCAGGCCGTGCATCTCGCCGGAATCCTCATTTCTGAACAATGTGGAAGTCTCGCTGTAGCGGCAGGGAAGATCGCGGTAGGATTTCTGGCTCGCTTTATATACGTAATACTGGAAAGGACAGGTCATGGGACGGAGTGCGAATACCTCGCTGTCCTTCTCCTCATCCCCCAGGACAAACATACCTTCCTTATAGTGATCCCAATGGTCGGAGATTACATACAGCTCCTTCTTTGCCATCAACGGAGTCTTGGTTCTCATATAGCCGCGGCGGTTGTCCTCCTCATCCTCCACCCAGCGCTGCAGGGTCTGGATAATCTTGGCGCCCTTTGGCATGAGAAGCGGGAGTCCCTGGCCGATCACGTCCACGGTGGTGAACAGCTCCAAGTCACGGCCCAGCTTGTTGTGGTCCCGTTTCTTGGCATTCTCCAAGTATTCCAGGTAGTCGTTTAACTCCTCCTTCTTGGGAAATGCCGTGCCGTATACACGGGTGAGCATGGCATTCTTCTCACTGCCTCTCCAGTAGGCGCCGGAGGAAGAGATCAGTTTGAAGGCTTTGATCGGTTTGGTACTCATCAGATGAGGGCCTGCGCATAAATCCACATAATCGCCCTGCTGATAGAAGGATATCTCCGCGTCCTCGGGCAGATCCTCAATCAGCTCCACCTTGTAGGGCTCGTTTCTGTCTTTCATGAACTGAATAGCTTCCTGTCTCGGAAGGGTAAAGCGCTCCAGCTTTGCGCCCTCCTTGATGATCTTCTTCATCTCCACTTCAATCTTATCCAAATCCTCGCGGCTGAGGGGAGCCATGTCAAAGTCATAATAAAAGCCGGTGTCAATGGACGGCCCGATAGCCAGCTTCGCCTCCGGATACAGACGCTTGACCGCCTGGGCCAGCACATGGCTTGTCGTGTGGCGGTATGCGGCCAGACCTTCCGGATCGCTCGCGGTCAGAATGCTCAAGTTACAGTCGGAGTCCGCCACGGTCCTTAAATCAACCGTCTTCCCATCAACCTCCCCTGCACAGGCCATACGCGCCAGTCCTTCGCTGATATCGGCTGCAATGTCAATCACCGACATGGGACTGGCGTACTCTTTTACCGATCCGTCTTTTAATGTAATCTTCATGTTCGTTCTCCTTTTCATTTTCCTTCATACAGCACTGTGATTTGATGAAACAAAAAAATCCCTCTCTCTACGTTTCCGTAAAAGAAAGGGACGATTGTCTCGCGGTTCCACCCTGATTGCCGTATGCGCTGCTTATCGCGCCGCTACGGCCACTCTTATGATGATAACGGAATCACCGTTCCCGATTAAGGGACACTCCGAGCTGGTCTTCACATATCATTCCGGTAAGACACTTTCACCTTTCATGCCTCTCTCTGAACCTTTCTGATATCCTACTGGTCTCTTCACTGTGTTATCTGTATGGTTTTCTCTTTATGAGACTGATTATAACACGAACTTTGGGTTTGTCAAGACAGAGATTGTCTTTCGGAGCATGGCTTCCGGCACTTCTCATTCCCGCACTTACCAGTATTTCTCCATGTACAACATGATTTCCTCAGCAGATAATTCATATTTTTCCCTGACCATTTCGGAGGCAGCCTCTCTGCTGATATTCAGTTCTTTGTATGCAGAAATCAACGTTTCGATACCTTTCTCGGTACCTTTCTTCATCCCTCGCTTAACCGCCTCCCGTTCCAACTCTTCCATCTTATCTGCGAACAATTCATTCAATGCATCACACACATCTCTCACCTCCCCATACTTTTCTCTGTTTGCACGCACAATCAGGTCCATAACTGCCGAATACAGACCATTGTGTTCCTTGCCGTAGTACGCCTTAGCCAGCGGTTCGATATCCAGATTTGTATCGAGACCGCGTTTTAAGCGGCTCAGCCAGAAATTGCTTTCCCTTGACAGCCTGGTCACGACCAAAATCTGTATCGGAAACATGGCTCCCATGATGTAATAAATTCCGTTTTCCGTCCGTTCCACTTTCATCCCATACCGCTCACACAGATGGGTTATCATCTTGCGTGGATAGTGGGAACAGACAAATGTAATCGTAAGTTCCTCCGGCGGGATCTGGCAGACATTCTCAGTATCTGACTGAAAAAAGCAGGCATATCCCATAACCTTGTAAAAATCATTGATACTCACGTAGTCATCAGGCCCTTTATATTCAATAACATTGTACGTTCTGAATATGCGGCCTATATTCTTATCGATGATATCCTCCGGCCGGACCTTAATCACTAATGTGTCGATCTGCATGGGCTTTTTTCCCAGCAGGTGTTCCTCCTCAAACTGAAGCTTCCCTTTTTTCGCCTCCAGTTCGATCTGCAGCGCCGCGTTAAAACCGGGATGCCACTGGATCACTTGTTCTTTCAACACTCTCCACCATACGGGAAGCGGATCTGATTCTGGTGATGCGGGACGGAAGGATCGTCTTTCAACTCTCTCCTCCTTACTATTATATCCGTATTTGGCTAATACTTCAATAATTTTTTACTTTCCTTTTTATTGGAATCGTTGGCGATAAGCCGTGACATCACGGAAAGAATATCCGTTGAAATCTTTTTTACTATAGCATATGATTGCAAAATTTTCAAGCCGCATTTGGTCAAAACAATATGTCTCAAAATCACCGGCCCGCATACCGCACAGGCCGGTGAATCTTCCTTCTTATCATCCCGCAAACTGACTGTTATACAGCTGCGCATAAAATCCATTTTTCTCCAGCAGCTCCTCGTGTCGCCCCTTCTCTACGATCCTTCCGTCCCGCATCACCAGAATCAGATCCGCTTCCCGTATGGTGGAGAGTCTGTGGGCCACGATGAAGCTGGTTCTTCCTACCATCATTTTGGCAAATGCTTTCTGAATCCTGACCTCGGTCATCGTATCGATGGAGGAGGTGGCCTCATCCAGAATCAGCATGGGCGGCAGGCAGAGCATCACCCGGGCGATACACAAAAGCTGCTTCTGGCCCTGGGACAGATTGCCTCCGTCCTCAGAAATCACGGTGTCGTATCCCTCCGGCATCCGGCTGATAAAGCTGTGGGCGTGGGCGTGTTTTGCCGCCTGGATAATCTCCTCCTTAGAAGCCTCCGGCCTGCCGTAGCTGATATTCTCCCATATGGTCGCCGACTTCAGCCAGGTCTCCTGAAGCACCATGCCGTAGTTTGTCCTGATGCTCTTCCTTGTGATATCCCGGATATCATGGCCGCTTACCCGGATGGAGCCGTCGTCCACATCATAAAACCGCATGAGCAGATTGATCAGCGTCGTTTTCCCGCAGCCCGTAGGTCCGACGATGGCGATCCTCTGCCCCGGCTTCACATCCAGATTCAAATCCTCGATGAGGGACACCTCCGGATTGTAGGAAAATGCCACGTGCTCCAGCGCCACGCTTCCATCCACCTCGGTGAGCTCCAGTGCGTCCGGCTTATCGGCGATCTGAGTCTTCTCATCGATCAGCTCAAAGACTCTCGCCGCACA
>Ga0192243_10687_pt1 | contig 11521 bp, 13 predicted proteins | sample Koala_Koa27_K3_FD_131233 | JGI IMG/M metagenome (GOLD analysis project Ga0192243, IMG submission 131233) | Enriched cells from koala feces incubated with labeled cellulose particles, San Francisco Zoo, California, United States - Koala_Koa2-7_K3 ... | reverse complement strand
TACCGTAACTAAAAATCACCCACAAGGTAAATTTACCTCATGGGTGATGATTTTTTACTAAAATTACAGAAAATCCAAATGAATTTAAATTCCATTTACAGGAACCTATCCCATTTGTTTTAAATTAAAAAAGACCAGTTTGTTAATTCCAAACTGGTCCAACTTTTTTATTCTATTAGAAATTTTTAGGTTGAATCATGAAATAAGCTTGTGGGTGAGCACATACTGGACATACTCCTGGAGCTTTTTTTCCATGATGGATATGTCCACAATTCATACATTCCCATGCTACTTCTTCTTCTCTTTCAAATACCATTTCTTCTTTGATATTAGCTAATAATTTTCTATATCTTTCTTCATGTTCTTTTTCTACTTTTGCCACACCTTCAAATAATCTTGCAATTTCAGTAAATCCTTCCTCTTTTGCAACTTTTGCAAATTCAGCATACATATCTGTCCATTCATAATTCTCTCCTTCAGCAGCATCTAAAAGATTGTCTATAGTTGAAGGAATATCTCCACCTTTTAAAAGTTTAAACCAAAGTTTTGCATGTTCTTTTTCGTTATTAGCAGTTGCTTCAAATAGCTTAGATACTTGCTCAAATCCATCTTTTTTCGCTTTTGATGCATAATATGTATATTTATTTCTTGCTTCTGATTCCCCAGCAAATGCAGTCATTAGATTTTTTTCTGTCTTAGATCCTTTTAATTCCATTAAAACCATCTCCTTATTTTCTTTTACATTTTTGTAATCTCTACAAATAAGATAACATATCATTTAAATAATGTCAAATATATTTTGAAATGTTTTGTATTTAAAGGTATAATTTAAGAATAATAATCAACAACAGGAGGAAGGAAATATGAAATTTTTTATAAAGTCATTTGATGAATTAACTACAAAAGAACTCTATGAAATTGGAAAAGTAAGACAAGAAGTTTTTGTGGTAGAACAAAATTGTCCTTATTTAGATTTTGATGAAAAAGATTTTAAATCTCTTCACATTTATTTAAAAGATACAGATAATAATAAAATTATGTGTTATGCTAGAGTTTTAGCTCCAGGATTATCTTATGATACTGCATCTATTGGAAGAGTTATGGTATTAAATGCTTATAGAAAAAATGGCTATGCTCGAAAGTTGGTTTTACAGTGTATTGACTGCATAAAAAATATATTAAAGGAAAAGGAAATTACTATTGGTGCCCAATTCTATTTAAAGGATTTTTACTCTTCATTAGGTTTTAATGCTGTATCTGATGTATATGATGAAGATGGTATTCCTCACATTGATATGTATATGAAACTTGCATAAAAAAGTAAAAAGAGGATTAATTCAAAAATCCTCTTTCCCTTTAATAATTTTTAGGTATATTAAATTCATCTAAAACATTTATTCCATTCCAAAAATCACTGAGATAAATCTTTAAAACTGGTATTCCATGAGGCTCATCATCTAAATTTGCAAGAGATATGATGAGGTCTATATTTTTATTTTCAGAAAGAAAATATTCTATTCGATAATCTGGTATTACTTCTACAATCTCTATTTTATATGTACACTGAAGTTTTTTTATAACTGTTTCAGTAGCTCTTTGCTCAAAAGTATTATCTACTACAAGTATTCTCTTAGGTTTACTCTCAGCATATTTTTTCTTATCAATATTTTCCTGAAGAATTATTGCCAAAAGTATAAAATCTTCCATAACAAACTCCATAAAATACTTAGGTACCATTTCATATATTGTATTAAAAATTTTCAAACAATACTTAGGAACATCTGTAAAATCAAGATTTTTCTGTACAATATTAAATTTTGATTTATATATGGATATCTTAATTACTGAGAATATTTTACGAATAAACTCTTCGTCCATATTTAATTCATCATTATATTTTTCATTTAACTCTTTTAAAAATTCTTCTATATCTCTATGTAAACTCTCATTCAAATCTGCTGAATATATTCCCATAAGTATAAGTGTTATTGTATGAATAGAAAAATTACTTAGTTCTATATCATCTTTTATGAACTCTCTTACTATATTAAAATATTCATAATATTGCTGTGATGAATGAGCATATATATAATTATTTTCAAAACTCTTTCTTTTTAGATGAGAATCTACAAATACAGCTATTATTGCATAAAAACTGTATGTTTGAATATTTTTATTAGCCATCTTGAGCAGTTTATTTCCCTGAAGCATATATTCATTCAACTTTTTTTCTGTCACTATTGAATAAAGTAACTCTTTAAAAACATTTTTAAGCTCTTTTCCCTTTGAAATAAATTTAGTAAGAAAGGCAATTAAAAGTATCTTAAGATGTTTTTCATCTCCATGTAAAGTTATTCCCTTCCCATGTATAACTTCAACTGTTATAGAGTATGGTGCCAGAAATTTTTTTATCTCTACTAAATCATAATTTAAAGTTCTTCTTGTTACATCTAGTATCCTACTTTCATGACTCAATATTATTTTGTCATCTATTAAAAGTTTAGTTATTAAATAATCTCTTCTATCAATATAAGTAAGTGAAGAAAATTCAGAAATTAACTTTTTTATTTTAACCATTTCTTTTTTTTCAATAAAATATTTATCTTTATTTTTTAATATTCCATTTAAATTACATTTATTTAGCACTGTATTTATATCTTTTATATTATAACGTATAGTCCTAGAATTGAGATTTAGAACAGAGGATAGGTCTTCAACCGTGTATTCATTCTGAAATAAAAGCCCTAGAATATTTAGATTTTTTCCATTAAGCATCTCTAACTCCTTTCAAATTTTGTATACATATTTATAAAAAAACAACCTATGAAATTTTTTTCATTATTTTTGAAAAAAAATTCGAATTTTATATTAATCAAAACAATGTTAATATAGGATATATTAATATGAATATACCCATAGTATACTTCATTTTAAGAAAAAAAAGAACTATCTTTAAAAATAAAATAGAACGAATCGAGGAGGCACACAAAAATGACAGAAAAAGAATTTATGAAAATGTATCTAGACTCTTTTAAACTAGATGGAAGACTAAAAAATATAGGTGAAGCTAAAAAAAGAGTAAAAGTTTTTTTTGATACTTTAAAACAAGTTATTGATGAAAATGAAAAAGTTATCTTTAAAGATTGGGGTAAATTTGAAATAGAGCATAGAGAGCAAAGAATTTATGGAAATCCTAAAACTAAAGAAAGAATAGTTATCCCTGCTAAAAGAGTTTTAAAGTTTACAGTTGGAAAAAAATTTGCTGACAGAGTTAAAAATAGTTAAAAGGGAAATGCTTCCCTTTTAACTTAAATATTTTTATTAACTCTAGATTTTATTTCATCATAAAGTCTAAATACAGTTGATGCTGAAAAAATACCTACAGCCATGGCTCCAGCTATAATAAAAGTTTGAATGCCTTTTTGAACTGCCATAGGATAATTTTTATCAATTAAATTATACATTGTATAATAAATTCCTCCTCCTGGTGCTAAAGGTATCAAGGCAGCTATCAATATTGTTGTTACAGGTGTATATATTATCCTAGAAACTGCTTCTGAATATAGTGCAAGAGCAAATGTTGCTATAAAGAATGTCAAGCCTTCAGAATAATTTAAATGCTGCCCTAACAGATATACTGCCCAACTCAATCCACCAGCTATGCTGGTATGGAAGAGATTTTTATGTTTTATATTAAACATTAACCCAAATCCAAAGGTAGTGAATATAGCAGCTATAATCTGAAATATTATTTTTTCTATTGACATTAGTATGCCCTCCCTAAGTTTAGAAGTAATTTTAGTGCTATACCTGAACCTACAGCTATAGAAGTTCCTATCATTGCTACTTCACCTAGTCTGGAAAGTCCTGTAACAAGATCTCCTGAGAATATATCTCTCATAGAATTAATAAATGCAACTCCTGGTACCAATATCATCAAAGTGGAAATTATTGGAATGGAAACATCTGTTATAAATCCTAAATGAAGGAATAAACATGCTGTTCCAGAAGATATTCCACCACACAAAAGATTAGTAAAAAATGTTCCTAATTTTAGGGTATCAGTAATTCTTGTTGCTATTGCAATAAGTATACCACATAAAAAAGCAGCTAGAAACTCTCTTATATTTCCTGAAAATAAGAAAGTGAAAAATCCAGCTCCTATACAGTTGCCAGCAACATTTATAAAAAATGAATATGGCTTTTCATTTTCAATTTTGAGAAGTTCTTCTCTAAGTTCATCACAACTATAGTTGCTTATATTTCTTATTAGAGAATATACTTGATAGACTTTATCCAAATTAGTAGTTCTAGATGTTACTCTTTCCACAAGTGAGATAACTTCTCCCTCGGAGTTTTTAAGAGTAATTATTATACATGTAAGTGTAGCAAAACATTGAGGTGTCATTCCATAATGTTCAGCTACCTGACATATATGATTTTCTACTCTATATACTTCAGAGCCATTTTGCAACATAATTTTTCCTGTAAGACAGGCAAGTGAAAGAATCTTATATTCGGTTTTTTTATCCATTAAAATCTCCCAGATATTTTTTTATTTGCCTAAATTATAGCATAAAATACAAAAAATAGAATATCTAAAATAAATTTTACAAAATGATTTAATTATAAATAAGGAGTGATACATAAAATGAAAATAACACAAGAAAGTGATTACGCAATAAAAATCGTATTATATTTATCTAAATTAGATAAAGGTGAAATAGCAAATGCAAGAGAAATTAGTGAAGCTGAAAAAATGTCTATGAAATTTGCTCTTAAAATTTTAAGAAGGTTATGTAAAGTTAAACTTGTTGAATCTTTTAGAGGTATAAAAGGTGGATACAAATTAAAAAAGTCTGCAGACGACATCAGCTTGAGAAGTGTGATAGAAGTTATTCAAGGCGACCTTTTCATTAATACAAGCTTAAAAAATATAAACTCTGCTAAAAAAGTTGAAACTGATCCTGTAAATTCTCTACTTTATTCTATTCAAGAAGATGTCAAGAGAAAATTAAGTAATACAAGTTTTAAAGATTTAAGAGATGCTTCAGCTAAATAATGAAATCTAATATTAAAGGACTTGTTCAGTTGAACAAGTCCTTTTTCTTATTTCTTTATATAAATTTTTTCATACTCTTTCAAAGATTCTACAGCTTTATATGCAAGAGGATATACCCCTATCAAATTAACTATTGTCATAAGTCCTAATCCTAAATCAGCAAGATTCCATACTAAAAAATTTTGCCTAACTCCTCCAATAAAAAGCATTATTAGAGTAAAAACTTTAAATGCTTCTTGAAGCCATGACCTATCATATAAAAAAGCTAGATTTGGTTTAGCATAGAAACTCACTCCCAATATAGTACTAAATGAAAACAAAAATAATATAATTGCTGTAAATACAACTCCCCAATTTCCTACTTGATATCTAAAAGATTCTTGAAGAAGTGTCATTCCTCCAAGTCCTTCTGGAATACTTCCTTTTGATAATAATATAACAAAAGCTGTTGCACTGCATATTAATACAGTATCTACAAATACTCCTAATGCCTGAACCAAACCTTGCTTTACAGGGTGATCTATATCTGCAGCTGCTGCTGCACATGGTGCTGATCCCGAACCTGCTTCATTAGAAAATAAGCCTCTTTTTACTCCCTGCATTACTACACTTCCAAATGTTCCTCCTAAAAATTGCTTTATTCCAAAAGCATGTTCAAATATATCTATAATTGTTGCTGGAAGTATAGCTATATTTTTTATTATAATAAAAATAATTACAATAAGATATATAGCTGCCATTGCAGGAACCATCTTATCCAATACCTTCACTATTTTATCTCTTCTTCCAAAGAGAACTGCTGCTGCCAGTATTACAATAACTATAGATGTAATTCTTGGATTTATTCCAAATGCAGTATTAAAAGACTCAGTTACAGAATTAGATATAATTTGAAAAACTCCAGCCCAACATATAAGAGCAAATATTACAAATAAAACTCCCAGCCATTTTTTATTCAATCCTTTTGTGAGAAAATATGGAGCTCCTCCCCTATATCCTCCTTGTGGGTCTTTTTCTCTATATATTAAAGCTATTGTTGATTCTACAAATGCAGTAGCTGAACTTAAAAGAGCCACTATCCACATCCAGAAAACTGACCCTGGTCCTCCTACAGAAACTGCTGCTACTACTCCTGCCAAGTTTCCCACTCCTACTCTTGAAGCTGTACTTATGCAAAAAGCTTGGAATGAACTTATTCCTTCTCTATTTTTTTTGGTTTTTTCAGTTATAAGAGATATCATATGCTTAAATAACCTAAATTGCACACCTCTTGTTTTTACTGTAAATACTATTCCACTTATTACTAAGATTACTACAAGCAGATTTTTATTCCACATAATATTGTTTATAATATCAACTATTGACTCAAAAGAATTCATTTTTCCTCCAATTTTTAAATACAAAAAGAGCCTGATACAAAAATACTTTCTAACCTCTGATATGAATAGATTTAAGTAATTTTTGAATTAGACTCTTTTAATTTTACTTTATTTTTTCTATTCTGCTATCCTACTATTTGAAACTCTTTTATTTTTTTTTTTACTTCTTCAATATTCACTGGGGGAACTTTTACTATATTACCATTTATTCTTACTTCTATCTCTACTTTCCCTTTAACTTTAGAATACTTTGAAAACAGATTTAATGCAAACTGTTTTTCCTCTTCTGAAAAATTTCCATATCCAAGTATATGTGGTCCTGCCATTTGACAACCTGTTATATGAAAACTTCCCATTTCTTTATATTGATCTATTTTATTATTTCCCTCTTCATCTCTTCCAACAAAAAGATATTTTCCTTTATCTAATCTATAAAATCTTCCTATCTTTAGTAAATGAAATAAATAAGATTCTTTTTCTTCAAGCAACCCATCTTTTTCTAATATCTCTAGTCTATCTGAATAAGCTGGGTCTGTCAGCAGGCACCCTCCACCAGGTGTAGGATAATCTTCAATCCCATAATATTTCATGAGATCCATTTGCCTTCCTCTTCCTCTTCCTTGAATATCCAGCAATTTTTCTCTATCTACCCAGCCTTCTAATTCGGCTTTGCTTGGAGGGAGAAGCTTAGCTGACAATGGTCTTAATACTAAATCCTCCATTCCTGAAAGTTTTTTTACTTTTTCCAATGCTGCTGCATTTTGTGACATTGGTCTTTGTCCAAGTACTTCTCCAGATATTACAAATTGTGCTCCATATTCCTCTAAAAGTTCTCCTGCAATCTTAAACATTAACGAATGACAATCAATACAAGGATTCATATTTTTTCCTCTGCCATATACAGGATTTTTTACTATCTCTGTGTGTCTGCTTTTAAAATCAATATATTCTAATTTTATTCCAAGCTGCTCTGCCATTTTCTCAGCCTTTTCATTCTTTCCACCAAAAAAATGCGAAACAAAATTCAAGGCTATAACTTCCACACCTTGATCTTTTACAACTTTTACAGCAAGTGCACTATCCAGCCCACCAGAAAAAAGAGCCAATGCCTTTATCTTTTTTTCCACTTCTATTTTTCCTCTCTTCCAAAATCTAAAATTGTTCTACCTTTACTATCTTTTTTTCCTTCATAATATACTTTCATGCTCTTAGGAACAGCAGTATATACTTTTTTACTTATTTCAATAAAACTAGCACCTTTTATACTCATAGCTCCAGCTAAAAAATCCATCAGTCTTTGAGCTGTAGGAAGGTCTAGATATTCAAGATTTAAAGTTACCATTTTATCACTTTTTATATATGTAGCTATTTTTTTACAATCTGCAAAAGTCTTAGGGTCTACAAATATAGTCTGATAATTTCCTCCTGCATTTAATTCAGCTTCAAGACTTGAAGATGTTTTTCCATATCCTCCTAAATTTAATGGTGTGCTATCTTTAGGAGCTGTAACTTCCTGCTCTTTTCCATTAGAATTTACTTCAATTATTCCAGTATCATCAAGTTCTTCTAATCCTTCCATATCATCTATTTCATTTGTTTCAGGATTGTCTATCCCTAAAAGTTCTTTTAAATCTTGAAAAACTTTAAAAGAGTTTTTCCCACCTTCTTTTTTCTTCATTCTATTAAAACCTCCTATTGAAAAATCTTTCTACCTACTCTTATTAATGTTGCCCCTTCTTCCAATGCTATTTTATAATCATTAGTCATTCCCATAGAAAGTTCAACTAATTTTCCTTTAAACCATTTTTCATTTAGTTCATCTTTTATTTCTCTTAATCTTCTAAAAACACTTCTTAATAGTTCTTCATCATTAACAAATGGTGCCATAGTCATTAAACCTACTATATTTATATTTTTCAATTCCATTAATTGAGGAAGTTCTTCATATAATTCCTCAAGCTCATATCCTTCTTTACTCTCTTCTCCAGCTATGTTTATTTCAAGTAAGACATCAATAATTCTATTATACTGTTTTGCTCTTTTGTCAATCTCCTGAGCAAGAGATAATTTATTTACTGAATGTATCATTTTTACATATTCTGCAATATACTTTACTTTATTTTTCTGAAGATTACCAATAAAATGCCACTCTACATCTTTTATTCCCATTTCATTAAATTTTTCCTGTTTCTCTTTCATAATTTGAGCTTTATTTTCTCCAAAAACTTTCACTCCACAATTTACTATTGGAATCATCTCTTCTGCTCCTACATACTTTGTAACAGCTATGAATCTTGCTCTTTCAGAATTTAATGAGTGTTTTTTTATGTCCTCTTCTATTTCTAAAATATTTTTTTTAATATCACCCATTATTTTTCAACTCCTTATATAAATTCATCTAACACATCATTTGCAACCATAAGTCCCTTTTTAGTTAAAATAAAATATTCTCCACTTTTTTTTAAATAACCTCGTTTTTCAAGGGATATACACTTTTCTATATACTCCCCTTCTGGTCTAACTCCTTTTTTTAAAAGTCTAAAACCTAAAATATATTTATATTCTTCTTTTTCTTTTGAAGTCAGCCTCTCTTTTTCTATAATTGGTTTTTCCTTACTTTCTATACTATCATAATATTCTAAAAATTTCATCTGATTTTTATATCTTAGATTATCAATATATCCAGATGCTCCTAAACCTATTCCTAAATATTCTTTATTTTCCCAGTATTTTGTATTATGTATAGCCTCTTTTTGAGGTAATGAAAAATTAGATATTTCATAATGAATATATCCTGCCTTTTCAGCTATCTCTATTATTTTTTCAAACATATCTGCTTCTATTTCATTTTCAGTTTCTCTTAGAAGTCCCTTTTTCAGCTTCTCAAAAAATACAGTTCCCTCTTCCCAGATAAGTGAATAAATAGAAAAATGTTCTGGCTTCATACTTAATAGTTTCTTCAAATCATTTTCTACTTCTTCCACACTTTGTCCTGGCAATGAGAACATCAAATCAAGGCTTATATTTTCAAATCCTGCTTTTCTTGCATTATAATAAGTTTCTATTCCTTCTTCTGAAGAATGCATTCTTCCAAGTATTCTCAAATATTTTTCATCAAATGACTGTATCCCTATACTCAATCTGTTTATTCCTATTTTTTTTAATTGAACAAGTTTATTATAATCTACAGTCTTAGGATTTACTTCAAGAGTTACCTCAGCATCTTCTTCTATATCTAGTTTTTTTAGAATTCTATCTATATCTTCAAAATCTAAAAGAGAGGGGGTTCCACCCCCGAAATAAACTGTGTTATATTTATATGGAGGATATAAGTCTATTTCCTTCAATAAATAATCTACATATTTTTTTCTACTCTCTTCATTAGATTTGAATGATAAAAAATCACAATAGTTACATTTATTTAAACAGAAAGGAATATGTATATATATCCCATCTACCATTGATTTTCCTCCATTTAGTTTATAATGAATCTACATAAGCTTGAAAACCAGTTTTAATATCTTCGAGCTTAGCCAATGATTTCTCTTTAACCTTATCCACAACACAAATATAATACTTTATCTTTGGTTCAGTTCCAGAAGGTCTTGCTGTTACATAAGTTCCATCTTCAAGTATAAATTGAATAACATCTGATTTAGGTAAATCAATTTTTGATGTTGTTCCAGTTTTCATATTTTTCTCTATCTGTAGTTTAAAATCTTTGTAACATTCAACTTTTTTACCACATATTACTTCATGCTCATGTGTTCTTAAATTTTCCATTATTCTTCCTATTTCTTCCAGTCCATCTTTACCCTGTTTAGTTATAGCTACTGTTTCTTCTACATACCAACCATATTTATCATATAATTTATTCAACTCTTTATACACAGTTGTCCCTATACTATTATAGTAAGCAGCCATTTCAGATATCATCAAAGTAGCTACTACAGCATCTTTATCTCTTACATGTGTTCCTACTAAATAACCTATAGATTCTTCAAATCCAAATAAGAAAGTTCCATCTAGTTCCTTAGTTTCAAACTGCCTAATTTTTTCTCCTATATATTTGAAACCTGTAAGTGTTCTATATAATTTTATTCCTTTATCTTTAGCTATTACATCAAGCATAGGTGTAGAAACTATTGTTGATATTACTGCTCCATTTGAAGGAATATTCTTATTCATTTCTAAAAGATAATTCATTAAAAGAACTCCAATTTGATTCCCATTAGGATATACCCAATTTCCTTCATTATCTCTAATTGCCATACCTGTTCTGTCTGCATCTGGGTCATTAGCAAGACATATGTCTGCACCTATTTTATCAGCAAGTTCTGTACTCAGCTTAAATACTGACTTATCTTCTGGGTTTGCATATGGACAAGTTGGAAACATTCCATCTGGCATTTCCTGTTCAGGCACTGTATACACAGAATCAAATCCCATTTCTTTCAACACTCTCTGTACTGCTACCCTTCCTGTTCCATGAAGTGGAGAATATACTATTTTAAAATCTTTCTTTCCTGGTATATCTCTATTAATAGCTTGTTTTTCTACTTCTTCTACAAATCTGTCATCTATTTCTTTCCCGATATATTCTAATAGTCCTCTTGATTTTGCTTCCTCTTCTGAAATCATTTTTATGTCACTGAATATATCTACACTATTCACTTCATTTACTATACCACTTGCCTGAGGCTCTACTATTTGCGCCCCATCTTCCCAATATACTTTATATCCATTATATTCTTTTGGATTATGAGAAGCTGTTACCATTACTCCAGCCTGAGCTTTTAATTCTCTTGTAGCAAATGATAATTCTGGTGTTGATCTTAGTGATGTGAAAAGATAAGCTTTAATCCCATTTCCTGCTAAAACAAGAGCTGTATTTAATGCAAATTCAACTGAGTCTATTCTACAATCATAGGCTATAGCTACTCCCTTTTTCTTTCCAATTTCACCTGTATTTTTTATTATATAATTAGCAAGTCCCTGAGTTGCCTTTCTTATGTTGTATTTATTGATTCTATTCTTTCCTATCCCTCTTATTCCTCTCATTCCAGCAGTACCAAAACTC
>Ga0192243_10685_pt1 | contig 11553 bp, 11 predicted proteins | sample Koala_Koa27_K3_FD_131233 | JGI IMG/M metagenome (GOLD analysis project Ga0192243, IMG submission 131233) | Enriched cells from koala feces incubated with labeled cellulose particles, San Francisco Zoo, California, United States - Koala_Koa2-7_K3 ... | reverse complement strand
GGCCGGAGATCCTGACCATCCGGCAGATGAACTTTGCAGACATCGACAAGATCGCGGCCGAGGCGGGCCCCTTTGACTTTGTGCTGGCGGACTTAGGCGTCTCATCCATGCAGATCGACAACCCGGACAGAGGGTTTTCCTATAAGCATGAGGGGCCGCTGGATTTAAGACTGAATCCGGAGAAGGGCATGACCGCCGCGGAGCGTCTGAGCGAGGTCACTTACGAGGAATTCCAGGGGATGCTTCAGGAGAATGCGGATGAGCCCTACGCGGATGAGATCGCCAGAGCGGTCATCGCCGAGATCAAGGGCGGCAGGGAGATCGCCACGACCACCAGACTCCGTCAGGTGATCGGGGAGGCGCTGGAATTTATACCGGAGGACAAGCGGAAGGAGGCGGTGAAAAAATCCTGCCAGAGAACCTTCCAGGCCCTCCGAATCGATGTGAACAGTGAGTTTGAAGTCCTCTATGATTTTTTGGAAAAGCTTCCGGAGGTTCTGGCACCGGGCGGCCGCGCCGCGATTCTCACCTTCCACTCAGGGGAGGACCGGCTGGTCAAAAAGTCCTTCAAGAGATTCCTGCGGGAAGGTGTTTACCGCGAGATCTCCGAGGATGTGATCCGCCCTTCGGCCGAAGAGTGTATCAGAAACAGCAGGGCCAAATCCACCAAGATGAGATGGGCCATAAAAGCGTGACGGTCAGAGGACACAGGAGGTTTATAGAAATGAAAGATATGAGAAAATACTGCTTAGCGGGCATGAGCGCGGCTCTGATTGTCTCTGCCGCCGTGACCGGCTGCGGGAAGACCTATGAGTCCGTGACGCTTCCGACAGCGGAATCTGGGCGGACAGACTCAGGCAGCAGCCAGCCGGCGGAGACGGAGGACCCGGGCAGTATCGCCCCCTCCGCCACCGCGCTGGAGACCCCGACTGTGACGGAGACGGCCCCGTCCTTTACGGATACGGAGGAGACGGTATACGTGACCGGGGATCAGGTGAATCTGCGGTCCGGCGCGGGCACGGACGCCCAGGTGGTGACGAAGCTTTCCAAAGGAACCGCGCTGAAACGGACCGGCGTCGGCGGAGACTGGAGCAGAGTCATCTACCAGGAGAAGGAAGGGTATATCTCGTCGGGCTACGTGTCAACGACGCCCCCCGAGACATCCCCCCCCCCAGCCATCCGAAACCTCTACTTCCGCAGGGGAAGTGAAGTTAAACGATTCCTGGAAATACGCGGAGTACGCCAAGATCCATTCGGGCGCGGCCGTGCTCTATCGGTCTGAGGCCGCAGACAGAAAAGGCATCACCGTCTGCGTCAACGCCGGTCACGGCACCAAGGGCGGTTCCTCCGTAAAAACTCAGTGTCACCCCGACGGAACCCCCAAGGTTACCGGCGGAACCACGGGAGCCGGAGCGGTGTCGGCCGTGGCCGTGTCCTCCGGGATGCAGTTTGCGGACGGAACGGCGGAGGCCAAGGTAACCCTAGCCATGGCAAAAAAACTGAAGGAGAAGCTTTTAGCAGCCGGCTATGACGTGCTGATGATCCGGGAGTCGGAGGATGTCCAGCTGGACAACATCGCCAGAACCGTTATCGCCAACAATGCCGCCGACTGCCACATCTCCCTCCACTGGGATTCCACCTCCAACAACAAGGGCGCCTTCTATATGAGCGTCCCCTCCAACGCCTCCTACCGCGGCATGGAACCGGTAAAATCCAACTGGGAGAAGCACAACGCTCTGGGGGAGAGCTTAGTCAAGGGGCTTAAATCGGCCGGCGTCAAGATCTTTTCCGGCGGCTCCATGGAGACGGACTTAACCCAGACCTCCTACTCCACCATCCCGTCTGTGGATATCGAACTGGGGGACAAGGCTTCCAACCATTCCGACGGCACGCTGAACACATTGGCGGACGGACTGTTAGCTGGAGTGAACAGCTACTTTTCACCCTAAGTGAATGTTCCTGGAAAATTTATATGAATATGATATAATAATTCTGAAAGAGCATAAAAGAGGAGACGTCAATATGAATGTAAAAGAGTGCTATCAGTCGATGGGAGCAGATTACGAGGATGTGATGCGCAGACTTGTAAGTGAGGAGAGGGTAAAAAAATTCTTAGGAAAGCTTTTGGAAGATCAGAGCTTCTCCCATCTGACAGAGGCCATGGAGAATGGTGATTTGGAGAAAGGATTTCAGGTGGCTCACTCTCTGAAGGGAATCAGTCTGAACCTGGGACTGACGCCGCTGGCAGAGTCCAGCAGCAAGCTTACGGAGGCGCTGCGGAAGCTGGAGATGAATAAAGATATCGGACCGCTGTTTGAGGAGACCAGGAACACTTACGAAGATATGGCGGCCGCTGTCGAGGCGCTGCTGAAGAGTTGAGGAAGGCGGAGAAAACCGACACATGGATAAAACGTACAAAATTCTGATAGTTGATGATATAGAGATCAACCGCTCCCTGCTGGCTGACATGCTTTCGGATCGATACGAGATTCCGGAAGCCGCCGACGGCATGGAGGCGGTGGCGGTGTTAGATAAGCAGCACGCAGAGATATCGCTGGTGCTGCTTGACATCGTCATGCCCGGGATGGACGGGTTTGAGGTCCTGGCCATTATGAACAAGAGCGGGTGGATCAGCAATATCCCGGTGATCACCATATCAGCCGAGAACTCCTCCAGCTACATCGATCACGCCTACGATCTGGGGGCCACGGATTATATCAGCCGCCCCTTTGACGAAAAGACGGTCCAGCGCCGTGTAAACAATACGATCATGCTCTATGCCAAGCAGAAGATGCTGGAGGGCATGGTGACCGAGCAGATCGTGGAGAAAGAGAAAAATAACTTCCTTATGGTGGAGATTTTAAGCAACATCGTAGAGTTTAGAAACGGGGAAAGCGGCCTGCACGTGCTGCATATTCGAATCTTTACGGAATTGCTTCTGCATAAGCTGATGGAGCTGACGGACCAGTATCATCTGACCGCCTCCACCATAGCCATGATTGTCAATGCCTCCGCCCTCCATGATATAGGAAAAATCTCGATACAGGAGAGCATTTTAAACAAGCCCGGCAGACTGACCCCGGAGGAGTTTGAGATCATAAAAACTCACAGCGCTATCGGCGCCCAGATTCTGGAGAACACCCCCTATCAGCATCAAGAGGAGCTTTTAAATGTCGCCCACGACATCTGCCGCTGGCATCGTGAGCGCTACGACGGAAAGGGCTATCCCGACGGGCTGAAGGGTGAGGAGATTCCTATCTCCGCCCAGGTAGTCGCCCTGGCCGATGTCTACGATGCCCTCACCAGCGTCAGAGTATACAAACCTGCTTATCCTCATGAGCAGGCCATGGAGATGATTCTGGGCGGGGAGTGTGGAGCATTTAACCCTATCCTCCTAAAGTGTCTGGTGGAGATCGGACCGCGGATCAGGGAGGAGCTGAAGGTCCGCTCCAAGAACGAGATCTCCCTGGCGGAGACCAAATACTTAACCAATCAGCTGCTGACCAACGGGCGGGCCTCCAACCGGACCCTGGCCCTCTTGGAGCAGGAGCGCACCAAATACCAGTTCTTTGCCTCCATGTCCAAGGAGATTCAGTTCGAGTACAACGAGCACACGGATATCCTGACTCTCTCCGAGTGGGGAGCCAGGTATCTGGGACTCAGCGAGCTGATTGTCCACCCTGTGGAGGATGAAAAGCTGCAGAGCGTGATATCCGCCGAGGATTTTGAGGACCTCCACACGAAGCTGCGGCAGGTCCACATATCCAACCCTGTGGTCAACGCCACTTACTGCCTGAGGGTCAACGGCGTGCCCCGGTGGTACAAAGCCATAGCCAGACCGCTGTGGGTGGGGGAGGAGTCGGAGGAGATCACGGGAACCATCGGAAAGTTCTTAGATATCCACGAGGAGCGCATGGAGCTTGACGAGTTAAAGCGCAGAGCCGTGCGGAATTCCCTGACCAACCTTCACAATCACATGGCGGCCAGAGAGCTGATCGAGGGGGCTCTAAAGCAGGAGGGCAAGTCCTATGCCATGATCCTCTTTGATCTGGACTACTTTAAGTTCGCCAATGACCAGTACGGCCATATGTTCGGCGATGAGGTTCTGAGATACGTGGCAAAGCAGATTGTGAAAAACATCCGCAGCGAGGATATCGCGGCCCGGGTCGGAGGCGACGAGTTCCTGATCTTCGTGGAGTACAAGGACAACATCAGGCAGATGGTCCAGCGGATATTTACGGCGCTCACGGACAGCTACAAGGGATTTTCCATCTCGCTGAGCATGGGCATCGCCCTCTACCGCGGAGGTGAGGGCAGCTATGAGGAGCTGTTCCACTGTGCGGACCAGGCCCTCTACGCGGCCAAGAAGAACGGCAGAAAGCAGTATTGCTTCTACAACCGGTCCATCCAGGGCTTTCTGTCGATCCTTTCCCCCATGGACAATCCAGACTCCTAGAGCACGTTCCACCGGGGACGGACATCTGTAAAACTGTACGAAACACACAAAAATAAGGGCTGTACCAACGGATCTTTGTATATAATATACTATATAACGATTGCTATTTCAGGGGTTCTATGATAATATAAGATACGGAGTTTATAGATAATTAATAAAATACAGATGAAAGGAAATTGAAAAGGCTTATGGAAAAGACAGATGCAAAGTATGGTGCCTATATCCAGATACTGAAAGAAGAATTAGTGCCTGCTATGGGATGTACGGAGCCAATTGCACTGGCGTACGCAGCAGCAAAGGCGAGAGAAGTTTTGGGGGCTCTGCCTGACCGGGTCCTGATTGGGGCGAGCGGCAGCATCATCAAGAATGTAAAATCCGTGATCGTGCCCAACACCAATCACTTAAAGGGCATACCGGCAGCCGCGACAGCTGGAATTGTCGCAGGCAGGGCGGAGAAGAAGCTGGAGGTTATCTCCGAAGTGTCTCCGGAAGAGGTTGCGCAGATGAAGGAGTTTCTGGAGAAGACGCCTATCTCTGTAGAGCACATTGACAATGGTCTCACATTTGACATCGTGGTAACCCTTTACAAGGGGGAGAACTGGTCCAAGGTGAGAATTGCAAATTACCACACCAACATCGTGCTGGTCGAAAAGGACGGAGAGGTCCTGGAGGAAGTTCCGGTGGAGGGGGAGAGTGAGGAAGGGCTGACTGACCGCACTCTGCTGGATATGAAGGACATCTGGGATTTTATCAACACAGCGGATATCGATGATATCAAGCCGGTGCTGGAGAGACAGGTGGAGTACAACACGGCTATTGCCGCCGAGGGCCTCGGGGGAGATTACGGGGCGAACATCGGCAGCGTTCTTCTGGACATGGACGGCGGGAATATCAGAACGCGGGCCAAAGCCATGGCGGCGGCTGGTTCCGATGCCAGGATGAACGGCTGTGAGATGCCTGTTGTCATCAATTCAGGAAGCGGCAACCAGGGCATCACCGTGTCCGTGCCGGTGATCGAATACGCAAAAGAACTGAATTCCGGTGAGGAGAAGATGTACCGGGCTCTGGCCCTTTCCAACCTCACGGCGATTCATCAGAAGTCGGGTATCGGCCGTCTGTCCGCATACTGCGGCGCTGTCAGCGCAGGAGCAGGAGCAGGAGCGGGGATCGCATATCTCTGCGGAGGCGGCTACAAGGAAGTGATTCACACGGTGGTCAATGCACTTGCCATCGTATCGGGGATTGTCTGCGACGGAGCCAAGGCTTCCTGCGCGGCCAAGATCGCTTCTGCGGTTGATGCCGGAATTTTAGGATATAATATGTACAAACGCGGCCAACAGTTCTACGGGGGGACGGAATTGTCACCAAGGGAGTCGAGGAGACGATTCGCAATATCGGCCGTTTAGGTAAAGAAGGGATGAGGGAAACAAACGAAGAGATTATAAAAATCATGATAGGAGAGTAAAAGTATGAAAAAGTTGTTTGAAAGCCTACCGTTTCGTTTAATTCTCGGTGTAGTATTGGGTATCATTGTGGGGCAGATTGCCAACACAGCCGTGATGAATGTCGTTGTCACGATCAAGTATATTTTAAACCAGGTCATCGTCTTCTGCGTGCCGCTGATCATCATCGGCTTTATCGCACCGTCCATCACGAAGCTGGGCAACAGCGCTTCCAGGATGTTGGGCGTGGCACTGATCCTGGCCTATGTGTCCTCTCTGGGCGCAGCACTGTTTTCCATGCTGGCCGGATTCGGTCTGATTCCGCACCTGTCCATCGCCAACAATGTAGAGGGTCTGAAGGACTTGCCGGGAATCATCTTCCAGCTGGATATCCCACAGATCATGCCGGTTATGAGTGCGCTTGTATTCTCGGTTATGATCGGTTTGGCGGCCACCTGGACCAAAGCAAAGGTGATCACCGCTGTTTTGGATGAATTCCAGAGAATCGTTCTGGATATCGTAACCAAGGTCGTAATCCCGATCCTTCCGATATTCATCGCATTTACCTTCTGCGCACTGTCCTATGAGGGTACGATTACAAAACAGCTTCCTGTATTCCTGGAGGTAGTTATCATCGTTATGGTTGGTCATTACATCTGGCTGGCTCTGCTCTATGTGCTGGGCGGAATCTATTCAGGAAAGAATCCTCTGGATGTAATCAAAAACTATGGACCGGCTTACATCACGGCAGTGGGAACCATGTCCTCAGCCACAACCCTGGCAGTAGCGCTTCGCTGTGCCAGAAAGTCCAAACCTCTCCGCGAGGATATGGTGGACTTTGGTATTCCGTTATTCGCCAACATTCATCTGTGCGGATCGGTTCTGACGGAGGTGTTCTTCGTCATGACGGTTTCCAAGATCCTGTACGGAAGCGTTCCCTCAGCAGGAACCATGGTTCTGTTCTGCGCACTCCTTGGCATCTTCGCCATCGGAGCACCGGGCGTACCGGGAGGTACGGTTATGGCTTCCCTGGGACTGATCACAGGAGTTCTGGGATTTGACGAGTCAGGAACCGCTCTGATGCTGACGATCTTTGCTCTTCAGGACAGCTTCGGAACCGCATGTAACGTGACCGGAGACGGCGCGCTGACCATGATGCTGACCGGATATGCGGAAAAGCATGGGATTAAGAAACAGGAATTAAAAGTAGATTTATAGAATCTTTATCAGAAGAATCAAGTCCGGCCCGCTTTGAGTGATATCAAAGCGGGCCGGATTCTTTTTTTATATGGCGACAGGGATCTTATAGTTAAATGGATGGTATTGGTAATTTTCCAGTGAAAAATGATCCGTCGTAAACTTGTAAAAATCGTCCACGGACTTGTCCATGTGAAATTCTGGGGCCGCGTAGGGTGTCTCCTGGATCAGCTGCTCCACAACCGGGATATGGCGGTCATAGATGTGGGCATCCGCGATCACGTGCACCAGTTCTCCGGCCTCCAGTCCGCTGACCTGGGCGAACATGTGGAGAAGAACCGCGTACTGGCAGATATTCATACTGTTGGCGGTCAGCATGTCCTGGGATCTCTGGTTTAAGATGCCGTTTAACACGCGGCCGGAGACATTGAACGTCATGCTGTAGGCACAGGGGTAGAGGTTCATCTCGTGGAGATCGTGGTGGTTGTAGAGGCTGGATATGATTCTGCGGCTGGTGGGATTGTGCTTTAAATCATAGAGAATCCGGTCAACCTGATCAAATTCGCCTTCCTTATACTGATGCTTCACACCCAGCTGATAGCCGTAAGCCTTGCCGATGCTGCCGGTTTCATCCGCCCAGGAATCCCAGATGTGGCTGTTTAGGTCGTGAATGTTGTTGGACTTCTTCTGCCAGATCCAGAGAAGCTCGTCTATGGAAGTCTTGAACGCGGTCCGGCGGATCGTGAGAACCGGAAATTCCTTTCTCAAATCATAACGGTTCACCACTCCGAACTTTTTAATCGTATGGGCGGGAGTCCCATCCTCCCATACCGGACGCACCTCGTAATCCGTGTCCCAGGTCCCGTTCGCCAGTATATCCTTGCAATTTTCTATAAATAACTGATCAGCGTAACTCATGTTGTCCTCCTTAGCGAATATTTGCTTCCTATTTTAACATAATTGCTTTTGATGGGAAAGCTAATTGCAAAAATATTAATAATTGTTATAATGGAAAGGAGTTACAGCGAAGAGTTGAGGATGGAGGAGATCGAATGAATATCATCGTTGCAGTAGACAGAACCTGGGCTATCGGAAAGGACGGGCAGCTGCTGGTCCACAATCCGGGCGATATGAAATTTTTCAGGACCACGACGAAGGACAAGGTGGTCGTCATGGGCAGAAAGACACTGGAGAGCTTTCCGGGTCAGAAACCCCTAAAAAACAGAGTCAATGTGGTGCTTACCAGATCTCCGGAGTATGAGGCGGAGGGCACAGTCATCTGCCGGAGCGTGGACGAGACCCTGGAATACTTAAAACAGTTTCCCGGGGAGCAGATCTTCATCATAGGCGGAGAGCAGATATACCGCACCTTTCTGCCCTACTGCGACACGGCCTATATCACCTGGAACGAAGGGGAATATCCGGCGGATACCTGGTTTCCGAACCTGGACGAGGACCGGGAGTGGGAACTGGCCGAGCGGGGAGAGCCCCAGATTGACGGGGAGTTGACGTATGAGTTCCGCACTTACCGGAGACGGTCTGTGTGATGAGGAGAGGAGATTCTATGGAAATCATCGTAGCGGCAGATAAAAACTGGGCCATCGGCCGGGGAGGCCAGCTTCTGGTGGAGATCCCCGAGGAGAGAACGCTCTTGCGGGAGGAGACGGCCGGGGAGACGGTCATCATGGGAAGAAAGACGTTGGAGAGCCTACCGGGGGGCCAGCCCCTGCAGGGCAGAAAGAACATTGTCCTGACGACGGACCCGCTCTACACCGTCAAAGGCGCCAACGTGTGCCACAGCGTGAAGGAGGCGGTCCGCGAGGGGGAAAACAGCGGCTCGGAGCGGGTATTTGTGATCGGCGGGGAGAGTTTGTACCGCCAGTTCCTTCCCTACTGCAATGCGGTTCACGCGGCGCGCATCGACTACGCCTATGACGCCGACGCCTATTTTCCGAATCTGGACGAAGACCCGGAGTGGCGTAAGGTGGTGGAGAGCGAGGAAAAGACTTATTTTGATATCTGCTACACCTTCCAGATGTATGTGAGAGTTCCCGGACTGTAGCAAATTATAAAAAATTATATTGATAGAACGCGATTATGATGCTAACATAAAAGAATACTCTAAGGGAGGTAACCAGTCATGGATACGGAAAAAACAATATTGGAAAATGATCGTCTGTTAATCGAAGTGAACCGTTCCGGTTCAGAATTAGCCCGAATTTACGATAAGAAAAAGAATCGCGAGGTCCTGTGGGACGCCAAACCGGAGATCTGGTCCCGCCATGCGCCGATTCTGTTTCCGTTTGTAGGCAAATGCTTCGAGGGACAGTATTGTTACGAGGGAACCACCTATTCCATGACACCTCACGGATTTGCGAGAGACAGTCAGTTTGATTTATCCTTTGCAAATGGCACCGAAGTCTGGTATCAGCTGACGGACAGCACAGACACCTATCAGAATTACCCCTTTCATTTTAAGCTAGAGGCAGGACACCGCTTAAATGACAATCAGATTACCGTATCGTGGAGAGTGACCAACACGGACAGCAAAGAGCTGCTCTTTATGCTGGGCGGCCATCCGGCCTTCAATGTTCCGGCTGGGAACACCCTCTATGATTTTACTTTTGAATTCGCAGGCCAGGACTCCTTAAAGCAGGAGCTGCATTACGAGGCGCCGGACGGGAACGGCTATGCCGACGCGTCCAAGGAGGGAACTCTGCACTTAAGTGACGGCAGAGTACCGCTTACCAAGGGTTTCTTTGACGAGGTTCTGACCTATATCTTTGACGGGGCCCAGGTAGCGCGGGCCAGTCTGTTATTACCGGGAGGGGAGCCCTATGTAACCCTCCACACCGCCGGAATCCCCTACATGGGAGTCTGGACGACAGAGGCAACTCATCCGTTTGTCTGCTTAGAGCCGTGGTTTGGCCGCTGCTCGGACAAGGGCTTTACGGGTGAGCTGCGTGACCGCACGGGCATTGTGCGTCTCGGGGTTGGGGAAGGCTTCGAGGCACATTATGTTATAGAAATTCACTAAGAGAACTTTAGGAGGACAATGATGTATAAGATTTTAAAAGCAGAACAGCTGGCTGATAAGATCTACCTTATGGATGTGGAAGCACCCAGAGTAGCCAGATCCTGCGAGCCAGGCGAATTTGTCATAGTGAAGATGGACGAAGCGGGGGAGAGAATTCCGCTGACCATCTGCGATTTTGATAGAGAAAAGGGAACCGTGACCATCGTATTCCAGATCGTCGGAGCATCCACCTACCGGATGGCCGACTTAAAGGCGGGAGATTCATTCCGCGACTTTGTGGGTCCGTTAGGCAATCCGTCGGAATTTGTGACGGATGATTTTGAGGAAGTGAAGAAGAAAAAGTTTTTATTCGTGGCAGGCGGCGTGGGGACCGCTCCGGTGTATCCGCAGGTGAAGTGGCTTCATGAGCACGGGATCGAGGCGGATGTCATCATGGGAGCCAAGACCAAGGACTTACTGATCCTGGAGGACGAGATGAGATCCGTTGCAGGCAATCTCTATGTCACCACCGACGACGGCTCCTACGAGAGAAAAGGCATGGTAACCGCAGTGATCGAGGACCTGGTGCAGAACGAGGGCAAGAAGTACGATGTCTGCGTTGCCATCGGCCCGATGATCATGATGAAATTCAGCTGCCTGACCACAAAGAAGCTGGGTATCCCAACCATCGTCAGCATGAACCCGATCATGGTGGACGGAACCGGCATGTGCGGCGCCTGCCGTCTGACCGTAGGCGATCAGGTGAAGTTTGCCTGTGTGGACGGACCGGAGTTCGACGGCCATCTGGTAAACTTTGATGAGGCGATGAAGAGACAGCAGATGTATAAGACCGAGGAGGGAAGGGCGTTCCTGAAAGCTCAGGAGGGCGATACCCATCACGGCGGCTGTGGAAACTGCGGAGGTGACGAGTAATGGACGTATTAAAGAAGATCCCTGTGAGAGAGCAGGAGCCCAAGGTGAGAGCCAGGAACTTCGAGGAGGTCTGCCTTGGATATAATCAGGAGGAAGCGGTGGCTGAGGCTTCCCGCTGTTTAAATTGTAAAAATGCCAAATGTATGACCGGCTGTCCGGTATCCATCAACATTCCAGGCTTTATCAAAGAGGTGGAGGAAGGCAACTTTGAGGAGGCGGCCAATATCATCGCCGAGTCCTCCGCACTTCCCGCTGTCTGCGGCCGTGTGTGTCCCCAGGAGTCTCGGTGCGAGGGCGTCTGTATCCGCGGAATCAAGGGTGAGCCGGTATCCATCGGAAAGCTGGAGCGATTCGTGGCCGACTGGTCCAGAGAGAACGGCTTTGTACCGAAGAAGCCGGAGAAGACCAACGGTAAGAAGGTGGCTATCATCGGTTCCGGTCCTTCCGGTCTGACCTGCGCCGGCGATCTGGCGAAGATGGGCTATGAGGTGACGATCTTCGAAGCCCTC
>Ga0192243_10683_pt1 | contig 11570 bp, 12 predicted proteins | sample Koala_Koa27_K3_FD_131233 | JGI IMG/M metagenome (GOLD analysis project Ga0192243, IMG submission 131233) | Enriched cells from koala feces incubated with labeled cellulose particles, San Francisco Zoo, California, United States - Koala_Koa2-7_K3 ... | reverse complement strand
GTCAGAGTCACATCGCTGCCTTTCTTTCCTACGGTAGCGTCGATCAAGTTCATCTGCGGAGCGCCGATAAAGCCTGCAACGAATTTGTTAATTGGCTTGTCATATAAGTTCTGCGGAGAGTCAACCTGCTGGATCACACCGTCCTTCATAACGACGATTCTGGTTCCCAGGGTCATAGCCTCTGTCTGGTCATGGGTTACATAGATGATGGTGGTCTGCAGTCTCTGATGCAGCTTGGAGATCTCGATACGCATCTGGCCTCTCAGCTTGGCATCCAGGTTGGATAACGGCTCATCCATCAGGAATACTTTCGGATCACGCACGATAGCACGTCCCATAGCAACACGCTGTCTCTGACCACCGGACAATGCCTTCGGCTTTCTGTCTAATAAGTGCTCCAGATCCAGGATCTTGGCTGCGTTCTGAACTAATTTATCAATCTCATCCTTGGGTGTCTTTCTCAGCTTCAGACCAAATGCCATATTGTCATATACGGACATGTGCGGATACAGAGCGTAGTTCTGGAAAACCATCGCGATATCTCTGTCTTTGGGCTCAACGTCGTTCATCAGCTTGCCGTCGATATATAATTCACCGGAGGAAATATCCTCAAGTCCGGCGATCATACGAAGGGTGGTAGACTTACCACAGCCGGAAGGTCCAACGAAAATAATAAACTCTTTATCAGCAATTTCCAGGTTGAATTCTTTTACTGCCACAAAACCATTTGGGTATGCTTTGGTTACGTTTTTCAGTGATAAACTAGCCATTTTAATTCCTCCTAAATACAATAAAAATGTGATGGCAGCAATCAAGAAGGTCCCGGAAACCCTCATGATTCCTACGTTTTTGTTACTATAGATATCATACGCGATACCTAATTTTTAATCCATATTGTATTTAACCAAAATCCTTTTTTTGCTTTTAGCTAATTTGTATATTCGTCAAAAAAAATGAACAAAAGCACAAAATTCTCATTCTAAAGCTCTCTTTTTACTGTCTATATTTTATAAAGCCCTCTCCAAACACCTCTTTTGCCTCGCTCACGATCACAAACGCATCCGGATCATATTCGGCCACAATCTCCTTTAACTGGACGATTTCTTTCTTGGAAACCGCGCAGTAGAGCAGTTTCTTTTGTTGTCCGGAGAACATTCCCACCGCCTCGATGGCCGTCACGCCCCTCTCCAACTGCCCCATGACAGCCCCTGCGATCTCCTGGCTTTTGTCGGATATGATATACGCCTGCTTGGCAAATTTCAGTCCCTCGATCATGCCGTCGGAGATTTTCGCCACCGCATAGATGGCGATCAGCGCATACAGCGCGTACTTGATTCCAAACACCGTGGCTCCCATCAGCACGATGACGGCATCTAAAACCTGCATGATCTGGGCGATGGAATAATGCTTCAGCTTTCTCTGGATCAGCGCCGCCAGCATATCCGTCCCGCCGGTGGTAGCCCGAAAGAGAAATACCAGGCCGGTGCCCACGCCGGTGATCAGACCGCCGAACAGAGACGCCAGGAAGATATCATCCGTCAGAAAATACATCTCCGGTATGATATAGAGCGACAGGGACAGGGCCACGGTTGCCACCAGCGTCCGCTTGATGAACTGCCAGCCCTTGAGCTTCATGGAGGCTAGAAACAGGGGGATATTTAACGCCGTGTTGGTGATCCACAGTGGGATCCCCCACAGCTCCTTGGCGATGATGGAGACACCGGACACGCCTCCCGTGACCAGATTCACCGGGTCATAGATATTTTTGATGGCAAAGCCTATGATAAAAGCCCCCTAAAACCAGTGCCCCGTACTCCAACGCTGTCTGTCTTCTGTTCGTGCCACTTCTCCTCTCTATTGAAAAAGGGACGGCGCAACCGAAGCGAAAGCCGCTTCGATCACCCCGTCCCGATTACGCGGTCGAGTTTATTATTCCTATTTTTTTCTGGCCAATACATTGATCCAGACGGTCTCTCCGTGGCCGGACCGGACATCCTCGGTCTCCCACACCTTTAAAACCTCAAACCGTCCCGATTCCTCCACGGCCCGCTCCGCCGATTCAGCCGTATAGTCACTGAAATACCGTTCTCCGCGGAAGCCCTCGAAATCGCCCTTTTTCACAGACATATAGAAGAGTCCGCCGTCCTTTAACGCTTCCTGAATCTTTCTCAATATATCCTGCAGCTCTTTCTTCGGTACATGCACAAGTGAGGCGCAGGCCCACACACCGTCAAATACGGAATCAAAATCCATCTCCTCAAAGGTCATCTGTAACACATCGAGACCGGTATGGATCTCAGCCAGCTTGCACATCTCCTCGGATGCGTCCAGCGGAGTCACGTCAAAGCCGGCTTCATAGAACGCCAGGCTGTCCCTGCCTGAGCCGCAGCCCAGATCCAGAATCGTGTCTCCCTCCTCCAGCTTATCCAGAAATACCTTCTGAATATCATCCATATTCTGTTCCACCGTATCTTCGAACACCTTGGCAGCATACTTATTATAGTATTCTATCGAGTCCAATCCTATCCTCCTATAATTTAACTATCGTGTTGTTCTCTATCTTCACCGATCCGTTTTTAAGCAGATGGCCGACAGCTCTTTTAAATGTATTCTTGCTGATATTGAATTCCTTGCGAATCAGCTCCGGTGAAGCCTTGTCATCAAACGGGAGAACCCCGCCTGCCTGTTCCGCCGCCTCCAATATCTTTCCTGCGTCCAGATCAATCTGGAGATACGCCTTGTCTCTTAAACTCAAATCCAGCTTGCCGTCCTCCCGGACTCTGGTCACCCTGGCTTCCACCACATCGCCGATCCGGCAGTCACTGAACAGCTCCTTGCTGGGCACCAGGCCATAATATAAGTTGTCCACGGCGATAAATGCCCCCAGCTTTTCATTGAGCTGATAAACCGTACCGGACACCTTGCTGTCCTTTGCGTAGGGCGACTGGCTGCTTAAATAAGAATAGACCTTCATCGTCGCTGCCAAACGGGCACTTTTGTCCACGTACATGGCCACCAGGCACCGGTCTCCCGGACGTACCTTGTAGGTCTGCTCCTTAAACGGAAGCAGCAGATGCTTGATCAGTCCCATATCCAGAAAAGCGCCGATCTTAGCCACATCCTTGACCTCCAGAACCGCCGTCTCCCCCACCTGTAGTTTGGGCGTCTCCATGGTGGCTATCAGCCTGTCCTCCGAGTCCTTGTAGATAAATGCCTCCAGCTGATCCCCTACCTTGGTGCCCTCAGGCACCTGCTTGGATGGAAGGAGCACTCCCTGCTCACTGTCCGGCTTCTCCGCCAGATATACTCCGAACTCTTTCTGTCTGACGACTGTAAGAACCTGTCTTTTCCCTAATTCAATCATGTTACTGTCCTCTCTGGTTTTGCCGCCTCAGCCAGATTACCGCATAAGGCGCGCCCGTTATATTGCACAGGGATACCACATATCCCTCTTCTGTCTCGCTGATCCTTGGTACTATCACGTCCCCGAACACAGCGGCTTTTTTATATTCTACCCGTACTTCTCCTATGATGAAATCGTCGGGAAGGAATTCTCTGGCGATCTCCACGTACTGGGCATTGTTTACATGATGGTTGGTATCGATGTGATGCTTTGCGATGAGGATCGGCTCCTCCTCCTTATACTGCTGCGGAATAACAATACGTCTCGGCGCATGCTCCATCTCCAGGCGCGTTTCATTGCCGTTACCATAGCCGCGCACATCCGCCTCCGTGACCCGGACCGGCCGTTCCGCCTCCGTATCAAAAAAGAACCAGGTGGAGTCGGCCCGCACCAGATACCCGCCCTCCTTATCCATGATGACAAAGTTCCGGTACCCATACATCCCCTTAAAATCATAAGGCCACGTACCTATGACGATCTCTTCTCCCAGCTTCGGCACCCTGTCTATCACAATCTGCCAGGAGGACAGCCACCAGGCCCGGTGATGCTCCTCCAGATACCCGACTCCCAGGCCGATATCCTCGGACTGAAACGTAGAGCAGTCCTGCAGGTAATTCATGATCCCCGTAATCGACAATCCGCCATATTCATCTGTCTCACTATACCTCACCCGGCTGTTAAACGTATACATGGATATCCTTTCTGTCTTTTCTGAGCAAAATTAACTACTATTATATAGTATTTCTCCTGGAATGTCCAGCCTGTCCGGGCCCGAGATGCAAAAATCCCGCAAGCAGATACTTGCAGGATTCTTAATCTTCTTTTTTATCTGTGTATATGAATCACGTCCCCCTGCTGCATATGGGCCTGGCTGCCCTCGCTGAGCAGTTCCCGTATAAGAATCTGCTGTTCTTCCTCGCTGTCATCCAGCTGCGGGGGGATATCCCAGCGACCGGCCTGTCTCCCGGTCAAAAAGGTGGAGGCGGTTAGCGTCGGGGACAAAGGAGACGGTTTCTCCCGGTCTGGCCGGAATCGAATCGCAGATTGAGACAACCTCCTCACCATTCAATGAAAAATAGATTCCCAGCTTGTTGCCGTAATCCTCGATATAGCGGATCTCACCGCAATAGGCGTTCGGCCTGCTGCCGGCCGTCAGAGACACGTGCTCCGGCCGTATGCCGAGGCAGAGCTCCCGCTTTCCGTGGGCGGCGGCAATCTGTCTCCACATATCCGGCAGGACGATCTTCTAGCCGCCGATCCATAGGGCTTCCCCGTCCCACTCTGCGTCCATGATATTGGTGGATGGGGAGCCGATGAACTTTGCCACAAATATATTGGCGGGGCGGTTGTAGACGCGGTATGGGGTGTCAATCATCTGCAACACGCCGCCCTCCATCAGCGCGATACGGTTTCCCACCGTCATAGCCTCGATCTGGTCGTGAGTCACATAGATAAAGGTCTGTCCGTACAGTTGGTGAAGCTTTACCAGCTCTTTCCTGGCCTGAACCCTCAGCTGGGCATCCAGATTGGACAGGGGTTCATCCAGGAGAAGATACCGGGACCGCTTCACCAGCGCCCTTGCCAGCGCCACCCGCTGTCTCTGGCCGCCGGAAAGCTCCCTGGGCTTGCGCTTTGCGTAGGTATCCAGCCCCAGGATGTTCATGGCGTTCTTAAGCCTCTCCTCCCGCTCCCTCTTCTCCACCTTCTGCACCCGCAGCGCGTAGGTGATGTTGTCCGCTACAGTCATATGAGGGTACAGAGCGTAGTTCTGAAAGACCATGGACACATTTCTCCCGCCGGACGGAACCTCGTTGACCCGTTTACCGCCCATGATCAAATCGCCGGACGTAATCTCCTCCAGCCCTGCGATCATGCGCAGAGTGGTGGACTTGCCGCAGCCCGACGGCCCCAAAAGCACCAGCCGCTCTCCCTCCCGTATAGTAAGGTTTAAATCCTGTATAATCTTTGTCTTTCCATATGTCTTTTCCACATGGTTAAATACGATATCCTGCACTGCCATTGGCGCCAAAACCTCCTCTTTCTAACCCTTGATTCCCGAAGAAGCAAAGGTACTCATAATATATCTCTGAAAAATCAGATACAGCACAACCGGCACAAGCATGGTGAGCACGGCCATCGCCATGGTGACCGTATACTCCACGCCGCCCTCCGAATCTGTGAACAGCTGCATGGCCAGGGACAGCGTAAATTCTGCTTGGAGCGCAGAATCAGAGTCGGCCACACGTACTCATTCCAGGAGTTGATAAAAAAGATAATCCCTGTGGAGATGATCGCCGGACGGCACACGGGAAGCACGATATCTTTTAAGATCCTCAGCTCGCCCACATTGTCCAGATGGGCGATCTCCGTCAGGGACTTTGGTATGGACCGCATGGACTGCCTGATTAAGAATATGCCGGATGCGTCCGCCAGCTGCGGCAGAACCACACCCCAGATCTTGTCCACCAGCCCCAGCTTCGAAACCGTCAGATAGTTGGGAATCATCGTGACTGTAAACGGGATAAAGATCGTGCTGATCAGCACAAAGTACAGCACATTCTTGCCCTTAAAATCAAAGTACACAAACGCGTAGGCGGCCAGCGTGCTGGTCAAAACCTTAAAAGCAGTGACCACCGCCGCGATGATAAGCGTATTGAGGGTGATTCGGACAATCGGCATGCTGTCCATGATCTTTAAATAGTTTTCACCGGTAATGCTTGCGGGAAGCAGACCTCCGCTGTGAAGCTCCTGCATGGATTTGAGGGAGCTGACAAACGCAAACAGAATCGGAACTGCGGATATCAGCACCAGCACGCCCAGCAGTGCATGCCAGCCGGTCTGAAGGTCCTTAAAAGAAATTTTAGTTTTCATAGTAGACCCCCTTCTCCACATATTTGAATTCCAGCACCAGCAGGAAGATAAAGAGAATCATCATCAGGATCGCGTAGGCTGACGCCGTCCCCGTCTTATAGAAACCGAACGCCTCATTATAGACATTGTAGATCAGGTTGCTGCTGCCGTAATCGGGTCCGCCCTTAGTTACCATATTGATGGGGGTAAACACCTGCTGAAGTCCCTGTACGATGGACAGGATCAGCACGTAGACCCCGGCGGAGCTGCTCATGGGAAGTACAATGTTGAAGAAGATCCGGTGCATAGGTACATTGTCCACTCTGGCGGCCTCCACCACCTCCAGCGGTACGCCTCCCACGCCGGACAGTGATACGATAAAGTTATAGCCGAACACCTTCCAGGATGTAATGATGCTGATCACCACAATCACCAGCCCCTGGGTTGTGCTCCAGATCGGCGCCTTCATCCCGAACAGCTTCATAATCTGAGCCGCAGGGCCGGATATGGGGTTTAAGATCCACACAAAGATCATCGTCCCCACAACCAGGGAGATCACGCTGGGCAGGAAGATCACGCTTCTGTAAAAATTCTTTCCCTTTCTCACCACGAAGGAGAGTATAAACGCAAATACGTAGGGCGCAGCAAAATTGAACAGCAGCAAAAGCAGAATGTAGACACATGTGTTGCCAATGATTTTAAAGGAATTGGGGTCCTGAAACAGGCTGATATAGTTGGCGAAGCCTACGAACTCTTTCCTGGGCCGCACCATATTCCAGTCGTAAAAGCTGAGCATTATCGTTTTGACCAGCGGATAAAACATAAAAGCCACCAGGGCGGCCACTGCGGGAGCTATAAACAGATACGGCGTCAGCCGGAGCAGGCGGCGTGAATACGCCTGCCACTCCTTTGCCGGCTGCCGCTCCGTAAGCTTTAACCTGGTTTTCTCCGCAGTTATCTGCAAACCATCCATATTGTCGCATTCCTCTCTATTTAAACAGTGCGTTGATCTTATCCTGGGCGTCGGTCAGCGCTGTCTGTGAATCCTTGGTTCCACCCAGAATCTGATCGCGGGCATCCGCGATGTACTGCTGCGCCTGGAGACCGGAGTCGCCGGGATAAGCCGCCCATGGCACGATATCGCCTACCTGTGAGGAAGCGGCCTCCATCAGCTTGTCATCGGCCAGAAGCTTCTTCATGCCCTCAAACTCCATGGCTCCCCTGGTGGGCGCCACGTAGCCGGTTCCCTGAATCCAGTCCGTAATGTTCTGATCCTCATACAGATATTCCACAAACTCCATAACCGCTTTCTTCTTTGCCTCGTCCTGGGCTGTTACTGCCAACACACAGCCGCCTGCAGGCACTGCCCTGTTCGCTCCTTCAAACACCGGGAATTTGGCGGTTCCCACTGTGAAGGCTGCGGATTTCTCTATACCTGCCAGGTTGGCGCAGGAGGAAGCCAGCATGCCCAGCTCTCCGGCGTTGAAGGCTTTCAGCGCCTCGTCGGTGCTGATGTGGACGGAGGTCTTATCCTTCAGAGTCATGTCCGCGTAGAGCTGGAACGCCTCCACGTTCTTAGCGTCCGCCAGTGTGCACTCCGGTTTTCCGTCATTCCACACAAGCATTTTCCCGCCGTTGCATTCCAGGAGTCCCTGAAGTGCCCAGGTATCATTTTCCTGGAGGTGGAACGGATTCTTACCGGTCTTTTCCAGGATGATTCTGGCATCCTCCTGTAGCTCCTGCCAGGTTTCCGGTGCTTTATCGATTCCCGCCTCGGCAAAGATATCCTGGTTGTAGTAAAGAATCGGGTTGCTCACCGCGTAGGGGAAGCCCACTAACTGTCCCTGGCTGTCCGTTCCCAACGCCAGGATATTGTCCGCAAAATTGGCGGTAATAAAATCTTTGTTCTCTCCCACTTCCTCCACGACCTGATCTGCAGGTGTGAACGGAAAGTTATTGGGGAAATATTCGATGTTGGAGTAGGATACCTGAACCAGATCCGGTGTTTTCCCCGCCGCGGCATCCGCCTGAAGGTTCTTCATCAGTCCGTCGTATCCGTCATTGTAACGGGCAAGCACCTCGATGTGGTCGTTCTGTGCGTTGAACGCCTCCACCTGGGCCTCCACGGTCGGGCCTCCCCTGGTCTCCGAGTTGGTATGCCAGTATTCGATGGTTGTCTTCTCCCCGCTGCCGGAAGCCTGTCCTCCGGCCGTGGCACTGCCTGCCGTAGTGCTTCCTCCCGTCTGACCGCCCTCATTTCCCGCGGTCCCCGCCGCAGAGCCGCAGCCGGTCAGCGCTGTCGCTGCCATAAGGCAGACCGCTATCATTCCTCTCAAACTCCTCTTCATCAATCAATTCCTCCTGTCCTGGTTGTTTAATGGTATCCGGCAGATCACCGGGTCGTTGGGCGTTACAGCATGCGTATGTACGATCACCTTCCGGTTCTCCGGCCAACATGTATTGTAGGCCCGTACCTCGGTGTAGATGACCTCGTCACCCATGGTTTCCACGCCGTAGTCAAAGGACTCCCCTGTCACCTGGAGAATCTTTCCCAACGTTCTGGACTCGCAGTAGTGGGCATGGCCGCAGAGATATGCAATCACATCCGTTTCCTGCAGGGCCTCAATCAGCCCATCCTCCACATCGGTTTTAAACCATGCCTGTTGGCTTTCAAACGGATGATGTCCCAGCAGTATCGTCCCGTTGGGAGCCGGAGTTTTCAGTTCCTCCAAAAGCCACCGGACCTGTTCGCCCCTGAGCACTCCATCGCCGCTTCCCTCCACCGATGTGTCCAGCGTCACAAAGCGGTATCCGGAAAGCATACACGTCCCATAGTAAGGTCCCTGCCGATCTTCCTCCGGAAAGCCCTCATAGAACGCGGCTTTGTAATCATGGTTTCCGAGCACAGGCAGCACCGGGATTCCCGCCGCATACTTTTTCACCAGCTGTTTTAGATAACAGTAATCCCCGGCTGTGCCCTCATGAACCAGATCTCCCGTCATCACGATCACATCCGGCCCCGCCTTCACCGCCTCTTTCAGCCCGGCGATCACATAGGGAACCGGCAGAATCCTCTGCTTCAGCTCCGTCTCGAACATGGTGTTCTCATAGTTTCTTCTCACATGAAGGTCTGTGAGATGCGCAATTTTCAATGATCCCATTGATTTTTTCGTTTTCCTTTCCTCTTATCCTGAATTTTTCAATTCATGTTATCCATTATACAAACAGACCGTAAAGTTCAAACCAAGGTGTGGTAAATGTTGAATAAAGATTGAGTAAAATTTTGAAGCAGGCTTTCCTCCTTTTATAAAAAACGTTATATCATACTTTTTTTGGTGATTATTGCATAATAAAACTGCTAAAAACTTATAAATTAGGTAGAAACTATAAATATTGCACAAATAAAGCTTGAATTGCTGGAGTTCAGCATGTATCATAGGGCTAAATTAATAAAACGTTTTATTAACTACCAATCAAAACTCAGGAGGGTGAAAATGAACAAAAGAATGTTAGCAATTGTAATGGCAGGAGCGGTATCCATGGGAATGCTGGCGGGCTGCTCAGGAAGCGATAAGGCTGCTTCCACGACAACCGCGGCTGCTTCCACGGAAACACAGAAAACAGAAGCCGCCGCCCAAACCGGCGGACAGAAAGCGGAGATTGTATTAAAAGCGGGGGAGCCCAATCCGGAAGGCCACCTTTTGACACAGGCTATGGAACACTTTGCAGAACTGGCCGCTGAAAAATCAGATGGAAGAATCAAGGTTGAGGTATACCCCGGAGGACAGCTGGGCGACGAGGCGACCTCCATGCAGTCTCTTCAGATGGGTGGTCTGGATATCTACAGGGGAAGTGCCGTGAATATGTACGACTACGGCGCCAAGAAAATGAACATCTTCGGCCTTCCCTACCTCTTCGCGGGACGGGAACATTTCTGGAAGGTGATGAAAAGCGATCTGGGACGGGAGATTCTGGATGATTTAAGAGCAAGCGGAACCGGAATCATCGGACTGGGCTATCTGGATGAAGGTGCAAGAAACTTCTTCACCAAGGACCCGGTCACCAAACCGGAGGATTTAAAGGGCAAGAAACTCCGTGTGGCTGAAACCTCCACTCTGATGGCAACCGTGGATGCCTTCGGGGCTTCCCCCACTCCCATCTCCTTCAGCGAGCTCTACACCTCTCTTCAGACCGGTGTAGTGGACGGCGCCGAGCAGCCCCTTCCCGGCTACGAGAGCAACAGCTTTGACGAGGTTGCCAAATACATGGTTCTGGACGGCCACTCCTATACACCCGGACTCATCGTTATCAGCGAGATCACCTGGAACAAGCTGAGCGAGGAGGATCAGAACATCCTCAAAGAAGCGGCGTCTGAAACCGAGGACTGGAACCGTTCTTCGGCGGAGACCAGTGAGAAAGAGCTGATGGAGAAGCTGACCAGCCAGGGAGCCGTTATATCAGAACCGGACGACATCACCCAGTGGCAGGATCTGGTACAGCCGGTTTACGATGAATTTGCCGCCGACTATACGGATCTGATCACCGAAATCCGCGCTATGCAGGAATAAACGTTCTGTCTATGAGAGGGAAAAATTATGATGGTATTTGAAAAATTATGCGGCGCGATCAGGAAGGTAATCTCCTGCGTCTGCGTGTTTTTGCTGGGACTCCAGGTTCTGATCGTGTCCGGCGTAGCCGTAAGCCGATATGCGTTCGGCTACACTCCGGCCTGGGGTGAGAAATCAGCGCTTCTGTGCATGGTGTGGTTCTGTCTTCTGAGCGCCACCCTAGCCCTGTTTGATGACACCCATCTGCGGATGACACTGATCGATAACTTTGTGTCGGAGAAAGCCATCCGAGTCCTGAATGTGATCGTCATGGTGCTGATCTTTGCCTTTGGCTCATTCATGCTCTTAGAGGGCATCGGTCTGGTACAGCTCTCCAGCAGAAACACCATGGCCGGTCTGGGAATCTCCAACGCGTACCTTTATGCCTCCATCCCGGTTGCAGGGCTGGCCTTCATGGTGGTATCTTTAGAGAAAGGAAAAGAACTCTTATGTCACATGAAACAATAGCAATTCTTTTACTTCTGGGTCTGTTTGCCGGCCTGATGATCATACGGGTTCCGATCGCGCTGTCGGTAGGAATCTCCAGTGCGCTCACCACCTTATACCTGGGAATCCCGGTACAGATGGTCTTACAGAATATGGTGAAGGGCATCAACACCTTCTCCCTGATGGCGGTTCCCTTCTTCATCCTCGTGGGCGAGATCATGAGCGCCGGTGGAATCTCGGACAGGCTGGTGAAGCTGGCCAAT
>Ga0192243_10682_pt1 | contig 11585 bp, 11 predicted proteins | sample Koala_Koa27_K3_FD_131233 | JGI IMG/M metagenome (GOLD analysis project Ga0192243, IMG submission 131233) | Enriched cells from koala feces incubated with labeled cellulose particles, San Francisco Zoo, California, United States - Koala_Koa2-7_K3 ... | reverse complement strand
ACGGTGGATGGAGAACAGCCTATGTGTCCTGCTATCTTCCGAAGGCTTATTCCCTCTCTGTTAGGGGCTTGGATTGTGCCTCGGTCGATGTCCGTCAGATGTTTTCACTTCTTGCGCTTCTCCGCATCTGTGATAGAATGTGGGTAGTCCATAGTGATTGTCCTCCTAGATAGGGTTTTGTGTGTGAACTCTATTCTACCACGGATTCAATCGCTATGGATTTTTTAACTGTTCAACTTCATTTTACAATCGGCCATTAGATTAGTTACGGATAATTAATAACAAAACCTCCAAAGATGCATAATGCTGCTTTTGAAGTTTTTATATTTAAATCATCGTTTTTAATAGCCTCATGTCATCAAACTATAGATTTTGCCGCAAACTTTCAAATACGATGTGCATTCATCTGCATAAATCATGTAAAAATATAATAATCTTGGTTCATATTGAATAAGGAACTTACAGTTCCGTTTTATAATCAAAAATGCACACATATGCATTTTTTGTACGCTCTTTTTTATAGTGTGCATTTTCCCGCATTTTTCATTTTTATGTCCTAAACCCCTAGCACCATGCCGCTTTCCGCTACTTTAAGAAAACATCGGCATGCACACAGTGTGCATGCCGATGTGCATTTTTTCAGGATGTTTTTCTGGCCGTAATGGGATAATTTTTTCTATTCCCTATCCGTACAGACAGGAAGGTCTTCCTTATTCCAGTATGGGCCTTCGGATTTTTACCTTTCGCCGAATTATAAAAATGTAAATAATTAAAATGACTGCTCAAACAGCCAGCTCGTTTTATTTTTCCTGTAACTTACTGATTTCCTCGTTACTGAATCCAATTTCGCGCAGTACAACTTCCGTATCCTCGCCAAGCCTGGGAGCCCGTTTATTTATCCTCCCCGGCGTTTCAGAAAGTTTCATTGCAAAACCCATTTGCTTATACTCGCCAATATCCTCATCCTGAATATCTAGTACCATATCGTTAGCGGTAGTCTGTTCTGCTGCTAAAGCTTCATCAAAAGTAAGTACAGGTTCTACGCAGGTATCTTTCCCTTCCAGAAGCTCCGTCCATTCCTTTTGTGTCCTAGTCTTAAAAATAGCAGTTAGTCCGGCTTTGACGTGCTCATGCCCTTTTTCATCATCTATGGCATTAATCAAATCCTCACGCTGTATTGCCACGCATAAATTAGTCCAAAATTTCTTTTCCAGACATCCTACTGCCAGATATAAATCATCTTTAGTCTTATAAATATTATAGTTGGCATAAGCACCAGTCAGCCAGTTATTTCCACGCTCAGCCACAAAACCGCTGCCGAAATACAAACTTGCAGCACCAGGCATAAGTGTTAATGCAGTGTTATAGAGAGAAATATCTATTTCCTGACCACTGCCACTTTTTTCTGCATATCTGACTGCCATCAAAATACTCATTCCTGCCATAAGCGCTGCATTCATATCAGCCATCAGCACACCGGGTATAGCCGGCATGCCATTTTTTTCACCGCTCATGGAAAGTACTCCCGTCAGCCCCAAATAACCTATGTCATGATCGGGCTGATGCACTAGTGGCCCTTTCTTTCCATAGCCTGTTATGGAGCAATATACTATTTTAGGATTAAGTCTGCTTGCCGTTTCATAGTCTATTCCCAGCCGTTTTAAAACTCCAGGACGGTAACTTTCTAGAACAACGTCAGATTTTCTAACCATCTTCAGAAATGCTTTTCTCCCGATTTCACTTTTCAGGTCAATGGCAATGCTTTTTTTGTTGCGGTTCAACTGCAAATGCCAGTAGCCAAATCCACTTTTAAATGGCGGGAAAGTGCGGGAATAGTCTCCTGTTTTAGGCTCTTCAACTTTAATAACTTCTGCTCCGAAATCAGCAAGCACCATACTGCAGTATGGCCCGGGCAGAAGTCTTGACAGATCTAAAATCCTAATTCCTGATAGTGCTTTCATAATTACCTCCTGTAATATTTATAGCTTAACGATGCCTATCTATTTCAGACAACCTGAAAAATATAAAATTTCAAATAATATGTTTCAGGTACATTGAACAAGACGGGATGATCCGGAGCCTGCTGCCGCGCCTCTACCTGCCTTAAGGAAACGCCGGCATCACCTGCTGCTTCCTGCAGCATTGCAGTAAAAAGTGACTCTTTCATAAAATGCGAGCAGGAGCAGGTAGCCAGATATCCACCTCTGGGCAACAGTTTCATTGCCTTCAGGTTAATTTCCTTGTATCCCCGTAATGCGTTTGCCACCGTACTGCCAGATTTGGTAAAAGCTAGCGGATCTAAAATAATGAAATCATACTTCCTGGTCTTTTTATCCAAAATTTCCGACAAGAAGTTAAAAATATCCGCTTTAACTACTTTCATGATAGCTTCGCAATTATTCAATTCCGCATTCTCTTTAGCCATCCGCACTGCTTCTGCACTGATATCCACCGCTGTCACGTTACGCGCTCCGCCTTTTGCCGCATTAAGCGCAAATGATCCCGTGTGTGTAAAACAGTCCAGAACTCTTCTGCCCTTCGCAATTTTAGCAATTGCACGTCGGTTATACTTCTGATCTAGAAAAATCCCGCTTTCTGTCCGTTTTCCACATCAACCTTATAGCGAATATCATTTTCACAAATTTCCGTAACCGTCGGACAGTCTTTTTCCAGGAGAGGCGATGCAAAAAATCCTTTATTTTCTTCCATGCCCTCCAGATAACGTAACTTTACACAATTGCGTTCATATAAACCTCTGATATTCTCTCCCATATCCTGCAGAATCTTTATGAGAAGTTCATAAATCATATGTTTACGCAGCTCAATCCCCAAAGAACGAGTCTGGGTAACAAGAATATTATTGAATCTATCCACCGCCAGCCCAGGAAACATGTCCACTTCACCAAAAATCAGCCGGCAGCACTTAAAATCCGTACCGCCCATTACCGTGCGGCGATAATCTATGGCATAGCGCAGCCGCCGTTTCCAGAACTCCTCATCAAATTTGTCATTAGCATTAAATGATATAATCCTGACTCGTATTTTAGATTTGTCATTAACGAATCCTGTACCAATATATTTGCCATTAGCTGTGACTACGTTGACTAAATCGCCATTTTTATAGCTTCCCTCCGTCTTAGTGATTTCTTCGCCAAATACCCATGGGTGCCCGTTTCTAGCAGCCCGTTCTCCTTTTTTTGTTATATAAAATTCAGCATAGTCACGCATAATTCTTCTCCATTAACGTTGTATTCCCATAATTTATAGTCTCACATTCAATGCATTCACAAGTCAGAGCGATGTTTTGGTCACCATACATTCACGGGACATGATTTTTACTCAAACTGCATGTGCTTCCCGCAATGCCTCCGTAAAACGGGTATGCAATTTGTTAGGTTCGAAATATTTGGCTCCTGCCATTTGTATCACAAAAATAATAATGGCCGTATATCTTTCTTGTTTGCACCGGATGAGTTCCTGCAAATGCTTTATCCCGCGTTCCATTGGCGCATCGGAAAAACGGACTACGCCATTTTCTTCCAGCGTGACCCCCTTCACTTCAATAAATACCTTTTTATCGGCCGTTTCCATGTAAAAATCAAGACGGGAAGTCCCGTACCTGCATTCTGGTCTTAAACTCAATATTCTCCCGAAAGGATCTTTTTCCCGCAGCCATTCGGCAACCACTTTATTAGGTGCTTGGAAATCCATATTGACAAGCATGTTCCCTTTCTGCACCGCAACCAGGGAATATTGTGTTTTGCGTTTTAGATTATCGCTTTTCTCCAAATAGACTTGCGCCATTTTAGTAAGAAGTTCACGACATCGCCCTGTATTCCTGACATGGCAGATTTCTTCCCGCCCGTCTATTTCCACATGTACAACAAATCTGTTGGGACGGCTGATAAAATATCCTTTCTTTATGTTTTTATATTCACCATAACCCAGTCAGAACCATGAAATCTCTTTCTATTATACCATCTGCATCATAAAAAAATCAGGGCGGTTTTCGCCACCCTGATTTTATTTTTATTATTCGTTACTGTATTTGGCAATTCCGATTTTATAGAAATCATTGCCCTTCGTATCAATACATACTATAGCAGGAAAATCTTCTACTTCATACCGCCGTATTGCCTCAGATCCAAGGTCTTCGTAGGCAATCATTTTTTCTCCTTTAATTGATTGGGAAATTACGGCTGCAGCACCGCCGATTGCGGCAAAGTATATTGCTCCATAACGCACGCAGGCATCAATAACTTCCTGACTGCGGAATCCTTTACCAATCATTCCACGCATGCCCTGCTCAATAAGTGTCGGAGTATATTTATCCATGCGCCCGCTGGTAGTCGGTCCTGCACTGCCAACCACTTCTCCAGGTTTAGCTGGGGTCGATCCTACATAATAAATAACATTGTCTTTGAGATCAAACGGCAATTTTTCGCCTCTGGCAAGCGCTTCCGACAGGCGCTTATGGGCCGCGTCACGGGCAGTATAGATATATCCAGAAATACGTACTACATCCCCTGCTTTCAGATTTTTAATTGTTTCAGGAGTCAACGGTGTTTTAATGTGTTTAATCACAGCTTGTTCCGCCATAAGCACGCCTCCTCATATCTCTATTTCCGCACGACGTGCAGCATGACAATTTAAATTTACGGCAACGGGCAGTGCCCCTATATGGGTAGGTGCATATTCAATATTTACGGCAACGGCAGTAGTCGTACCGCCGAGCCCAGAAGGACCAACACCGGTTTTATTAACCAAATCCAGCAGCTGTTTTTCAAGTTCGGTATACTTAGGATCGGCATTATGCACCCCAACTTTTCTGGTCAAGGAACGTTTTGCCAAAATGGCAGCCCTTTCCATATTTCCTCCAATACCTACGCCCACAGTTACTGGAGGACATGGGTTTGGTCCTGCGCTACGCACGGTATCAACGACAAATTTAATAACGCCATCCACCCCGTCTGCCGGCTTCAGCATTTTCATGGCCCCCATATTCTCGCTCCCGCAACCCTTGGGGCAGACAGTAATATTCACTTTTTCCCCTGGCACAATAGTGGTATGGATGATACCTGGTGTATTATCATTGGTATTCTTCCTGACAAACAAAGGATCGTTTACCGATGATTTACGCAGGTATCCGTTTACATAACCGTCAGCAACTCCTTCATGTATTGCTGTATACAAATCGCCGCCAGTAAAATGTACTTCCTGCCCTATCTCCATAAATACAACAGTAAGTCCCGTGTCCTGGCAAACGGGCACATTCTTGCTCTTTGCAAGATTCGCATTTTCAACTATGGTCCCCAGAATTTCCCTGCCAAGTGGCGATTCTTCAGTCTTCACGGAATCTTTTAATTTCTTCAGCAAATCCTCTGGCAAATAATAGCATGCCTCTTTACATAATCTGCTTACGGCAGCTGAAATTTCTTTAACATCAATTTCCCGCATATTATCTGCTCCTCAGCGCCCAACACGTTTTAATGTATTGACACTTACTTTTTCCGGATCAACGATTTTACGCGCCACTCCCTCTTCAATGGCGGCCTTTGCCACGGCTGCCGCAACTGCCGGAGCCATGCGCGGGTCAAAAGCATCAGGAACGACATAATCCTCGCACAAATCTTTATCATCCACCAGACCGGCAATGGCATAAACTGCTGCCGCTTTCATTTTTTCCGTTATTGCTTTGGCCCTTACATCTATAGCCCCACGGAAAACTCCAGGGAATACAGTAACATTATTTACCTGATTGGGTGTATCGCTCCGTCCGGTTCCTGCAACAGCAGCACCAGCTTCTTTTGCCGCCTCATAAGATGTTTCCGGAACGGGATTGGCCAAGGCAAAAACGATGGCCTTATCAGCCATGCTGGAGATAATGCCTTTTGTAAAGAGGTTAGGCCCGGATACACCAATAAGGACATCTGCACCTTTAGCAACATCTGCAAGATTTCCCTTCTTATGCTCTTTATTGGTCACAGTGGCCAGATGAGCCTGGATCCTGTCCAATTTAGCGTCAATACCTTCATAGAGTGCACCAAAGCGGTCTACCATAATTACATTCTCTGCTCCCATTGTTACCAAGAGGCGTCCAATGGCACTCCCAGCTGCACCGCAGCCATTCACCACGAATTTGGCAGTCTTCATATCCTTCTTTACAAAACGCAAAGCCCCAATCACGCCTGAAAGACACGCAATAGCCGTGCCATGCTGATCGTCATGGAAAACGGGAATCTCGCATATTTCCTTTAAGCGGTCTTCAATATCATAACATTTAGGAGAAGATATATCTTCCAAGTTGATTCCAGCATAATTAGGCTGCAGGCATTCAACTATCCTGATAAATTCATCCGGGTCTTTAGTACCAAGGCAGACTGGCACGGCATCCAAATCGGCAAAAGTTTTAAACAATACGGCCTTCCCTTCCATTACTGGCATGGCTGCCTCAGGTCCGATATCGCCAAGCCCAAGCACGCGGGTCCCGTCCGTAATAATGGCTACCATGTTTCCGCGGCATGTATATTCAAAAGACAAGTCCTTATTTTCATTAATTTCCTTACATGGTTCCGCAACTCCAGGAGTATAGGCTACTGCCAGATGATGCTGCGTTTTGATAGGCACTTTGCTTACCATGGCAAGCTTACCATTATTTTCCAGATGCATTTTTAAAGATTCATCACGCAAAGTTGTCATACAATATTCCCTCCAAGCTTTTTATATTTATCTATTTTTATTCTAGGATATGCAAGTAAATATTGCAAGATAATTGCCTGCCAGCCCTCAAAAATCCATTCACCAAGTCAATACAGTCCGTCCTACAAAACTCACGTCAATTCAATGAATACAGCTTTCGGCCGCTATCCGACTACAAGATCCAACACGGCAAAAGATGGGCATGTCCAACTCCTTGGACGTGTCGGGCTGCCCGGATTAAGCAGCAATATATCGCCATACCATTTTGCCACGGGCAAATGAATATGTCCGAACACAACAATATCAACTTCCAGTTTTGCGGCTCGTCCAGCCAATTCTTCTGCATCATCATAGTGCAGATACCTATTCCCATGGGTCAGCCAAATTCTAAATCCTTCAATTGAGAAAATTTCATCAGGATTAGCTCTCATTTTCATCGGGTCACAGTTACCGCAGACCTTTATAACCGGCAATCCGCTTATATCTGTAAGGAAATTTGCATCCTGGCTGTAATCCCCTGTATGCAGCCAGATTTCCACAGGCGGAGCCAGCTGTATTATCCTGCGCAACGCCTGTTCGCTACCATAGGTATCACCGGTGACTCCTATTTTCATTTTTCCTTCCCCAAACTGCTATTAATTTTCTGATCGCTTTTCCACGGTGACTGACTTTGTTTTTTTCTTGCATAGTTGCTTCGCCCATGCTTTTATGCAGTTCCATTGACCAGAACAATGGGTCATAGCCGAAACCCTCACTGCCCAAAGGATCATGCAGCAGCATGCCTTCACAGATACCGTCCACTTCGTGCAAAATTTTACCGTCGGGCTGGGCAACAGCCAGCGCACAGCGGAAACGGCAGTTCCGCTTAATCTGAAATTTCATGTTGCGCAGCAGAAGATCATTATTTTCCTTAGCAGTAGCTCCTTTCCCAGCATAACGGGCGCTACGGACCCCTGGTTCTCCATCAAGAGCCTGTACCTCAAGACCTGAATCATCAGCTATACAAGTCATCCCAGTTTTTCTGGCATAATAAATAGCCTTCAAGCGGGCATTGTCTGCAAAAGTACATCCTGTTTCTTCAGGCTCTTCTATCCTGCCGAAATCAGCCAAACTTTTTATTTCTATCGGTAAATCTTTCATTAAAACTATAAATTCTTCAAGTTTCCCCAGATTATGAGTTGCAGCAACCAGTTCTTTAATCACTTGTAAAACCTCTCTTAAATAGTTTCAATAAATCCGTCAACAATATTCTGCACCAAGACATACTGCCATCGTCCTCTTTTTTTCTCAGCCAATGCTTCATCGTGTGCTTTCTGGCGACATGCAGCACATGCGTTCCTTGGCACACATGCAATAAAGGCGTTTTGGTTTCCAAAGCGCGTACCTGCTGCTTCAGTCTGGATTGTGAAATAGCCGCCACAACTGCAGTAACGCACAGTTTCTACCTGCTGTTCTCGGATACCTTCCTCATCATAATAAATACTTTTACGACGCTGCCATATGCCCCCACATTTTTCCAGCAGCTGCCTGCTTACTTTGGTGCGGTTAAAATATATTTCCCCAACCTGGCCTATAAGTTCTTCAACCCGCTTGGAACAGCGCGGGTCCTGCCCGTAAAGTCCACTTAAATCAGGTTCTACGACTTTGCTGTAATCCATGCCTGCCATGGCAAGAATAATCCCAGTGTTCACATAAGGCAGAGCATTTTCAATAGAATATCCGCCCTCCAGCACTGCGATATCGGCCTTTAATTTATCGGCCAGACGTGCATACCCCTGTGCCGTTATAGACATGGATGCTAATGGATCTGAAAAATGGTTGTCCTGTCCTGCAGAATTAATAATAAGTTCTGGCCGAAAATCCTCCAGAATATGGCTGATCAGTCCGTCATATAGCTGGTGCAGTCCCGCATCACCAGTCCTTGGGAGCAACGGCAGGTTTATATTTGTCCCCCAGGCCGCAGGGCTCCCCGCCTCATCAGGAAATCCCGTTCCAGGATACAATGTACGTCCATCCTGGTGGAAAGAAATGTATAGAGTATCTGGATCATGATAAAAAATATCCTGGGAACCGTCCCCATGATGGACATCCGTATCCACAACGGCAATTTTACGCACCTGATACTTGCTACGTAAATATTCTACCATTATTGCCTCAATATTAACAATGCAGAAACCCCTGATACCGTGCACCACACGCATAGCGTGATGCCCTGGCGGCCTGACCAGCGCAAACGCACGTTTTACTTCTTTTTTCATGACGGCATCCGCGGCAGTGAGACAGCCGCCTGCGGAAACCAAATGCGCAGGCGTAATAAGTTTATCGACAGCTGGCACCCCGATATGAGCACGCTGGAGATCATTAATCTGAGCTATACGTGGTCTGCATTCCTTTATTTCCTCACAGTCAAACAGCCCTTCCTCTAAAAGCTGATCTCTAGTGTATAAAAGTCTCTCTTGTCTTTCTGGGTGCCCAGGGCTTATCATCCAATCGAAAGCAGGGAAAAACACAAGACCTAAAGTGTCTTTCATATTTTCACCTCCCCGCAGGATACTTTATGCAGAATACCTGGCTTCAGCTGCATACGCAGACTGTAAATATCACCAATATCATAATACCCATGGACAGTCCGAAAATGCTCTCGGCTGATCAGTTCAGTTTCTTCCTGCGGTATCTTCCATTTTTCAGCCTGCCCTTTAAGCCATTCGGATAAAAGATTCCTCGCCATAACTTCATTAAACTTTTTCGGCAATGGCTGGCGTTTTCCGCTTTCCGGGATAAGATAATATCCTTCAGTAGTATCTGCCCTAAGTTCCGCAGAAAGAGTGGGCCTTGCCACGGCGGCGCCAATAGCATTTGCTACCATAGCTCCCATTGGTATCTCTACAGGTAAGCCCATTTCCACACCTAACGCATTTACAAGTCCCATTGACCCTCCGCCTACTCCCGTAAGCTGCTTGGGAACGAATTCAGTCCCCCGTATAACGTCATTTACCGTATAAACCGGCTGTTTAGCCCATGTTATAAGCATTTCTTCTATCGTTGCCGTAATTTTACTCACGGCGGCCTGAACTATTTTTTCAGCTTCGGTTTCGGGATTGCCTCCCAAAGTGGCTATTGCATCCAATGCCTTATTCTTGTCCCCGAATTCCACATAACCGCCCACAATAAAGGCATCCGATAAAGTAGGAGCCGATCCTCCTACTGCTGCGGCAGGGCCTTCCCTTTTCGGTCCTACCCTGTAGCCGTCTCCGTCCTTAGTGATTTTACTATCACCGCCTATACCAATACTGCGCATATGAAAAGAATGTACAGCTGTTGAATAACCATTAATAACAGCTCCTTTTTTTGCCATCAGCGGCAGGCCCCCTTCCCAGAAGGCAATATCAGTCGTAGTGCCTCCAACATCTAAAGAAATACTGTTTACCCCTGGGGCGGCCAAAGCTTCTATACCCAGTACTGAAGCAGCTGGCCCGGTAAATACGGCCTCTACTGGCTGTTCAAGAGCTGCTTCAAGCGGCAGCGTACCTCCATCAGCCTTAAGAATATAGACTGGTGCGTTAATATACCTATCTGCCAGTGCCTGTTTTACTTTCTGGCAGAAATCACTGAAAATTTTATATACAGCAGCTGCAAAATAAGCCGAATTCGTCCTTCTTATAAAATTAAGTTCTCCACTCAGTTCACTGCCTAAAAACACCTTACTGCTGCCATAGCTTTTCAGTTCACGTTCCACCTTATATTCCTGCTCTGGATCGCGGACTGCAAACTTACCACTAACTGCACAAACATTCCCTATTGTATCTTTCCATTCCTGCAACTCTTCTAATTTTACTGAAGCTGTAATCTTTCCCCTGTGATCAACGCAGCCGCTCAGATAACACGGTTTGACTGGGAATTTATCCTCCACATTCATACCAGGCCCTGTTATAACCGCCAGGAAAACAGGCTCAAGTTTATTCTCCGTTAAAGCATTTGTAACAATAGTACTGGATATTGCTACACGTTCTAGATCTCCGGCAGCTCCTTTAAATAATACCCTGTCCAAAGCTTCGATGATACTTTTAAGAACATTTTTATGATCAGTAGCTACTTTCGCCTGCTCTATTACCATCTCATCTTTAATGATGACGGCATCTGTAAAAGTACCGCCTACATCAATTCCTAGCAGCATATTTATTCCACCCCCCCCTATAAATATTTATTGGTACTTAGTGATTTATGGATCTATCGAAAAAATAAATTTTTACAACAAAACCATATTTTTTATAATCGAAAATTGCAAGTGCAAGTTGAACACATCCGTGTAAAAGTTTAATAGAGTCAAGCTTAGCTGGGCTTGATTACCCAACAGCAGAGACAGACGGCAGGGTCAAGGGTGGATTACGCCCCATTGACCCTGCCAAATAGCTCTGCTACTCACGCAGTGTAGATTTCATCCAGGCAAGCGTCAAAGAATTCTCCCGGTGTACGGTAGCCCAGTTCCTTACGAGACAGTCCACAGATCAAGTCAGCAGCGTGTTCCACGTCCTCATCGGATAAATTATCCATTGACTGACCTTTCGGTGCGTATCGCAGATACAGACCATTGTTGCGCTCATTCTGAGGCCGTTCCCAGGAGGAATAGGGATGTGCGTAATACACTTTCGTTACCCATTCAGAGAGTGAGGCAAAGGTGGCAAACTCAGAGCCGTTATCCACGGTGATTGTCTTAAAGACCTGTGCGAACTTATCTCCGTATTCCTCGCGAAGTCCCTGCATTGCCGTTTCTACTGCTTTTGCTGTCTTTCCAGCTATCTTGATGGCGATGTGGTTCTCAGTCATTTTCTCAATCGGCGTTAGCGTTGCTGCTCCACTGCCGTCACGAGTACCGACCACCGTATCGC
>Ga0192243_10681_pt1 | contig 11619 bp, 13 predicted proteins | sample Koala_Koa27_K3_FD_131233 | JGI IMG/M metagenome (GOLD analysis project Ga0192243, IMG submission 131233) | Enriched cells from koala feces incubated with labeled cellulose particles, San Francisco Zoo, California, United States - Koala_Koa2-7_K3 ... | reverse complement strand
GGCGGCATCAAGAAACTGGCAGAAGACGCCCTCGCCAAACTGGACGACGCCCGCGTTGGCGATCTGGGAAAAATTTTCTTCCTCCGGTCCGAAATTATCGCCTGCGACGGCATCATCACTCTCGCCAACCGCCACGCTCTATCCCTACTACAAGGCTGATATCGACAATGGCGTCATCACGAAGGACGGCGCTCAGGAACTTCTCGACTGCTTGTGGATTAAGGTTGCGGAACTGAGCCTGTTCCAGGACGAAGTCACCGCCCAGTTCGCGGCTGGTTATTGCATCACCGTCCAGGTCACCGCCGGCGGCATCGACCGTTTCGGCAATGACGCCGTCAACGACCTTTCCTACCAGGTTCTTCAGGCGACGATGGACGTCAGGCTGAAGGAGCCGAATCTCTCCGTCCGCTACAACATGTCGAAAAACCCGGATTCGTTCCTACGGAAAGCCATCGAATCCATCCGCATGGGGAACACCATGCCCGCCGTCTACCACGACGCCGCCGGCATCCGCATGATGTTCAACAAAGGCGTCCCCCTCAGCGAAGCGTGGGACTGGACGCCGTGCGGCTGCGTCGAAACGAACCTGAGCGGCCGGATGAAAACAGTACACCGACATGGCCGACGTCAACATGGGCGGCATTATCGAAATGGCCCTCAATGACGGCATCAGCCGGAAAACGGGCGAACGCGTCTCCGTCTCCAACGGCGACCCGGCCAATTTCAAAACCTTTAACGACTTCTTCGACGCGGTGAAGACGCACATGCGCTACTTCGTTGACGTCGTGGTCTCCGGGAACCAGCTCCTCGACTACCTCAGCATGAACTACCGTCCGGTCCCGGCCCTGTCCCTCATGTTCCCGGACTGCATTGAAAAAGGCATAGACTACTCGATGGGCGGCGCCAAATACAACTGCGGCGGCGGCGTCATCACCGTTGGCCAGGCCGATATCATCAATTCCCTCGCGGCAATAAAGACTCTCGTCTACGACGAAAAGAAGGTGTCGATGAATGATCTCTGCAAGGCCCTCGCCACCAACTTCGAAGGCTACGACGACATCCACAAGATGTGCATTGAAGCGCCGAAATACGGCAATGACGACGAACGCGCCGACTGGGTGGTCGGGGAAACGTTCACCTACATTATCGACCAGTTCGAAAAGTACGACACCAAGTTCGGCAAGACGACGATGGGCATGCTGACCGTGTCCAGGAACACACCGATCGGCGCCTGGGTCGGCGCCCTCCCGTCCGGCCGGAAGGCCTGGACGCCCCTGGCCGACGGCATCGGCGCCACCGGCGGTACCGACACGAACGGCCCGACCGCGCTCCTGAAGTCGGTCAGCCACATTCCGCACGCCCGTTTCACCCTGAACCTCAAACTCGAGCCGAGCATTATGGCCGGCGAAAAGGGCATGGCCCACATGATGAGCCTTATAAAGTCGATGTGCACCCTCGACGTCTACCACGCCCAGTACAACGTCGTTGACCGTGACACGCTCCTCGCCGCCCAGGAAAAACCCGACGAATACCGTCACCTCCTGATTCGCGTCGCCGGGTACACCGCCTTCTTCACCGAACTCGGAAAAGAGGTCCAGGATGAAATTATCAGCCGCACCGAAATCGGCGCGTGGAATTGAAGAACCGCCCGCGCCGACTGCGGGGAGACGGCCAATGATCCAGACCCGGACCCAGGCCAAGGCTGGTGTGGAAACCCGTGGGATGGTGCTGCGCCTCGAGCGCAGTTCCATCCACGACGGGGACGGCCTCAGGACAGTCGTTTTTCTGAAAGGCTGCCCTCTCCGCTGCCAATGGTGTTCAACGCCGGAAAGCATGTCGTCGGCGATTGAAACGGCCGGCGACACCACCTACGGCACGGTCATGACGGTGGACGAGGTTATGGCCGAAGTGCGGAAGGATGTCATATTTTATTTTCATTCCGGCGGCGGCATGACCCTGTCCGGTGGCGAACCGCTGGTCCAGCCGGATTTCTCCGCCGAACTCCTGGCCCGGGCCCAAGGCGAAGGCATCAACACCGCCATCGAGCCTGTCGGTCCCGTTCAAACTGGTGGAACGGATTCATCCGAATCTCAATACCATGTACGCCGACTTCAAACATATTGATCCGGTCAAACACAAGAACCTCTGCGGCATGGACAACGCCGTTATCAAGGACAACCTGATCCGCGTCGACGAAGTCGCCCGGAAACACCAGGTGCGATTGGTCGTCCGGATACCGGTCATCCCCGGCATCAACGACGACTCGGTAACGCTCCACGCCACCGGCGCGTTTCTCGCGAATCTGGAAAATCTGGACCATGTCCAGTTTCTTCCCTACCACCGCCTCGGCGTCGACACCTACCGGAAGCTCGGCCGTCCGTATCCGCTGGAGGACATCCGTTACCCCGACGCGGAGCGGATGGAACAAAGCCGCGATCTCATCCGGGCCTATGTGCGTAACGTAGTTTAACCATCTTGTTATATCTGCCACGTTCTATCTTTTTAGCTAAGAAGTGGTAAAACATCTCTCGATGTTGACCACGAGAAACTTCCTTCTCCGGCAGCCGCCTTTGGCGATTCGTCGCCACAAGAAAACAGGCTGCTCCAGAATCCGCTTCAAAAACTCCCGGCCCGACAGCTCCGGCTTCGCCATCATCCAGTAGCGGATTTACCTGTGAAACATCCGAAAAACAGCGCTGCCACGACGCGGACGACACTCCCGCCGTGGCCCGGGCGTGCATTGTCCAAGTTCAGCTCCGGGTGTTTTCGGACGTGTTTCGCTTGTTACTCTTCTTCGCCCGATGCGACACGCTCGTGCGAAATTTCATTTTTTCATCGTCGTCGCATGAGGGAATCGTGCGAGATGGTTTTCTATTTTTCTGTGCCTGTCAGGGCGTTCCAAAAAATGTGTGGAAAGCAATGTGTTTAACAGGAAGGAGGATGGCCGGACACCTTTTTGTCGACCTACTCGAGGTGAAGTGCACAATCCCATTGTCAGGAAAGAGGGTAAACTATGAGTATGAGTGAAATTATCAATACGGTGAACGGGTATATCTGGGCGTTACCGGTAATTCTGCTTCTCCTATTCGTCAGTATCGCCTACTGCGTCGCCATGGGCTTCGGCACGCTCCGGAACTGGCGCCTCCAGTTCAAGCTGCTCCAAGCCGGCGGCGGCGGGTCCGAGGAAGGCATTTCCCCTTTCCAGACATTCTGCGCGGTCGCGGCCTACCGCGTCGCCGTCGGTAACATAGGCGGCGTCTGCGTCGCCATCCTCGCCGGCGGCCCCGGCGCCCTGTTCTGGATGCTCGTCACCTCCCTCATCACCTCCGCCATCGCCTATGCGGAAAACAGCCTCGGCCAGCTTTACAAAGTCCGCCAGGACGGCCAGTACCGCGGCGGCCCCTACAATTATATTGAAAGCGGCCTCGGCTGGCGGCCCCTCGCCGTCGTCTTCGCCCTCCTCGCCCTCGTTGCCGTACCCCTGTTCGTCAGCGGCGCCGGCGCCAACAACATCGGCATGGCCTTCCAGAACAGCATGGGCATCCCGCCCGCCGTGTCCGGCGCGGTCGTTGCCGTCCTCCTGTTCCTGGTCATCTTCGGCGGCGTTCGCCGTATCGCCAAGTTTTCCTCCGTCATCGTGCCGGTCATGACCCTCATGTACCTCGCCATGACCATCATCATTCTCGTCACCAACTACGACAAAATTTTCGCCACAATCGAACTGGTCCTCTCGAGCGCCTTCAGCATGAACTCCATCTACGGCGGCCTCTTCGGCAGCGCCATCGTCTACGGCGTCAAGCGCGCCGTCAACTCCAGTGGCGCCGGCATGGGCGAAACGCCGCCGCAGGCCGCCGCCGCCGAAAGCCCGCACCCGGCCGAACAGGGCCTCATCAACGCCTTCACCGTCTACATCGACGTCACCGTCTGCCTCTGCTCCGGCTTCATGGTCCTTATCACGAACTGCTTCAACGTTCTCGGCCCCGACGGCTCCTACATGTACGTCGGCACCGGTTCACTCGTCATGGCGGAACAGGCCGCCAGCGCCACCGCCAGCGTCGTCTGAGTGCAGGAAGCCTGTAACACCGTCCTTCCGTCCCTCGGCGGTATCGTCGTCGCGTTCTCGCTCCTGTTCTTCGCCTACTCCACCACCGTCGCCTACTACTACGAAGGCGAATCCGGCCTGGCCTACCTGGCCCGGAACAAGAGCCAGAAAACCCGCGACAAGATGATCTGGGTTCTCCGCGTCGCCCAGCCCCTCATGTTCTTCGCCTGGTTCAACGTCACCGCCGCCACCGCCTGGGCCGTCAGTGAAATCGCCCTCGCCTCATGATCTGGGTGAACGGCATTGCCCTCATCTTCCTCTTCCCCACCGTCATCCGCGTCTACAACGACTATATGAGGCAGGTCAGGGCGGGCGATCCGCAGCCGCATTTCAATCCGCACAAACTCGGCATTAAGAACGCCGATGTCTGGATGGACCTGAACAAGGAATCGATACGGAGTTACGCGCGTCGCTTGAAGGCCGAGCAGGAAGCTTTGGAGAGGGCGGAAGAGGAAGCCCGCCTTGAGGCGAAAAAGGAACGTCTTCTGAAGAAACAGTCCACTTGATCGAAAAGAGAACACAGAATGAACAACGACAGACTGCACATGCCGCTCGGGATGCACTCGTACACCCTTCACCTGAGCGGTTTCGGCGAGAGCTGGGGCTTTGAAAGCGAACACGCGTTCGAGAAGGTGAGGGACATTTTCTGGCTGATGGACAGGGCGGTGGAATGGGGCCTCAACGGCCTCCACGTCACCAATGTCGACCTGAAACCGCTGACGCCGGAAAACCTCGCGAAGATAAAAGCGGAAGCCAAAGCTGGGAATGTCTACTTCGAACTGAACGCCTCCTTCAACGCCCCGTGCGACCCCCGGGTCAACGCCACCGTCGAAGGCGCCCTCCGGACCGCCGAAGCCATCGGCGCCGATCTCGTGAAGTTCAGCCTGGACATTGAGCGTCCGCGTCCGCTGTGCGGCACCTGCATGCACCCGAAAGTGATGGTACAACTTGCCGACCGCTACGAAAAGTTCAAGGCGGCGATCCCCCTGATGGAAAAGCTCGGCATGACCATGTCCATCGAAAACCACTGCGACACCTATTCGGACGAGGTCGTCTGGCTCGTAAAGGCGCTTGACCATCCGGACATCGGCGCCTGCGTCGACACCATCAATTCGCTGTGCGTGCTGGAAGGCGTCGAGGAAGCGGTCGAGAAAATGATCCCCTACGCCAACTGCTGCCACCTGTGCGACAATGCCCTCCGCATCGACCACAATGCACCCATTCCATCGGCGTCCCGGTCGGCACCGGCGACATCGACTGCGCTCACATTGTCCAACAGTTTCGCGAACGCTCGCCCAGGATGAAACGGATCACGCTGGAGAACGAGTGCGAAGTGGGGGACATGTCGATTGAAGAAGCGCGCGAAAAGGAAATCGAGGCCTGCATCGGCACGATTAAGTATCTCCGCGATGTCGTCGGCCTCGGCGTGCGCGGACGGTAACGAAATAATCACACAAGAGAAAATATGGTATCAGCAAAAAGAACCGGCGCCGCCATCTCGAATGATGACGGCGCCGCTTTTATTTTACCAGTTCCCCCGGCGCCGAATTTTGGGTATAAGTCCATCTTTCCGAAACCCCGGCGTCTGGAGAATCAAGAAAAATGCCCATCCGTTTCGTCACCCCGGCGGACAGCCAGTCCCTTCTGGACATCTACGCCCGCTACATCGACACGACCATAACCTTCGAATACGCCTTGCCGACGGTGGAAGACTTCGCCGCCCGCATCGCCGCCGTATGCGCCTTCTATCCATACATCGCTTACGAAGAGGACGGCCAAACCCTCGGCTACGCCTACGCCCACCGCTTCATGGAACGCGCCGCCTACCAGTGGGGCGCGGAGTGGTCTGCCTACCTGGCGCCGGCGGCGACGGGCAGGGGCCTTGGAAAACGGTTCTACGCCATCCTCGCCGACATCCTCGCGATGCAGGGAGTAAAAACAATCTACGCCATCGTCACCATCCCGAACGAAAAAAGCCAGGCCCTCCACCATTCCCTCGGCTTCACCCAAGCCGGCTACTACCATAACGCCGGCTATAAAAACGGCACCTGGTGCGACGTGGCCTGGTTCGAAAAGGCGATAGGCGACTACGCGACGGAGCCGCCCCCCATAGTCCCAATCCACTCCTTGCCGGAAAAAAAGATCCGCGCCTGCATCGAATCCCACTCGCGCGACCTATGAATAACATTAAACCCGTGAATAATTATTGTGGTACTTGACGGAAGACTGGTTCCGCCCCATTAACGACGTGATTGACAACCAAAACAAACACCAATTCCGGGGTAAAACTTGGAAGGTTTAGCAGGTATACAATACGTGGCGGCGAATCAGATACACTGTTCGAATTTCGACATGGATAGCTTTACAGCAAAATGTGATCGTGCTGCCTAATTGAGTGTGGACCATTCGCCGCATGAGCTTTTTATGAAATCCGGGTTAGTCAAACCTGAGAAGCTGAACTCTTCGACTCCCGAGAACAACCTACGAATTGAAAGTGGATAACGAACGCAATTTATTGCCAACCCCATTCCATTCGTTGAAAGATCAGTAATCGTAACTTCCTGTCGTAGTTTGGCCGAATGGCGAACCTAAACCATTCGCAAAGGTTGTAATTTGGAAGGAGATGCAATAGCTGGAACTGGGTGCTCTACAAAGATCGAATAGCTCTTAGACTTCGGCGTATAGAACTTGGGGAATACTCGATTGAAGCGCATCCCAAACCGCTGTTTCGTTGACCAAACGGCAAAGCGCTTCAACACTTGAGTTAAATTTGTCCAAGCCGTCTTGTTGCTGGTTATGGTGGCGGTAAAGGCCATCCGATGGATTTTCATGCATTTAACGTAATTATAAAGTATGAAAGGTAATTACCTAGGATCACAAGCTGTTAGTAATTAGTAGCCCATTTTTGTTGTTATTTTTGTATGTAATGCGACTGTCGCCGATATTAAAAGTGCTTGTCGTTATGTGACGTTGAAGTGGCTTTTTTCGCATCATAAGCACCTTTTATGCGATAGCACCGTAGCCATATAGACATTGTGACATTATTGACGTCTCCTTTTTGTAGGGTGTTCACGACTATGCCTGACGATTCTTTGGCGGATGATTTTTTTGAAATACTCCCTACCAAGTATGTCCCACCGGATTCCAAAATGGTTGTTGAAGAAAAAGTCTGTCCGGACGTGACGGGATAGCTTTCATTATAACCAGTCACTTGCGTAATTTCAATTTCAAGATCGCAGCTTGCAGAAGATGGGGACATTTCGCGGAGACCGGCGGAGACTAGGATGCCTGTATCAATAATATCATAGCCTGTTATTGAAACTGTGCCGCTATCCGAGACGGTTGTTTGCGCAATGGGAATTTTCTCTCCGTCTCTTATACTAGCCTTGCCTCCATCCACCAAAAGCATCATTGGTTCAGCAAGGATATTATAATGAGAAGAGTTTCTCGCAGCGCGTAGAATCGCCCTAAATTCACCGTCAGCAACAATTTTAGATGTGTTCCGCAGCGCGGCAGAAGTATCCAACTCAGTTATGAGGGATGCATCATAATCGGCAGTAACATCAAATCCATATTCGCGTGTCTTCTTATCGGTAGTGGTAATCAAGTACATTTGCAAGATCCATGAATTGGCAGGAAGTCTTTCTACGTGGTTAAGCATATTGTTAATTTGCTTCAATACCCGCAAGCTATCTGCTACGACTATCAAACCATCTGAGTTGACAAAGGCCCTGCCCACATCCGAGTTCATAGACGAGACGATTTTTTCAATATTTTCAGCGGAAAGACGTCGGACCTTTCGTACGAGAAAACCTCGGTCTATGCTACTCAACTGTCCTAAGTAATATAAATCTCCCTGGGTAATAATATCCACTCCGAACCGACGTGCTACGGCTGATAAAACCTCGTCAATAGAAGTATCAACCACATCAATCGAAACCAATTTCTCATCGAGATTGTCTTCCGAAATGACTGATATATCGGTGAGTTCACTAACATGGGTTAGGAACTCTTTCATAGGCATGTCCTTAATGTTGAGCGTAATGGTTTTAGGACTTGCTTCTAAATCAATTGATTTTTCTTCGTCTGCAATAAGAGCCTTATAAACATTCGCGAATGCCGGAACATTGTTAGACACGTTTTCGGAACGCCTTTCACCTCCGCATCCTCCGATAAGCATAGCAATGACGGTGAAGAAAAAAATAGTGATTAAATATCTCATGTCTCCCTCTCTTACTATATTGGCCTGCCAATATAAGCACGGTGGAATGGCTGGGAGACGAAGAAATATTTAAAAGAATATTTACGTTATACAAAAGGTTTACGGTGCTTGAAGAAATAGAGTGAAATAAATAGTCAGAGGACCAGAGGTGAGGGGTTTTGCGGTAACGAGAGAGGGTATCGATGGTCAGCGGACATGTTTAAAGGCCCAACAATATCGTACGTATCAATATTTCGGATTCCCTTTCCTGTCTCGCAGAAGTCTGGCAGGGAAAGCGGTAGTTCGCTTTCCCTGCGTTTTTGGGAAAATGCCATGATAAAAGTTGTAAGTCGGTTAGCCATACTCATCTTTCTAAACTTCATGGGACAATCCTATGCGGCAGAATTCATGAGCGTAACCGTCAACACCTATCCAAAAAGGGCAGACGGTAATAAAGGTCACTTATCAGAGCTTTTCTCTGTTAAACAGGGACGATGGAAACTGGTTGCCCAGGATGCCGTCATTGCGAAGGAATCGGAAACCAAATCAAGTGCGGTTTGGCGCGTCCGGAACCTTTCTAAATCCCCGATATCGGCACATATTACCTATAACGATCAGTTTATGCAGCCGCATTCGGCAACTTTTACACTTGATGGCGATTCAGTCTCTTTGCAGTTATCTCTCCCACGAATGGTAAATACTTTAATTATAAAATCCGGGAAAAAGTCCGTAAACGCGGAAGTTTGGTTCGGAAAAAAAGGCAATGTGGCCAGTATTAGCAGTGGAATTAAATGCACGGGCAATTCTAAAGACGGCTACGATTTTCCTACGATCTGGACAGGAAATGCCTCAGCATACTCACTTTATGTTAAACCCGAAGATGGAATATTTATTGAATTTAACCTATCAAGCAAACTGTTCGGTAATTGGTGCATAAGCCAAATTGATTTAGCGGACTCCATTCCCGAAATAAACATACTTGTCGCCACACCAATACCCGGACTGATCAAAGTAACCAGCAGTAAATCACAAGGGCAAATGGGTCGGTAAATATCCAAAAATGCATGAGAGCTTATACAGTTTATGAATATAGAAACGTGAAGAAATGCCGATCTCGTCAGATAATCAACTCGATAAATTTAAAGGTAACCTCCTAGAAAACGTAATGTCCACAATTAAAGGAAGATACGGGAATGTGGAATATTTAACGGAATAATCAGTTTTAATCACTGTTATACATCCTGACAAAGGTGCTTACCTTATTATTACCGCTGCCTGATTATTTAGGCATACGTGAATAGAAAGGGGTGAGCATATGGATGTGGAGTATTCAATCTTTTTCAATCCTATTGTGACTGAAGCGGATTCAAGCTGGAGGTCTCTACAGGAAAGGCACCCTGTACTTTTTCTTTATCATAATTGCAAAGAATTTTACGCCACTATACGGTCCCAAACCGAAAACTGGCGGAAAAGGTTGTTTAATATCATTCGCTCGGAATGCTCAGACATTATGACGAAAGAGGAAAACGCTCTTTTTATCCTAATTTTTAACCATGAACTAACCTCCATAATGTATTGGAAGGCGGCACCGGGAGAGCGTTGTGCAACGTGGTCGACTATTATTGAAGCCTTTCTTGAATTTATAAATGCCGGGATGCCATTTGACGACATCGCCAGAGAGGTGAGCAATGCCGTCAAACGATGGAAGGACAAGGAGAACTACCGGCGAGAAAAAGTCCTAAGCATCGATGCGATTTCGTCGAATGACCCCCCAATTATAGATGACATTAGTCTCGAATTTGATGAGTTTGTGGAAACACTTCTTGGACTGGATGTATCGGAAAATTGGTTAAGTACTATTCTCAGCCATTTTAGCATTTCCGTTCATGTGCAGCATTCCAATTCGAAGACAGCTAACGACTATCAAAAAAAGAAAACAAGAGATGCAATCGCCCAAAAAATTACCAAGGACCTACCGGAATTGGCCCATTTAATTAAAGAAAGGAGACTCCATAAAAAGAGAAGAAGTTGTCGATTACCCTAAAATAGCCTTCCATGCCAAGTGGAGTCATGCTTACAGCGAGGATTTAAATACGACGGAGATTTATCAATTGAAAAAAAAATACATTGAAAGAAAACTTTAATACTAACGGAAATGCCACCTGTAAAAACATAGCTTATTAAATAATGATCATAATAAGTTATTATGAAGCAGCTTGCATACATCTCTGTCATCAGTGCGCTAATTGCGTTTAGAAAGGATGAAGTAGAAATACTTATAGTGCGAATTGTAGTGTTAATTAAAATTTAATGAAAGGGAACAAGCATGCTAATCGAGGCTAGAAAAATGGTCATGTCAGTTTTATGCTCCTTTGCTTTTTGCATAATGTGTGCGAACGCTTTCGCAGTAGAGGTATTTCTGGGTGAATATGACACCTTTGGTGTGCAGATGAATCTTTACGGAGCGACCGCCCTCGTTGATACAACGCCATATAACAAGGGGTGCAGGTGGGGGGGCAATGGAGGAACGGTACGCGCAAGTTCAATGCAAAAAGCAACAATAGATTTTAATACAAACGGAAATCATATTATCTTGTTTACAGACGCCTTTGGCCAAACCCATTCCGATATGCATTCTTCGGGTCTTAACTTCACATTTAAAAAGTATTATAGTACTGTAACAGCCTATAATAATGCAGGTTCAGCCGCCTACACCGGTTCGGTTCCCGCAAAAGTTTATGTTGGGAAAGCTGGCCTGAAGACCGCTGCCGCAATAAAACGTGAATTAGAATGTAAAATGTACACCAGTTCTGGTTGGACAAGATTTCTGATACCTCGTATTTGGACCGGTGGCGCGACGACGTACAGTCTTTATGTTATTGACACTAGAACAAATGGTTTTCGTGAATATACATACGGCAATCTTGGCATTTATGCTGAAGGTGCGTCACATGTGAAGATGAAGATCGGCACGGGAGTACCTACTCTGTCTAAGTAATTGACAATATATTAATAAATCCAAGAAAGAGGCGGATATTCCGCCTCTTTCTCATGTTTGGCTCTTTTCGAGCGATCGCGTACATTGTTTTTCGTATGTCGTATATTAGGTCGTAAGAATACGAAGGTTATATTTATCAAGTGTAAAAAATAGGGGCTGTACCAGATAACTAGCCCATATGTTGCTTAACCCAACGTCGTAACTGCGCCAATTGGGCCGTAAAACCGGGATTATTGAAGCGCCACTCACACTCCTTTAGGAACAGCGGAAAATGCTCCTTAGGAATGCCGTTGAATTTTCTCATAAGTCGCTTTGCCT
>Ga0192243_10678_pt1 | contig 11635 bp, 8 predicted proteins | sample Koala_Koa27_K3_FD_131233 | JGI IMG/M metagenome (GOLD analysis project Ga0192243, IMG submission 131233) | Enriched cells from koala feces incubated with labeled cellulose particles, San Francisco Zoo, California, United States - Koala_Koa2-7_K3 ... | reverse complement strand
CTGCATTCAGCACTGTAGGAGGGGATTTCTCGCTCTACTCTTCTGTTTACATAGAACATGAAACGGGTATATCCAACCAGCTTTACCGCGCGGAAGTACGCAGCGGAGAGCCTTCAACGGCTACAACCTACAACAACGCATGGATCAATGTGTACGCAAATATCAAGAACGCTAAAATCGTTATCAAGAAGTGCGAAGAAGATCCTTCGGAAAAAGGAAACGTAGTAACAGAAGCGATTGCTAAAATCCTGCTCGCCTACAACGGAGCAGTGGCAGCCGATGTGTTCGGAAACACACCGTACAGCCAGACTGGTATCCTCAATCCGGACGGCACACCGATGTATATGCAACCTAAAATAGATACACAGGAAAGTATCTATCAGGAAGTGATGCAGAACCTGGATGATGCTATCACCCTACTGAATAACGGTACTGCCAAAGATACGGGTTTATCCGGTGCTGTCGGTTCTAAAGACTTGATCTATGGTTCAAGCACCAGTACACAGGCAAGTATGTGGCTCAAAACGGCCTATGCGTTAAAAGCACGTTATACAATGCGTCTGCTCAACAAAAGTGCCAATAAGACAACAGATCTTCAGAATATTCTTACTTATGTAAGCAAATCATTCGCCAACGCAAGTGAAGAATGTAAGTTGGCAGTTTACGATGCTGATGCACAAGTAAATCCGCTTTGGGCATTCAGCTACAGCCGTAACAGTTTGGCAGCCAGTGAAAGTCTGATTGAAAAGTTCGTTGAGCGCAATGACCCCAGAGCACCGCAAGCGTTTCTGGAGCCTGATCCTACCGGATATATCACTTATGGATACGGAGCTACGCAAGCTACGGACATCGCAGGCATCAAAGCGGCTCCTAACGGAACTCCGCAAGAGTTGCAGAATAATTATGGTATGTCGATGATATCATGGGCTATGTCGGCTCCTACTCTTTTAATCAGCTATCACGAAGTGAAATTCCTTGAAGCAGAAGCATTATGCCGCTTAGGAGGCAGACTGGGTGAAGCTAAGAGTGCTTTGAAAGCTGCTATCACTGCCGGATTCGAGAATCTGGGAAATTCAATTATAGATGCTGCTGATACTTGGATATATGATGGTGACAGCGATTTGGGTGCAGATGTGGCAGAAACATATTTCACGGATGAAGTGGAACCTTTGTTCGATGCCAATCCTCTGCAAGAGACAATGATACAGAAATATCTTGCTTTCTTCGGCGCATCCGGCGAATCACTGGAAGCCTATAATGACTACCGCCGTCTGAAAGGTGCAGGAGAAAACTTCATTGTACTGAAAAACCCGCAGAACAGCAGTAAATTCCCATTGCGCTTCGGTTATGGAGCAGACGATGTATTGGCAAATCCTGAAGTGAAAGCTGCTTTCGGTGACGGTCAGTACGTATATAGCGAGGCCGTATGGTGGGCTGGCGGAAACAAATAATGAACTTAAAATCTCTCAAAGGAGAGACTTTACATAGAGTCGTTTCTGTACTCTAACAAATTAACAGAGACGAACAAAAATAGGCCAACCGTGAGGTTCGCCTATTTTATTTTATCCAAATGCATGAGATGAAGTTAGAATAATACCATTTTTCTACCCAATCATACTTCTTTTCTATGCTTTTACGTTTTTAGCGCTTAAGCTCTTTTTGATAAATTTAAAAAATCCCGTAAGAATAAATCTTACCACTGCAAATCGGGTAAATATTTACTCAACGTAGTGCGGAGAATACCCAAGGTGATAGGTTTCACCAATACTTCAGTTGCTCCTGCATTCATTGCATTTTCCTTATCCGAGCTAAAAGCATAAGCAGTCTGCATAATAATAGGAATTTCTGTATTAGATTCACGAATTATCTTCGTTGCCTCCAATCCGTTCATCACCGGCATCTTAATATCCATCAGCATTGCTTTGGCTCTTTGCTGGTGCTGCTGAAACAACTCCACCATTTCCTGTCCATTTTTAGCCCACTCGATATCACACTTTTTGCCTATGATAGCTTTGATTAATTTAAAGTTGCTGTCATCGTCTTCAGCTACCAAAATTAAAGGTCTGAATTCATTCATTTGTTCGCTTTCCATATCGCTTATATATTGTTTTTTTTATCTGTTTTTTTTAAGCAATTTTCCTTTTCAGCCCGCAAGGTATAAAAAAGATTCATATATTTCGCTATCTTTGTGCCTCAATTTAAAAGAATAATATGATTTCTGTTGACGGACTGGCCGTAGAGTTTGGCGGACTGCTTTATTTAGTGATATTTCTTTCGTAATTAATGAAAAAGACCGCATCGCTCTGATGGGTAAAAACGGGGCGGGAAAAAGTACGCTGCTGAAAATTCTGGCAGGCGCACGGCAACCGACACGTGGAAAAGTTTCCACACCCAAAGATTGTGTAGTGGCATACCTGCCTCAACATCTGATGACGGAAGACGGAAGAACAGTGTTTGACGAAACGGCACAGGCTTTTTCACATCTTCATGAGATGGAAGCGCAGATCGAAAAGCTGAACAAGGAGCTTGAGACACGGACGGACTACGAGAGCGACAGTTACATGGCGCTGATTGAGGAAGTGTCCAGCTTGAGCGAGAAGTTTTATTCGATCGACGCGACTAATTATGAAGAGGATGTGGAAAAGGCATTGCTCGGATTAGGGTTCACCCGAGGGGATTTTCAGCGTCAGACGAGTGATTTCAGCGGTGGATGGCGAATACGTATCGAACTCGCCAAATTGCTGTTGCAGAAACCGGACGTGCTCTTGCTCGATGAACCGACGAATCATCTGGATATCGAATCTATTCAATGGCTGGAGGATTTCCTTATTAATAATGGGAAAGCGGTCATCGTAATTAGTCACGACCGCAAATTCGTGGATAATATTACAACACGCACCATCGAAGTGACGATGGGACGTATCTATGACTACAAGGTGAATTACTCGCAATATTTGCAATTGCGCAAGGATCGCCGCGAACAGCAACAGAAGGCTTATGACGAGCAGCAGAAGTTTATTGCTGAAACGAAGGAGTTTATCGAACGGTTCAAGGGGACTTATTCAAAGACGTTGCAGGTGCAGAGCCGCGTCAAAATGCTGGAGAAGCTGGAATTGCTGGAGGTGGATGAAGAGGATACTTCTGCATTGCGACTGAAATTCCCGCCTTCACCCCGTTCGGGCAGTTACCCGGTCATTATGGAGGGAGTTGGAAAGACATACGGAAACAAAGTGGTATTCCGCAATGCTAACCTGACGATTGAGCGCGGTGATAAGGTGGCTTTCGTCGGTAAGAACGGTGAGGGTAAGTCTACGCTCGTGAAGTGTATTATGAAGGAAATTGAGCATGACGGTACATTGACTCTGGGACATAATGTGCAAATCGGATATTTCGCTCAAAATCAAGCTTCGCTGATGGATGAAAACCTGACGGTTTTCCAAACGATTGACGATGTAGCCAAAGGGGATATCCGGAACAAGATTCGTGATTTGCTGGGGGCGTTTATGTTTGGCGGTCCCGAGGAATCGATGAAAAAGGTCAAAGTGCTTTCGGGCGGAGAGCGTACCCGTCTGGCCATGATTAAATTGTTGCTGGAGCCTGTCAACCTCCTTATTTTGGATGAACCGACGAATCATCTGGACATGAAGACGAAAGATATTCTGAAACAGGCATTGCTGGATTTTGACGGTACGCTGATCGTCGTTTCACACGACCGTGACTTCCTCGACGGACTGGTTACCAAGGTGTATGAGTTCGGTAATCAAAAGGTGACGGAACATCTTTGCGGTATCTATGAGTTCCTCGAAAAGAAGAAAATGGATTCACTGCAAGAACTGGAAAAGAAATAATAAATAATAAAAAGAGGGGATCGGCTACAGGCGAAATAAAAGTATTTGTATATTTGCAACATCATTTAAAACAGGTATTTAGAAAAGAATGGATGAAACAAGGCAGTTGTACATTATAAGTGGATGTAACGGAGCTGGTAAAACTACGGCTTCCTACACTGTATTGCCTGAAATTCTATTATGCAAAGAGTTTGTCAATGCGGATGAAATTGCCAAAGGCTTATCACCATTCAATCCAGAAAGTATGGCTATAGAAGCCGGTCGTCTGATGTTGAAACGTATTGATGAACTATTAGCTTCTAAAGTGAGTTTCTCTATTGAAACGACATTAGCAACCCGTTCATATACCCGGCTCATTCAAAGAGCCCAAAATGCCGGATATAAAATCAGCTTGATTTATTTTTGGCTGAATTCTCCGGAACTTGCCGTCAACCGTGTATTACAACGGGTCAATGAGGGGGGACATAATGTACCGATGGATGTCATCTACCGCCGCTATCAGGCAGGCATTAATAATCTGTTTCAGATATATATGCCGCGTGTAGACTACTGGCTGTTAGCTGATAACAGTATTTCTCCTCGAGTGATTGTAGCCGAAGGTTACCAAAACGGCGAGGATCGGATATATGAACTTGAACTTTTTAAATGCATCAAGAATTATGTCAAATAATGAAATGCAAGAATTGAGCGATAAATTACGGCGCGGCCTTCAATTAGCCGAAAAGCGGTTGCTGGAAAAAAATGCTCGTAACGGCACACTCCTTAGTCAGGGGACACCGGATGGAAAAGTTATTTATGTGTCAGCAACCGAATTGCTGGAACGTTTGCAGGAAAAAGAAAAAGAATCACTAAAAAAATAAATTCTCTAAAAGAAAGGATGAAAGGGAAGAAACGAATAATAGTAACTCTGCTGTTTTTTATCAACATTATTATGTTGGTGGCAGCGGTTATTCCCCATCATCATCATCCCAACGGGATGATTTGCATGAAGCAGGACTTGCCTGTAGAACAGCAATGTCCCACGCATCATCATCACCCGGGAAACGACTCATGTTGCAGCAGCGAATGTTTGACTCGTTTCTACTCCCCCACTCCATCCATCCATACGGATAGCGGACCGGATTACGTATTCATCGCTACCTTATTCACGGATGTAATCATCGAACATCTATTACGACCGCAAGAGAAACGGGTTAAGAACTATTACGTCTACCGAGACTCTCTGCATGGTACGGATACCCATCGTACCACTTCTCTTCGTGCCCCTCCCTACTCTGTTTTTGCGTAAAAGCGTGAATGCAAATCAGTTGCATCTGCGCTACCTTATCTTTGTAGCGTAAAAAGAAAACAGTAAAATTTAGTAGGAAAATATCATTATGAAAAAACTTATTTTCGTGGGAATCCTGGGCTTATTCGTTCTGGGATCCTGTAATAATAGTACCGTCACACACACACACAATGAACACGATCATGCTGCGGAAGGACATAATCACGAGGCAGAGGGACCCGATCATTCCCATGAAGGCGAATGTAGCGGAGAACACAATCATGAAGCAGCCGATGAACACAACGAAGCTGCCGAAGCCCACAGTGATGAAATCATTCTTCCGAAAGCGAAAGCCGAAGCAGCCGGTGTAAAGGTGAGCGTTATTGAACCTGCACCTTTCCAGCAAGTAATTAAAACCAGCGGACAGGTGCTGGCTGCTCAAGGGGATGAATCGGTTGCCGTAGCCACAGTAGCCGGCGTGGTATCTTTCCGTGGAAAAGTAACGGAAGGAATGAGCGTCGGCAGCGGCACTCCTCTAGTCACCATTTCTTCAAAGAATATCGCTGACGGTGATCCGGTGCAACGTGCCCGCATTGCCTACGAGGTATCCAAGAAGGAATACGAACGTATGAAAGAGCTTGTTAAAAACAAGATCGTATCCGACAAGGATTTTGCACAAGCGGAGCAAAGTTACGAAAACGCCCGTCTTAGTTACGAAGCTCTTTCCAAGAATCATTCGGCTATCGGCCAAAGTATTACGGCTCCCATTGCCGGATATGTGAAAAGTATTCTCGTGAAAGAAGGCGACTATGTGACAATCGGACAACCGCTGGTAAGCGTGACGCAGAACCGTCGTCTTTTCCTCCGTGCCGAAGTGTCGGAAAAGTATTACCCATATCTCCGCACCATCAGTTCCGCCAATTTCCAGACTCCTTATAATAATCAGGTGTACGAGTTGAAAGCATTGAACGGTAAACTTCTCTCTTTCGGAAAAGCTGCCGGAGACAATTCTTTTTATGTGCCTGTCACTTTTGAGTTCGACAACAAAGGGGAAATGATTCCCGGCTCATTCGTGGAGGTATTCCTGCTTTCTTCAGCAATGGAAAACGTGATTTCTCTTCCGCGCACCGCGCTGACAGAGGAACAAGGCATCTTCTTCATCTATCTGCAACTGGACGAAGAGGGTTATAAAAAACAGGAAGTAACGATAGGAGCCGACAACGGCAAAAGTGTTCAAATTCTGACTGGTGTAAAGGCCGGCGACCGTGTAGTGACCGAGGGTGCTTATCAGGTTCGACTGGCAAGCGCAAGCAATGCAATCCCGGCACACAGCCACGAACACTAAAGAGACCAGGCGTCGCAGCCGTCTTTTTGTGCGGCGCATCTATCAAGTTATTTATAACTCTCAATTAATGAAACATCATGCTTAATAAAATTATACATTACTCCCTACACAACCGGCTGGTTGTAGTTTGTGCGGCCATCCTCCTGCTTATTGCAGGAACGTATACCGCCATGCATACGGAAGTAGACGTATTCCCCGACCTAAATGCACCTACGGTAGTAATCATGACCGAGGCGAATGGTATGGCTGCGGAAGAAGTTGAACAGCTCGTTACTTTTCCTGTTGAAACTGCCGTTAACGGAGCTACGGGTGTGCGTCGTGTCCGCTCTTCTTCTACCAACGGATTTTCCGTTGTCTGGGTAGAATTTGATTGGGGAACGGATATTTATCTCGCCCGTCAGATTGTTAGTGAGAAATTAGCGGTGGTGAGCGAATCACTGCCGGTCAATGTCGGCAAACCGACTCTTGGACCGCAATCTTCTATCTTGGGCGAAATGCTCATCGTCGGTCTGACTGCCGACTCCACTTCCATGCTCGATCTTCGCACGATTGCGGACTGGACTATCCGTCCACGCCTGCTGTCTACCGGAGGAGTGGCACAAGTGGCTGTGCTCGGAGGAGATATCAAAGAATATCAGATTCAGCTAGATCCCGAACGGATGCGTCATTACGGCATCTCGATGGGAGAAGTGATGGCGGTGACACAGGATATGAACCTGAACGCAAACGGAGGCGTGCTCTATGAATTTGGAAATGAATATATTGTACGTGGTGTACTCTCCACTTCTAAAACAGAGCAACTTGGCAAAGCGGTAGTAAAAACGGTGAACAACTTCCCTGTCACGCTGGAAGATATTGCAGACGTTACCATCGGACCGAAAGCTCCAAAACTGGGTACTGCTTCAGAACGTGGCAAATCTGCCGTCCTGATGACTGTTACCAAGCAACCGGCTACCAGTACACTGGAACTGACAGACAAACTGGAAGCATCTCTGAAAGATCTCCAGAAAAATCTGCCGCCGGACGTAAAAGTTTCAACGGACATTTTCCGTCAAAGCCGCTTCATTGAAAGCTCCATCGGCAATGTGAAGAAATCACTCTTTGAAGGAGGTATTTTCGTTGTCATCGTGCTTTTCCTGTTCCTGGCAAATGTACGTACTACGCTGATCTCATTGGTGACACTGCCTCTTTCCCTGCTCGTTTCGATCCTGACTTTACACTACATGGGGCTGACAATCAACACCATGAGTCTTGGAGGTATGGCGATAGCTATCGGCTCATTAGTAGACGACGCCATTGTCGATGTGGAAAACGTATATAAACGACTGCGGGAGAACCGCCTGAAAGCGGAAGCAGAAAGACTAAATACACTCGAAGTGGTATTCAATGCGTCGAAAGAGGTGCGCATGCCTATCCTTAATTCAACGTTGATTATCGTGGTCAGCTTTGTTCCGTTATTTTTCTTGAGCGGCATGGAAGGCAGAATGTTGGTTCCACTAGGTGTTGCTTTTATCGTGGCATTGTTTGCATCTACCATAGTCGCCCTGACACTGACTCCGGTGCTCTGCTCTTATCTATTAGGAAGCAACAAGACGAACAAGGAACTGAAAGAAGCTCCCGTTGCCCGCTGGATGAAAGGGATTTATGAAAAAGCATTGACTTGGGTACTGGCACATAAGCGTGTGACTCTCGGAAGTACAATCGGACTTTTTGTAGTTGCGCTCGGAGTGTTTTTCACACTCGGACGCAGTTTCCTACCTTCGTTCAATGAAGGATCGTTCACCATCAATATCAGTTCTCTGCCGGGTATTTCGCTGGAAGAAAGCAACAAAATGGGACATCGCGCCGAAGAGTTATTGATGACGATTCCCGAAATACAAACGGTAGCCCGGAAAACGGGACGTGCCGAATTGGATGAACATGCGTTAGGAGTCAATGTTTCTGAAATAGAGGCTCCGTTCGAATTGAAAGACCGCTCGCGCAGTGAACTGGTAGCGGATGTACGTGAAAAACTAGGTACAATCACCGGAGCAAACATAGAAATCGGACAACCGATCAGCCACCGTATCGACGCAATGCTGTCGGGTACGAAAGCGAATATCGCTATCAAGTTATTCGGTGATGACCTGAATAAGATGTTTTCACTCGGTAATCAAATCAAAGGAGCGATCAGTGACATTCCCGGTGTTGCCGACCTGAACGTGGAACAACAGATCGAACGTCCGCAGCTGAAAATACAGCCTAAACGGGAAATGCTGGCTAAGTTCGGTATTACCCTGCCGGAATTTTCGGAATATATGAATGTGGCTTTGGCCGGAAAAGTGATCTCACAAGTTTATGAACAGGGCAAGAGTTTTGACCTGATCGTAAAAGTGAAGGATGATGCCCGGGATGAGATGGAGAAAATCCGTAACCTGATGGTAGACACGAACGACGGCCGCAAGGTTCCTTTGAGCTATGTAGCGGAAGTGGTATCGGCCATGGGTCCGAATACGATCAACCGCGAGAATGTGAAACGTAAAATTGTCATTTCCGCGAATGTGGCTGACCGTGATTTGCGCAGTGTCGTGAATGATATTCAGAAACGCATCGATACATCGGTACAATTACCCGAAGGTTATCATATCGAGTATGGCGGACAGTTTGAAAGTGAGCAGGCTGCCAGCCGGACGTTGGCGTTGACTTCGTTTATCAGTATTGTAGTCATTTTCCTGTTGCTGTACAATGAGTTCCGCAGCGTGAAAGAATCCGGGGTTATCTTGCTGAATCTTCCGCTGGCACTGATCGGTGGTGTCTTTGCCTTGGTGATTACAACAGGGGAAGTCAGCATTCCGGCTATCATCGGTTTCATCTCTTTATTCGGTATTGCTACCCGTAACGGTATGCTGTTAATCAGTCACTACAACCATTTGCAACAGGTAGAGGGTTTGAATGTGTACGACAGTGTGATTCAGGGCTCTCTTGACCGTCTGAATCCGATTTTGATGACAGCATTGTCTTCTGCACTGGCACTGATTCCATTGGCACTTGCCGGCGATTTGCCCGGTAACGAAATCCAGAGTCCGATGGCTAAAGTGATTTTAGGAGGATTATTAACGTCAACTTTTTTGAACGGTTTCATAGTCCCGATCGTTTATCTGATGATGCATCGGAAAAAGGCTCAGGAAAGCCTGTAGAGGGTGGTCTTTTTCCTCGGTGAGGAAAGCATCGTTCCTCGGTGAGAAAAGGGGTGTTCCCCGGTGCCGAACAAACAGATGCCTTATCATAAAGTATCTATCAACAATAGATTGTAACAAATAAAGAAAATAAGAATGAAACAAATCATAATCATAAGCACTGCACTTCTATTCTTAGCCATAGGCGGAGTGCAAGCTCAAAACGGAATTGACCAGGTATTGAAAAATATCGAAACGAACAATAGAGAGCTGCAGGCAAACGAGCAACTGATTACTTCGCAGAAGCTGGAAGCCAAAACGGATAATAACTTACCTGATCCTACTCTTTCTTACGCGCATCTATGGGGAGCGAAAGATAAAAACGAAACAATCGGTGAGCTGGTTGTTTCACAAAGCTTCGATTTCCCCAGTTTATATGCTACACGTAACAAGTTGAACCGACTGAAGGCAGGAGCTTTTGACAGTCAGGCGGATGTTTTTCGTCAGGAGAAGCTGTTACAGGCAAAAGAACTCTGCCTGGATATTATTATGCTCCGTCAGCAAAAGCATATTTTGGAAGAACGTCTCCGCAATGCGGAAGAGCTGGCTAAAATGTATGCCAAGCGTCTCCAAACGGGAGATGCAAATGCGCTCGAAACCAATAAAATCAACTTGGAGCTGCTGAATGTCAAAACGGAAGCGTCTCTGAACGAGACAGCACTCCGCAATAAGCAGCAGGAGTTGAATACACTGAATGGTAATATTCCGGTGGTTTTCGAAGAGAACCAATATCCGGCTATACCGTTCCCAAGCGATTACCAAATGTTGAAATCGGAAGTCATGGCAACGGACCGCACTCTAATGGCACTAGGCAACGAGAGTCTCGTTGCCCGTAAACAAATCGCTGTCAATAAATCCCAGTGGTTGCCGAAACTAGAACTCGGCTACCGTCGGAATACGGAAACAGGTGTGCCTTTCAACGGTGTAGTGGTAGGCTTCTCTTTCCCTCTTTTCGAAAATCGGAATAAGGTGAAAATCGCTAAAGCGCAGGCACTCAACATCGACTTGCAAAAGGATAATGCTACCCTGCAAGTGGAATCTGAATTGGCACAGCTTTACCGGGAAGCGAAAACGCTGCATGCTTCAATGGAAGAATATAGCAAGACTTTCCAGTCGCAACAAGATTTGGCATTGCTGAAACAAGCTTTGACAGGTGGACAAATTAGTATGATCGAGTACTTCGTTGAAGTGTCGGTGATCTATCAAAGTCATCAAAATTATCTGCAATTGGAAAATCAGTACCAAAAGGCAATGGCACGGATTTACAAAAGCAAGCTATAAATAGTACATAAAACCCTTTAAGCATGGGCTATGCTGAACATACTAATTTCTATTTTTAAGTGATATAAGTATGTTTATATAATAAATTAGGCACGGATTACACGGATTTCACGGTCTTTAGTGTTGTCATTACTATAAAGCAACAGTGTTGATCCGTGTAATTCGTGCCTAAATAGATCTCCTCTCTTTCCCCATATAATGAATTTATGATCGGAAACAGGTGTTGCCATATCTTCCGAAAAAGTGAGGGTTAGTGTCACTTTCTCATCGTCTCCCTCTTCTTTTTCCAGTTTGTAACTTCCTTGGGTTATTAATTCAAGTCCGGATGAAAAGGCGGTCTGTTCTCCCTGTTTGAAAAAATAAGCATCCCGTGCGTGGTTGTTAATCAGAAAAATGTCGGAAATGCCAGGTAGAAGATTCGCGTCTCCGTTGGGTAAGTTAGACAAGTAGCTGCGGAGCAACTCTATATTTTCGTAATTATCGACCACCTTGATTGGTAAAGTGCAACTCTCTTGTGTGGCGTTGTCCGTTACTGTCAGATAAGTCGTTCCGGTGAGGATACCGGTTACGTAAATCATACGTCCGGCAGGTACTCCGCTCCAGCCAGTTTCAGTTCCGGCACTTGCGATGCGTGTGTCTTTCATTGCAAGTGAGTAGTCACCATTTCCGCTTTCTAGTC
>Ga0192243_10671_pt1 | contig 11710 bp, 8 predicted proteins | sample Koala_Koa27_K3_FD_131233 | JGI IMG/M metagenome (GOLD analysis project Ga0192243, IMG submission 131233) | Enriched cells from koala feces incubated with labeled cellulose particles, San Francisco Zoo, California, United States - Koala_Koa2-7_K3 ... | reverse complement strand
GAAATCAACTTCTTCTGCTTATTTTTTTAATTTATTGCGCAGGCCGGAGCAGGTGAAAAATAATGTTATTTTTTCTTCAATCACAGAATCCTCTTCAAATGCCAAATCCAAAGCTGATGCACCTGATGCATCTGAGACTTACGTTTCAGGACTTGGATTCAATGCAAGATTTATCGAGATCCCAGTAGATAATATCTCCCATTATGCGGTGCAGGTTATGTATATAGTCCCCGGTTCACCGGCACATAATGCAGGACTCAAAAGAGGGGACCTTATAAAAAAATATAACGGCTCCACAGTATCCAATTCATCGGATGTTTCCAGAATCATGTCCCAGACTTCTGTAAGCCTGACGTTATGCGATGTATACGGCGAAGAAACAGAAACAGTAAGCATTACCTCGGCCACATATGCAAACACTCCTATCCTTGCATCTTTGGTTTTACAGGCAGAAGATAAAAACATAGGGTATTTGATGTATAATGAATTCTCATACGGATCAAATTATGTATTTCTAAACGAACTCAAAAATGCCTTCAGGTTTTTTAAACAAAATGAAGTAAATGAACTTGTATTGGATTTAAGATATAATCCAGGTGGCTATGTATCGGCAGCAACAACTCTCGCAAGTATGATTGTCGGCAGAAGTGCAGTAGCAAACAAAGAAGTTTTTTTAATTCAGGAATATAATGACATATACTCAGAGCAGCTTAAAAGCAAAAACAGTGAATATAACCTCACACGTTTTTCTCTTACTAATGATGAACTCGACGAATGTAACCTCGACCTGACTTCAATACACATTATTGCATTAACCAATACTGCATCGGCAAGCGAATTGATTATACACTGTTTAAAACCATATATGGATGTTTATCACTATGGAGACATAACATATGGCAAGAATCTGGGATCAGTGCAAATATCGGATAACAGTGGGACGGTGGAATGGATTCTCCAACCGATAGTTTCACGCGTCCATGACTGCAACAATATATCGGGATATGAAAATGGGATTACTCCGGATAAAACTATTAAAGAAAATTATGCTTTAATATATCCATTCGGAGATCACAGAGAAGTTATTCTTAACACTGTACTCCAAAATATAATCACAGCAAAATCGGTAAGGTACACTATTCCGACAGATGAAGTTAATTTTGAAATCAATGTTATCGAAGATCTTCCGTTTATAGATAAAGGTGTTATAAATTAAAAAAGGCGGTCAATGACCGCCTTTTTTAATTATTTTATCTCTTATTCTTAGCTACTTGCTGCTGTTGTTTCATCGCGTCTTCATACCGCTGCATGAATTTAGATTTCTTTTTAGGCTTCTTGGAATTTTCCTTCATTTTCTGATGAAGTTTTTTCTCATCAATAGCATAACGGAATCCCATTGTCTGCCCCATGGTTATTATATTTGACAACAAATAGTAATAACTCAAACCACTGGAGTAATTGTTAAACCAGAAGATCATCATTATCGGCATAAGATAGAGCATCATAAACTTCATCCCTGCCATCTGTGGTGCGTTACCTGCATTTGTCTGGTTATAACTGGTCCTTCCCGAAATAAATATAGAAACCGCCATAAGCAAGGTAAGCAAACTTACATGTTCCCCATAGAAAGGTATCTCGAACGGTAGAGTCAATATGCTGTCATACGACGATAAATCATCTGCCCACAGGAAACTCTCACCTCTCAATTCTATGGAAGCAGGGAAGAACCGGAACATTGCTATAAGTATAGGGAACTGGATCAACAATGGTAAGCACCCGCCCATAGGATTAACCCCGGCACGATTATAAATTTCCATCGTTGCCTGTTGTTTTTTCATAGCATCCTTCTGGTCTGGATATTTAGCATTCAACTCGTCGATATCCGGCTTAAGAGCTCTCATTTTTGCCATCGACATATAAGATTTGTATGTCAGAGGAAAAATAAGCAGTTTGATAAAGACAGTAAGTAGAAGAATGATAACCCCGAAACTTCCGATATATCTACTTAAAAAATCGAATGTAGGAATCACGATCAGCCTGTTGATCCAGCGGATCAACCAGCCTCCGAGAGGAACGAGTTTTTGAAGTTCCAGATCGTATTTATTTAGTATATTATATTTATTCGGACCGAAATAAAATTTAAAATCATAATTATTCACGTTCCGTGAATACGGAACCGCAAGCTGTGCATTGAATTTTTTAAGTTTGCCCGTTCCCGGCTCGAAAGTATCGTAAGATAACTTAGCATCCATGAACGGATCTTCGGCAATGAATATTGAAGAAAAGAACTGTTGCTTGAATCCGACCCATTTGACCTTAGACTTGACGCTTTTTTCTTTAATCTTCTTAGCATCTTTAGATGTACCCAAATCCTCGAGACTCGTATCGTTAGGGAACATATAAGCTATTGTAGAATAGTTATTTTCATTGTCATAGCCTTTTTCATTCTGGAATGCCACAGTACTCCAGTTTATAAGAAAATCCGACTGGTTCGGAAGGAGTTTATTCTCCATACCATTCATACGAACACTGAAGTCTATCATATAATTATCCGGATAAACCGTATAGTTAAACTCGATAAAAGAGAGTGAGTCCACATAAAGGCGCATGGGAATTATCTCTGCAGTTTCTCCAACTTTTATATTTTTAGTCGGAACATCCGTGCTGAAAAAAAACTGAGAAGTATTTATCTGAGTATTGGTAAATAAAGAAAAGTTAAATTCCGCACTGTTCGGATCAAAAAGATATAGAGGATCCACATTATAACGTTTATAATCCTTTAATTCAACAGATATTATACGCCCACCTTTATTGGACATGGAAATTATCATCACTTCATTTTCTACTGTGTAGATATCTTCCGTTCCGTTTAGAGAAGAATACAGGGTTTCCCCTAAAGATCCATACAGCTGCTGATTATAATTATTTTGGGAAGCAGTATCTTCAAAAATTCTATTGTCAGGAATCTGTGAATTATCAGAAGAAGATGTATATAACTGGTTAAAAGATGTGGTATTTTCAAGTTGTTTTTCTCTTTGTTTAGAATTATACCACGAAAAAGCAATTAATACTAAGCCGATCAGAAGAAGACCGGCTATCGATTTTTTATCCATTTATTTTTTGAGTTTTACATTCACAATATTTTAAAGCCGCATCGACGAATGATACGAAAAGAGGGTGGGGGTTCAAAACCGTACTTTTATATTCCGGATGGAACTGAACTCCTACAAACCACGGATGTTCCGGAATTTCCACGATTTCCACAAGGTTAGTATCCGGATTGATACCTACGGTTTTCATTCCGGCATTATTGAATTCATCTTTATATTTATTGTTGAATTCATAACGGTGGCGGTGGCGTTCGCTGATTTCATCGTTTCCGTAAGCATTAAAGGAAATTGAGTTTTTATCGAGTTTGCATGTATAAGCTCCGAGACGCATGGTTCCGCCTTTTTCGGTGACATTCTTTTGTTCTTCCATTAAATCGATCACGGGAAATTTCGCATGATCGTCCATTTCCGTGGAATTCGCTTCCGAATAACCGAGAACGTTTCTTGCATACTCTATAACACAGCACTGCATTCCGAGGCATATACCGAAAAATGGAACCTTATTGGTTCTTGCATAATTTACAGCAAGGATTTTACCTTCAATCCCCCTGTTGCCAAAGCCCGGAGCGACAAGAATACCTGACATAGAACCCAACACAGAATCTATATTTTCCAATGTCAGTTTCTCCGAATTTATATATTTTAAATTTACTTTGGCATCATTGGTCGCACCTGCGTGAATAAAAGATTCTACGATCGATTTATAGGCATCCGGAAGTTCCGTATATTTACCTATCAATGCAATATCTACTTTTTTCTTAGGTTCTTTAACTTTCTGTACGAATTTGATCCAGTTGTCAAGATCAGGTTTTTTACTGCAGTCGAGGTTGAGTTTTCTCAAAGTAACCGCATCGAGCTTCTGATCCAGCATTCTCAAAGGGACTTCGTATATAGTGGGTACGTCTATCGACTCAACTACCGCATCCTTATCGACATTACAAAATAATGCTACCTTTGAACGAATCTCTTCGCTCATATGTTTTTCCGCACGCAATACCAGTATATCCGGCTGAAGTCCGTTTTCCAGCAACATTTTCACAGAATGTTGCGTAGGTTTAGTTTTCAATTCTCCTGATGCGGACATATATGGAAGGAGGGTCAGGTGAACAACAACCGTATTACAGGCACCGAGATTATAACGCAACTGTCGCACCGCTTCAATGTAAGGAAGAGATTCAATATCTCCAACGGTACCTCCGATTTCCGTTATTACTACATCATACTTCTGATTGCTCGCAACAAGTTTTATCCTGCGTTTTATTTCATCCGTAATATGAGGAATAACCTGAACTGTTTTTCCAAGAAATTCGCCACGTCTCTCTTTATTTATAACACTTTGATAAATTCGTCCTGTAGTGACATTATTTGCCTGAGAAGTGTGGATATTAGTAAAACGTTCATAATGACCTAAATCAAGGTCTGTTTCCGCACCGTCTTCCGTCACGTAACACTCTCCATGTTCATAAGGGTTCAATGTACCCGGATCGACATTGATGTATGGGTCAAGTTTCTGTATTACAACTGAATATCCTCTTGCCTGGAGTAGTTTCGCCAATGATGCAGAAATAATACCTTTCCCGAGCGATGATGCGACTCCTCCTGTAATAAAAATATATTTGGTTTGTTTTTTAGATTCCACTTAATATTATTCCTCCTGATTATCCAATAATTTTATTTTCTCAATAATTCCAGACATATCTTCTTTTGCCTTGGTAATTTTATCATTAACATCTCGAACCAGAAGATCGGCATTTTTGGATTTGGCAAAGAATCCAATATTGTTATCCAATAATGATATGTCCGATTCCAGTTGTTTAAGTTTGTTATATAAACGGTCTCTTTCGTTTCTGACCAAATTTTTATTTTTGAGAGATGATACTTTACTACGGAATCTATCCATCTTTCTATCTCTATCTTCTCCTTTGATTTTTGCAAAATGAGCATCGATTGTTTCTCGGTATTCAGCTTGGAGCGCGTCCTTTTCTTTAATCGGAACAAATCCAATCTCGGCCCATCGTCGTTGAAAATCTTTAAGCATTTCAAACCCGGTCTCACGATCGGTAATTTCGAATTTTTTTATTTCTTCGAGTAACTCTTTTTTCTTTAATAAATTCTGTTCGTAAGCAGAATCCAATTCCGAGAAATGTTGTGATTTTCTGTCAAAAAAAGTATCGCATGCCTTACGGAATCTTTTCCAAACAGAATCGGAATTCTTACGGGCAACAATCCCTATTTCTTTCCAGCGTTTTTGCAATTCGATCAACTGGTCCGTAGTATTTTTCCAATCAGTACTATTCTGGAGGGATTCGGCTATAATACAAATATCTATTTTATCCTGAAGGTTTTTGTCCATCTCTTCCTTTATGCCGTAATAAAAAACCCTTTTCTTCTCAAAAAAATTATCACAGGCTGTCCTGAATCTTTCATAAATAGCAGTGTTTTCTTTTTTAGGAGCAAAACCTATAGTTTTCCATATTTTCTGAATCTCTATTATTTCGTCAGAAGCTGCATCGATACCCTTCTTATCGGAATATTCCGAATTTGCAATATTTTCTACCTTAAGACATAATTCGGATTTTATTTCCAGATTTTTAACCTGCTCCTCTTTAAGTAGGTCGAAATATTCCTGATGTCTTTTGTTGATCTTTGAACTGGCCTCTTTGAAACGATCCCATAAAGACTCCTTTAATTCTTTAGCCACAGGGCCAATCTCACGCCATTGATCGTGCAGTTTCTGTAATTCATGGAAGGCCGAGATAGGGGAGGAATTCATAATTAATGCTTCTGCCGTTTCACATAATTGCGTTTTACTTTCAGCATTTTTTTTGAGATCCAAATCTCTTAACTCATTATTTATCTTTATATAATTATAAAAATTTTCAACATGCAGATGATAAGTTTCCCATAAATCTTTAATATGACTCTGTGGAACCGAACCTATTTCCTTCCACTCTGCCTGTAACTCCCTAAAAATAGAAAAAGTCTGATTTAATGTTTCATGACTATTGACCAGATCTTTGAGTTTGTCAATTATTTCAAGTTTTCTTTTATAATTTTCCTCTTTTCCCTTTTCGGATTCTACGATAAAAGCATCTCTTTTTTTCCTGTACTGAGAAAGTAGTATTTTAAACTGTTCCTCGCATTCATCATCTGGAGCAACAAAGTTTTCCTCAGAATTTCCTTCTTCCAGAAATGCTTTTTTAATTTCTTCTATTTTTTGTTTTTGAAGTTTATAGAATGCTGTTTTAATAGCCTCAATTTCCTTTCTGAAATTATTCACAGCCTCTTCCTGAAGAAGATCGGATAATGTTTTAATAAGTTCATCGGAACTTAATTGTGAATAATCATTAGACGGTAAACTTTCCGGTAATTCATCTTTTTGTTGTGATTCATTTACATTTTCTTCAGAGATTAAATCAGACGACATAGTATTATCGATATTTTGTTCAATATCGACTTGTTCCTGCGGAACAGATTCATTAAGGTTATTCCTTGTTTCCATATTCCAAAAATTAATATGTATAATATACAAAGGTACTTATAATTCAATTTATTACCAACGTAATAATGATAATATTTATTGCAGCGGGGAATCCGACTCTTTAGCCATGTGCGAGTAAAAAAGTTTATCCAATAATCCTATGGATATTTTTTTAATAAAGAAGGATGCCTTGCCCTGAAAATCCATAAGTAGCAGTTTTTTCCTTTTATTTATTCCTTTCGATATCCGTAATGCAACTTCTTCGGCACTCATCATTTTTTCTTCGTTTCGCGGAGTTTCTCCCTGATTGGAACCGTCTGCCGTAAGGGCTGAGAATCGTACATTAGTAGCTGTGAATCCGGGGTAAGCAATCATTACATGGACCTTTTTTTTCAAATTCTCAATTCTCACCGTTTCAAGGAACCCCTGCATCGCATATTTTGAAGCAGAATAACCCGTACGGGCCGGAAGTCCGTGAATTCCAGCAACTGACGAAACTCCTACAATGGATCCTTGTGTATCCTGAAGATAGGGCAGTGCATATTTTACACAGTACACGGTTCCCCAAAAATTAACATCCATTAATCTTTTTAACACATCCAAGTCGACATCATCGAGCAAAGCTCTCATTGAAATTCCTGCATTACAGATCAGGACATCGATTTTCCCGAACGTCTCGATTGTTTTATTTATCAACAATTTACAGTCATTCTCATTCGTAACGTCCACCTTTAAACAGATATTATCTACATTCCTGTCAGTCAATTCTTTGGAGATTTCCCTCAGTTTTTCCTCATTACGCGCCGCCATAGCTACTTTAGCGCCGTTCTTAGCAAATTCATTTACCAAGGCAAGTCCGATCCCGGAACTCGCTCCGGTCACAACAACTACTTTATTTTTAAATCTCATTTTATATACTCAAGAATATAAATCATTTGCGGATCAATTTCAACAGTAGACTCTCCGTCTCCCTGTTCGGTATTCTGCACAAAAATATTCAATATTTTTTCCTTTTTCCATAATTCCATATCAAAAGTCGGCTCCCAAGAATTTACCGTAAAAGACGTTAAATCCTCGAAAGTCCATTCGTTTTTATCTATATCCGATATTGTAGCCATTGAGACTTTCGATCCCCTTTCTTCATCCCTGAACAAAAAGTATATATTCGCCTTTCCTTCTTCATTAAAGCAGAGAATACGCGGGCGTGAAATGGGTATTTTCTTAGTTCCGGCACCGGATAAAGAAAATCCTGATATTCTTCCTGTAACCTGGTTTCTCATCCATACATCTCCACTTTTATATAATATGTAATATTGTGGAACACCTGAGTCCGGATCCCTCCAATAAGTGGCTATATACGGGACTCCATTATCATCAACGGCCATACTGGTTTGATTTATCAATTCACTATTTTGAGGTATGCGCCAAACATACTCTGCATTTCCGAGAGTAATGGGCAGATTGTATTTTTCCCCATTCGATTTCTCCCATGTATCACCGGAATCTCTCGATACAGCATAACACAAATCATGATTGGTATCAACATTATAAGTTTCGCGCCAAACCCAGGAAACATGGATATTATCCTGATTGTCAACATATATCTGCCAATAAGCGTTCCGTTTATTTTCTCCGGAGATAAGATTATTATTCATATCGTTCCAGCCCCCGGTTTTTATGTCATATTTCTTCAAAACCAGATTACCGTTTCCGGAACTTCCGCTTCTGTAAGCAAATAATAAATCTCCGTTCGAGAATTTATAGAATTCGGGATAAGTAACGTTATCCTCCTCTACTTCCGTCATCTTCATTTTATCGCGCAGCTCAAGTGACATGGGAGCCACAGACCTGGTATAATTCAACGGATGACCGTGATGATCCCAGGAAACATGTAGATAACCATTACCGTCAACCGTTATACTTATCACATTATGAGCATCATTTGCATTTCCTTTGTACTGGGTAATGCTAATTTCCCATACCTCGGTTCCATGTTTTCTTTTGCCTAATACCACATTTTTCTCTTTATCATAAAAAGCGACAAATTGATAATCTTGATAAGTGGCTAACGAACTGTTTCTGAAAATAGCAGTATTAACAGAATTTTTGCTCCATCCCAAATCTACTGGAATTAAATTCGAGGCTGAAAAAATATAATTATTACATAATATCGAAAAAATACAGAGCAAAATAGATCGTGTATATTTCATAGCTTTAGGTTAATTTTAAAATTTTAGCGTTAAATTTGTATACAAAGTAATAAAATTTTGATGTGAAAATACCATATATCGATATTCATTCCCATGATATTACCCAAAATAAAGAAATTTTAAAAATATATTCTATATTACTTGGCAATGAAATTATGATTCCTCAAAATATTCTTTTCTCTGCAGGAATTCATCCATGGAATACTAACAATGCAACAGACTCCGATCTTTCGATTTTTGAAAATAAAACAGATAACCTACTGGCAATAGGAGAAATAGGCCTGGACTTTTCTATTAAAACTCTAGATAAGGAAAAACAATTATATTGGTTTGAAAAACAACTCCGAATTGCTACTGAATTACAATTACCCGTAATAATCCATTGCGTGAAAGCTTACTATGAAGTTATTCGGTTATTAAAAAAGTACCCATTAAGTACAGTTATTTTCCATTCTTTCATTGGAAACAACGAGATATACTCCCAGATCAACAAAAACAGATATTTTATTTCATTGAGTCAGAAAAGTCTACGTTCAACTAAAACAATGAATATATTAAAAAATGTAGATGTGAATTATTTATTTATTGAAAGTGATGAAAAAGACAATATATTTGATACATATTTGACCGTAAGTGCTATTATAGACATAAATCCAGAGAAATTCCGGGAAATTATATATAAAAACTTTATTTCAGGATTTAATTATGTTAAGTTGGCTTGAGAGAACAGAACTACTCCTAGGAGAGGAGAAATTAAAAATTTTAAGAAAATCAAATATTCTCGTTGTCGGGTTGGGAGGAGTCGGCGCATATGCTGCTGAAATGCTATCCAGAAGCGGAATAGAAAATTTGACTATTGTCGATGCAGATATCGTCAATCCATCCAATATAAACCGACAATTAATTGCTCTTCGTAGCACCATCGGGAAATACAAAGCGGATGTTTTATATGAGAGATTGAAAGATATTAATCCCCGAGCCAATCTAAATAAACAAATAATATTTCTTAAAGATAATCTGATTGACGAGTTACTCGACTCACAACGGTTTGATTATGTAGTGGATGCGATTGACACTCTTTCTCCTAAAGTAAATTTAATCAAATCCTGCCTGGAAAAAGGCATTCCAGTTGTAAGCTCCATGGGGGCTGGAGCTAAAACAGCTCCGGAACAAATAGAAATAAAAGATATTTCAAAATCCCATCATTGTCCGCTGGCACATATGCTTAGGAAAAGACTGCATAAGATAGGCATCCATAAAGGATTTAAAGTAGTATTTTCTCCTGAAAAACCATGCGAAGGAGCACTAATTTTATGTGACGAACAGAATAAAAAATCAAACGTAGGAACCATATCTTATCTACCTGTTGTATTCGGATGCTTTTGTGCATCGGTGGTTATACGTGATCTTCTGGGAGAATTATAAACTCCTGAAATCCTATATAATAGAAGCTAAAAACCCCAATCTACTTAACATAATATATATTATAATTCACGTAAATCATTCACTATTATAGACTTCAAACGTTTTATCGGAATAAAAAATAATGATTTTTTCAATGTTTTTATTTTGTTTTGTGCGGTGTCCCGCCGTATACATTTCCATGTCTTTTTTTAAAAATGAAAATTCTTCGGATTTCTCTGCTCTATAAATATTTCCGTGTCCTAAAATAAGCCAATCAGGATTCACATCCGGAAATTTCTCTAAAAGCTTTGCAAAGAAATCGAAACTGGGTTTATTCCTTCCGGAAGTAATATGCGACACGCTGGATGGCTGTATATCCATTATTTCAGCAAACTGAGACGGTGTAAGATTTTTAACCTTCAGAAATTCCAATAATCTCTCATTCATTCTTTTTTTTTACAAATGTAAAATTTTTATTTTACTTTCCAAAAACACCACAAATCACACAGTATCGTTGTGCAATTTTTATCAATATTTTAATTTAAATAAATCTTACAACTATTTAATTATCAGAAGAATAATTTAAATTATGTATCTGATTTATTTTCGACTGAATACTTTTCAATAAATTCAAATAACCACAACTGAATACATACTTAAGACAAGTAGATATAATTGACTGATTATTCGTACATTATCTTTATTGGTTACGATTAATTAATACTTTTAATTATATCACATGAATGTTCTTTACATTTGTAATTAACGGAAATTGCTAAAAAATAAAAAGTGATTATATTTGTTTCAAATTTTACTTCATATGAAATTTGGCTTTTACTTATTATTAATATTAGGATTTGTTAGCTGTAATGCGGTCAACGAAAAGGATAATATTATTACCGTCAGCATACTACCTTTGAAATATCTGGTAGAAGAAATTTCGGGAAATGATTATGTCGTAAATGTAATGGTTCCGCCCGGGATAGAACCCGAAATATACGAACCCCTCCACTCTCAAGTCAAGGGTCTGACATCCTCGCGTTTATATATTGAAGTGGGATTGCTTGAATTTGAAACATCTTTAAAAGAAGGTATTTTAAACAATGTTTCTGATATAAAAATGTTGAATCTATCGGAAAATATAGAAATTATAAAAGAAAACCACAGTCATCATGACCACTCTCATTCGTTAAATTCTGACCCTCATATATGGTTGTCGCCTATTAATCTGAAAAAATTCAACGAAAGAATTTTAAGTGAGTTAATTGAACTAAATCCGGAAGCAAATGAAAAATACTATCAAAATTTTATGATTTTGAATTCCCGAATAGATTCTTTAAATAACTATATTCAAAATAAACTGCGTCCATGTGAAGAACGTACGATTTTAATATATCATCCCTTCCTAGGTTATTTTTGCAGAGATTTTAATTTAAAAATGCTGGCAGTTGACCATCACGGAAAAGAACCGTCTGCAAGACAGTTAAAAAATTTATACGAATCGA
>Ga0192243_10668_pt1 | contig 11813 bp, 4 predicted proteins | sample Koala_Koa27_K3_FD_131233 | JGI IMG/M metagenome (GOLD analysis project Ga0192243, IMG submission 131233) | Enriched cells from koala feces incubated with labeled cellulose particles, San Francisco Zoo, California, United States - Koala_Koa2-7_K3 ... | reverse complement strand
CAAAATAATGTCTGGAAATGGAGTAGCTGTTGACACTGAAGTATTTAGAGAAGAAATAGAAGTTGGAGCGAATATTGTTCCTATTGAACCAATACTTCCAGAGATAAATAAAACAATAAATGTAGCTGTTGGAATTCCTACAATTGGTGGAATTCCTAGTTTAACAACACCTACTGTGACACCACCTACAGCTCCTGCAACAATTTCTTCACCTACAATTAGTGTGACAACACCTGGAGCAGTTGCTTCAATAAATGTAACAGCACCTACTGTGCCTACACCAACTGTACCTGGAGATAAGACTATTATTAAACCAACTGTTGCAATTCCACATGCAGTAGATCCAACAATGGTAAGTGCACCTGAAAAACCAACAGCACCTGATATTGTTATTCCAGAAATTCCAGATGTTGCTTTCAGCTCATTGTCAATAGGAAATGGAGATAAAAGATATGCAGACAACTCTACAGGACAAAATGGATTCATTTCAAATATTGCTGTTCTTAATGGTAAATTTTATGTAGATAGAAATAATCAAGAAAAAACAGGTATTTCAAGTAAAATTATAACATATGGTGGTTTTGATTATAGGTATACTGACTATGTTGCTTATGCATATATTGGAGCTACAACTGCAGGAACTTCAGTGGCAAATAATACAATATCTACTTTAAATGCTACAACAGATAAACAATTCTATAATGGAGGTCCTTCAGGTTCTTATTATTTAAATTATGGAACTGGTGTTCAAGCTGTAACTGTAACTTATATAGGTATTTATAACAATGGAGACTTCGTGTATTCAGGTAAAAATGAACGAAGTGATTTAAATTTAAGAGAATTTGTTCATATGGATAACCATGGTGCAACAAATACTTTTGTAGCTATAAGAAATGCTTTAGTAAAAGCAACTGATCGGAGTAATCCAACTATAGCGCAATATATCAGTGCTGCTAAAGCTGCTAATGTGATTAATGCCTGGGATGATATAGCAGCAGTATCAAAAACTGTTGGAGCCACATATACTGGAACACATGGAGGCGCATATAGCGAAAGAGGAATGATGTGGCTAAATAGTGGAAAGATTGTCATGGAAGGTGGAAATTTATCCCTTACAAATCAGTATATGCATGGAAGTTCTACAAATACTGTAACCTTTGCGATTAATACTGATGAAATAATAGTGAGACCTTTTTTTGATGGAACTACAATGTATGATGCATATAATTCAGGTTTTTTAATTTCAGCTGATAATAATGGAACAAATCAACAGGTCATGTATAACTCAGGAAGTATGAAATTTTATACTAATGATAGTGGAGCTTATACAATAAATAGTGGTGGAGCCTCTATACTAAATAATGTTATTGTCAATAGAGGAACAATAGAAATGACTGGAAAGGGATCTCTTGGAGTTTATGCTAAGTCAGCTGCAAGTACATCAGGAACATTATATATGGATTTTACAGATGGTTCTGGAACTAGAAAACCTGTTGTTATATATGGAGATAGTAGTATTGGATTATATGTAACTAACTCTTTTGCTCCTTCTGGAAATAATATTTATGGAAATTTTCATGCAGATATAGGAGATTCATTAGGAACAGCAAATAAAGTTCTTAATGTTGCAGCAGGAGATACAAATGGTGGTTCTGCTATTAATAACTATTATGGAGATAATACTAATATTAATAAAATAGAGGGAACTGTAGGAATACTATCATATAAAAGCATGAGTCTTGATTCACATGGAATTAAAATTTATTCTAATACAGAAAACTCTATTGGGGTTGTACCTATAACAACAACATCAGGAACTTCTCCAACTTTGACTTTGGGAACAGGTTCTGTAGAAGTCTTGGGTGGAGAAAATAATATAGGTATGATAGCAATGAATATTTATAATACCAGCAATGTTCTGCAAAATAAAGGTGGAAATATATCTTCAGCAAGTACAATAGTTTTAGATGGAGGAAAAAATAATGTTGGAGCTGTAGCTAAAAATGGATACAGTATTTCGATAAAAGATATAAAAGGAAATGGAAATACTTCTGTAAATGGAATTGGATTATACGCTGAAGGAAGTGGAACTTCTATAACAGCAACTACTGGTATATCAAATCTTAAATTATCAGTAGATTCTCCAACAAGTTCTGACAGTATAAACGCACTGGGAGCTTTTGCTGCTAGTGGAGCAGTAATAACAGCTAATAAATCTAGTCTTAACTCTACTCCTGATATAGAAATTCAAGGGGCAGAAGTGTCAGGAAGTGCTGGATCATATAGAGGAATTGGATTAATGGTCAATAATGGTATTATCCATGCACAATACACTAACATTAAAGTCACAGATGGAGCTGCTGGTATAGCTTCTATTGGAACAGGTGGAAATATTGATTTTAGCAATGGAAAGATTGAAGTTAACAATGGATATGCAGCATATACTGATGGAGTTGGAAAAATTAATTTGACTGATGCTGAAATAGTTTTAAATGGTACAGCTACAGCATTTGATATAGACAAAGATCCGTTTGCTCTTGTAACTCTTACTCTTACAGGAACAAAGGTTCATGTAAAATCAAATGATGTAATAGTATTTAATATAAAAAATATGCCTACAACTTCTATAAGTACTTTACAAGGAGATGTCACTTCAGGAGTTACTGTAACAAGTGATGCTGGAATAACTGAGTATCTGGAAGCAGCTTTAGAAAAAACTACAATTAATGTTGATGTACCAATGGATAAATCATCTACATCAGGAGCAGATTTTTACTATTTCAATAGAGTTGTTGCCCAAAACAGTGTTCTGAATGTAAATAATCCTGTTACTGCAAATCTAGCTTCTGCATCAACAGGAAGTGCACTAGGAGCAGCTGCATATAAGGGACAAATTATTGGTTTAGAGATGAACTCTAGTAAAAATGCAACTTCTAATGCTACAACAAAAATAAATAATAATTCTATAATATCAGCTGCCAGAACAGATGCTGGAGCTGGAGCTGTAGGAGTATTTATAAACTATGGACAATTAAATAATGCTGGAACTATTGAAGTACAAAAAGGATATACTTCTGTAAAAGGTGGAACTGGTGTATTTGCAACTAATGGTTCAAATGTAGATAATAACTCTGGAGCTAAAATTGATGTTTATGGAGATGAAGCACTAGGTATCTATGCTACAGCATGGAGAAAAACTTCATTAGGAACTTTGGCTGGAGAAGAATTTGGAAGCACAGCTTTAAATCAAGGTAAAACTTCAGTAACAAATAATGGAGATATTATAACTAATGGAGAAAACTCAGTAGGAATATATCTAGAAAATAATAGTAGAGATGCAAGTTTAGCCCCTGGAATGGATAGAACTATCTCAGCTACTAATACCGGAACAATAACTGTTGGAAAAAATTCAATAGGTATATATGCTAGTGGAACTGGAACAGGACATGAAGCTGAAACAAAAATAGGAAATACTAATAATTTAAAAATTGGTGAAAATTCTACTGGTATTTATGGTGAAAATGCTGTTACTGTAACAGATATTGGAAATCTTGAATTAGGAAAAGGAGCTACTGGTATTGCCCTTTCTCCAGATTCAGTAATTTCTTCAACAGCTACAATAGGAACAATAACATCAGCAGGAGTTGCTGGAGATAGGGGGGTAATAGCAATACATGGTGATGCAAATACAGCCCCTGTTGCTACAACTATCCAAGTGCCTACTGGAACAATAGACACATCTAATATTAGTAATGTTACTTCACTATATGTACAAGGAGTTACTGGTGCAAGTACAGCAAGTGCTACTATTATGAAATTAGGTGCAAATGGAGTTGGAATTTATGTAAATAATGGAAGCTCATCTAATGATGGAAAAATAGAAATGACATCAGGAAAAACAAATGCTGTTGGTATGTATACTAAAAAAGGAACAGTTATTAATAATGGTACTATCGAAGTAGGAGATTCTAGTCAATTAGGTATGGTTGCAGTTACAAATGCAGGAGTTGCAATAAATCATGGCACAATAGATTTAAAAAGTTCAGGTGCTGCTGGAATGGTAGGAAAAGATGGTGCTGAAATTACAGACAGCAATACAGGAACTATAAAATTTAATACAACAAATGCTTTTGGAATAGCAGCAGATAATGCTACAGTTAATTTAGGTACTGGTACAATGACATTAGATAATTCAAAAGAAAATATCTATGTATATGCAAAAAATGGTTCAATCATAAATGTAACTGGTAATTTAAATGTTGATGGAGTTGCAGATGCTGGAACTAAAAAATCTGTTGGAATTTATTTAGATGGAACTAATACATTAACTAACAATGCAATTATCAAAGCAGAGAATGCAGCAGTTGGTATTTATGTCAATGGAGTCAATACTTTAACTAATGGAACATACACATCTGAAGGAGATAAAACAGTAGGTATCTATTTTTCTAATGGTGGAACATTGGCCAATGCAACTATAAATTCTGGTTCAACTGCTGGAAATTCAGTTGGAATCTACGGAGCTGCTGGAAATATTAATCTATCTGGAGGATTAACTTTAAATATAGGTACTCTTGGAGGAGCTACTTATGGAACAGGAATGTATCTTGCTGATGGAGCTGGAGTAACTGGTGGAACTATTACATTAACAAACAATTCATCAAATGCAAATATAGGATTATTCTATACAGGAGGAAATACAAAAACAGCAAATCATGATGCAGATATTATTCTTAATGGAACTAATCAAGAGGCAGGTATTTATGCTAATGCTGGAATACAAGTAACAAACAGTAAAAATATAACTGATAATACAGTTCCTGGTTCAGTAGGAGCTTTGATAAGTGGTGGCTCAACATACACTGCAAATGGAAACTTCACTAGAACAACATCTGGAACAGCAGTTGGATATTATGTAGATAATGGAACAGCTGACAATAAAGGAACAATAAATCTAACTGGAGCAGGTTCAGGAACTGTCGGAATGGTAGCAGAAGGAGCAGCAGCTGCAACAGCCACTGCTAAAAACAGTTCAACTATAACAACTGATAATGCAATAGGTATAGCTGTATTAAGTGGAACAGGAACAAGTACAGGAATAAATACTGGCACTATAAATGTAACAACAGGAACTGGAGTATATGCAGCAGGAACAAATGCTGGATTTAATGGTGCTGGTGGAACAATAAATCTGACTGGAACAGGTACAGGTATTGCACTTAATGGCACAGGAGCTGGAAAAATAACAAATGCTGGAACTTTAAATCTTAGTACTAATTCAGTAGGAGTATATGGAAATAACAATGCTAAAATAGATTTCCCTGTTACTATCAATGGAACATCAGGAACTGGAGTATATGTAGAAAATGGTTCAGTAGTATCTGGAGCTATAAATGCTGGAAACTCAAAAGACACAGTAGCAGTTTATCTTAAAGATAATACAGCTAGTGTAAATGGAGCAGTAATAACAACTGGGGGAGTTGCAAGTACATCATCTGTAGGACTATATCTTGGTGGATCAGCATTGAATCATACAGTAGGAAATTCTACAATAAATGCTCCTACATCTGGAACTGTTGGTATATTAACAGAAAATGGAAATACAATAAACTATTCTGCAACTACAAATGTAGGAAATGGCGCAATAGGAATGTATTTAAAAGGAGCAGGAACTACACTTAATGCTAATGCAGGAACTATAAATATAAATGGAACTGGAATAGGAGTCTTAGTAAATACAGGAGCTACTGCTAATCTAGGAACTTCAGGAAATCTTACAGTAAATTTCACTGGAGATGGAGGAATACTTTCATTTAATGATGGAGGTACAGTAAATCTTGGGGCTAATATTGCTATAGGAAGTGGAACAGGAACGTTAGCTGCAACAAAAGATGGAAATCTTTCTAACTCTGGAACTATCACAATAGGAAATGGTTCAGCAGGACTTCTTGGAGTATATAGTACTGGAGGGCCATACATTGTATCAAATACTGCAACAGGGGTTATAAATGTACAAGAGAAAGGACTTGGACTGGTAGCTACAGGAACAGGAGCTACAGTAACTGTTAAAAATGATAATATTATAAATGTAAACGGAAAAGATGCAGTGGGTATGTATACTGATGTTGGAAATATTGATAATGCATTAGGAACTATAACTGTAACTAATAGCGGTATAGGAATGTATTTGTCAGGATCAGGAAGTATTTTAAACTTTGGAACATTAAATGTTACAAAGGGAGTTGGATATGTAGTCAATGGAGCAACATTAGGAGCAGCAACTGGAACAGTAACTCTTCATGCAGGAGATAAAGATAATTATTCTATTGGAGGATATTATTTAAGCACATCAGGAACTATAAATCTTCCAACAATAACAGATGCTGACTACTCAATTAAAACTGCTATATATGGTGGAACAAATACAGTAACTGGAGCAATAACAGCAAAAAATGGACAAAATAAAATAGGAGTATTTGCTTCAAATTCTGATACAACACTAGGAACAGTAGCAGCAGGTGGAAAAGGAAATATAGGAGTATATGGAAAAGATAGTGAGTTAAGTATAAGTGGAATAACTGTAGATGATTCAACTCTTACAAATACAGAAGATTTATCTGTAGGAGTAGTATTGAATGGTGGAAGCTATAATGGAAGTGGAAATGTTACAGTAGGAAATAATGGAATAGGAGTATATGCAACTGGAATTCAAGGTGGAAAAGATATAGTCCACAATGTAGGAACTCTTCAAGTAGGAAATTCATCACTTGGTTTCTATGGAGAAGGAACTGGAGCAGGAGTTAAAAATTTAAATGTAAATACTACAGGAATAAATATAGGAACATCAAATGCTGTAGGAGTTTATACTAAAAATATGAATACTTCTGTAAGTGGAAATATGACTATAGGAGAAGGTTCAAGTGTTGGTATAGCAAGTATAGGAGATGGAAATATTGGATATACAGGTTCTATAACTGTTACTGACAAAGGAACTCAAGCAGCCTCAGTAGGAATCTATAAGAAACTGGGATCAGGAACTATAACTACATCACCAGGAAACTGGACAGTTGGAGATGGAGGATATGGAATCTATGTACAACAGGCTATAATAACTAAAGATGCTGCAGGAAAAGATATTTCAACTATGACTTCTAAGTCTGTAACAATCAATAATAGTGCTGATATGAATTTAGGTATGTCATCTGTAGGAATATTCTCTAATGGAGATAATACAGTTAATAATTCTGGAAATATAACTGTAGGAGAAACTTATGTAGAGGGAGGACCTTCAAATCATTCTGATCCAACAAAGCATTTAAACTCAGTTGGAATCTATGGAGCAGGTGGAACAAAAATCTTCAATGCAGCAGGAGCTACAATAAAAGTTCATGAAGATCACTCTGTTGGTGTGTATGTTGATGGAAGCAATGCAATTAATGGAAATGAAACTCGTTTTGAGAACCATGGAATAATTGATGTAGATAATGGTGGAGTTGGAGTTATTGTAAGAAATGGAGCAATAGCTGTAAATAATGGAGTTATTACATTAGGAGGAAATGCTTCACTTATATGTGGGGCTGTCAATGTAGGAATGTCTGCATCTGGTCCTGGAAGTACAATAGAAAATAATGGTACTATAACAGTAAATTCTGGAGCTGGAATGCTTATAACAAATGGAGCAATATTTGAGAACCATGGAACTATTGTAGTAAATAATGGAGTGGGAATAGAAGGAGTAGGAAGTACAGTAAATGCTGGACATATAGTAGTAAATGGTGGAGTAGCTGTAGGAGCAGGTGGTTTAGCTACTGCTAATGTTGGGTCAGTTACAGTAAAACCAGATGGAACTATACTGATTAATGACAAATATACTTCTATTGGAGGAACACTTTCTACAACAGGAGATATAATAGTTGATGGAGCATATGTAGATGCAACAACAGGAACACCATTATTTGATGCACACAGTGTAAGTGGAGAAGTAAGACTGCGTCCAAATTTTGCAACAACAGGAAATGGTATTTCATATGAAATGGAAGGATTTGTAAAAACAGCAATGGGAACAATTACAGGAACTAAACTTACTCCTGTAACATCACCTCTATTTATTGCTAAAGTTACAGATAAAGGAAGCCTTGTTATTGCAAAAAGACCATATGCAGATTTAGTAATAGGAGAACAGTTTGATCCTTTGTATAAAGGATTGGATAATATTCTTAAAAATAGTGGTGGAACTGGAAGAGATGCTGATATTTTGAAAGGATTGAATGAATACTTGGAAGGTCTTCCTGCAGATCAGTTTGAAAGAGAAACATCATTAAAACTTGCTGAAACAAGAGGAGATATCTATGCAACTATTCAAGGAAGAATGCAGGATATTAATCAGGCATTTGCTAACTCTTTCTATGAACTTGAATCATCATACAACCTGACTAAAGACAGCAGCAAATATAGTGTTATCTATACTGATGGAAACTACAAGGACTCTACTTTAGGAATAGATGACTATGACTACAAGGTAATGGGACTTCTATATATGAAAGAAAAAGAGGGAACAGAGTATGGAAGCAAGTATGGATATACAATAGGATTTGCTGGATCTAAATTTGACTTTGATGATGGTGGATCAAAAGAAGATGTATACTCATTGAGAGTAGGAGCACACAGAGTTAAAAATCTAAGTGATGAGCATAAAGTATCATGGTTATCAAGAATAGAACTAGGATACAACAGACATATTGCTAAGAGAAAACTTAATCTTCAAGAAACATTTGAAAATAAGGGAGAGTATAATACTTACTCTGTAGCATTTGACAACAAACTTACAAAAGTTATCTATACAGATTTATCTAGACAATTAGATGTATATGCTGATTTAGATTTAGAATATGAAAAAGTAGATGATTTTAAAGAGCATGCTGGAAGTAAAGGTGGACTTGAAGTACAAATTAAAGATAATGATTACTTAAGCGCACAGGCAGCAGCAGGAGTAAAAGCATCGCAAAGAATCTATGCAGGAAATGATATATCTGTAAAAGTAACAGCAGATATAAAATATGCATATGAATTCGGAGATAACTACGATGGAAACAAAGCAAGACTTAAAAATGGAGAAGAAGGATATTACAGTCTAATTACTCCAGAAGAGAGAGAAGGAAAACTATCAGGAAAAATTGGACTTACAGTGGAAAAAGCCAACCATATGGGAGTAACATTTGAAGTGGAAGCAGCAGATGAATCACATAAAAAAGATTCATCAATCAAATATGGTGTAAGATTCAATTACAAATTCTAATTAATACTAAAGTATTAGGCTGTCCTTATTCAAGGGGCAGTCTAATATTCTAAAGGAGGTCAAATATGGTAGAAAGAAGAAAAAGAGGCCGCCCTTTAGGAAGTGGAGTAAAAAATTACTGTGCTCTTGGGTGTCGCTTCACTGAAAAAGAATATTTGTTAATCCAGAAAAGTTTAAAAAGCTTGAAAAATGAATACGGATCAAATAATAAGATAATTTTAAATCTTTTTAAAAAATATGGAAAATATTTAGAAAAAAAATAGTAAAAGAAAAATAAACGAATAATAACTTGGAGGAAAGCAATGATAAAATTAACAAAAAAGGAACTGGAAGCTTTAGGAGAAAATAAAGATGCAATTGCACAACTTTTAGTGAGAAAAGCTATCCTTGAAGAAATGGAAAAAAAGGAATATACAGAAGAGGAAAAAAAGTATCTTGAAGAAATGAAACTTAATATGGAGATAGAATTTTATCTTAATTCAATAGCTCAAAAAACAGTTCAAATATATGACTATGAATTATTAGAAGTATATAAAAACAATGCAGAACTATTAAAGGATAAAAATACAGTGGAAGTATATCCACAGCTTCAGCAAGCATTATTTAATCAGAAACTTGGAGAAGAAAAGGTAAAGGTAATAAACGAAATAGTTGAAAAATACAAGATAAACGATGTATTAAAAGAATATATAAAGGTAGAAGAATCTACTGAAGAAAAAAAATAATCTATATATAAATCAGGGTCTGAAAATTTCAGACCCTGATTTTAACATTTATATATTCAGATTTAGTATAATTAAAATTAGTTTGCTGGTACAGAAGGAATTTCTACCCCAGAAACTTCTGCCATAGCTTTTGCCCATTCTTGAGCTTCTTTCATAGCATCTTGATCCCCTTTTGTTGCTTTTTCAGAAAGTTTCTTCATAATTTCTTCATATTCTTTTATAGCTTTTGAATCACTTTTCATAACTTTTTTTGATAAAGCTACCTTATCTGTGTATGAATAACTATCTTTTGCCCCTCCACAAGCTGCAAGCAGACCTATCATCAAAGCTCCTATTACTATTTTTTTCATTTAAAATCCTCCTTAAGATATGTATTGGTTATTTATGTTAATTAATTTTAGCATAAAGACCATTTTACATACAACCAAGCAAGCTTCTCATTATGACAACCAACAGGTGCTTTTATGTTTTTTATATAAAAATACAAAAAATTTAAAAAATTATTTCTATTCTCTTTTTAATTTCTTTTAAATCCTTTTTCTTTATTTTTCTCCTAAATACATTCTTTTTTATATAATAAAAAAAAGACATACTATATATATGTCTTGAATTCTTTGAATTATGGCGGGAGTGACGAGGGTCGAACTCGCGACCTCCTGCGTGACAGGCAGGCGCTCTAACCAACTGAGCTACACCCCCAAAGGTGTGTATGGTGGTCACAATAGGACTTGAACCTATGACCCCCTGCTTGTAAGGCAGGTGCTCTCCCAACTGAGCTATGCGACCATACTAAAGTTTGTAAATGGTGCCCAGAGGCGGAATCGAACCACCGACACGGGGATTTTCAGTCCCCTGCTCTACCGACTGAGCTATCTGGGCAAACATTTGAAATACTGGCGGAAGGTCAGAGATTCGAACTCTGAAGTCTTGCGACGCCGGTTTTCAAGACCGGTTCCTTACCAGTTAGGGTAACCTTCCATAGTGGTACCCCGTAGGGGAATCGAACCCCTGTTGCCAGAGTGAAAATCTGATGTCCTTACCACTGAACGAACGGGGCAAAAAAAATGGTGGATCCAGCTGGAGTTGAACCAGCGACCACTCGGTTATGAGCCGAGTGCTCTAACCAACTGAGCTATGGATCCACAATTAGTTAAAACATGGCGTGTCTGAAGGGATTCGAACCCCTGACCCACGCCTTAGAAGGGCGTTGCTCTATCCAGCTGAGCTACAGACACATAAATGGTGCGTCATACAGGATTTGAACCTGTGGCAACACGATTAAAAGTCGTGTGCTCTACCAGCTGAGCTAATGACGCATCTTTGGAGCGGGAAACGAGGGTCGAACTCGCGACATTCAGCTTGGAAGGCTGACGCTCTACCAACTGAGCTATTCCCGCATATATTATTAAATTTTTGGTGGCGGGGGCAAGATTTGAACTTACGACCTTCGGGTTATGAGCCCGACGAGCTACCAGACTGCTCTACCCCGCAACATTATGGTGCCTAGAGCCGGAATCGAACCGGCACGGTACTAAGTACCACGGGATTTTAAGTCCCGTGCGTCTACCTGTTCCGCCATCCAGGCAATCTTCAACTTCCTTTGATAACTCTCACGATTTATCTCTTTCCGTCGAGGACATTTATTATATTATCATAACTAACAAATTATGTCAATAACTTTTTTTATTTTTTTCAAAAAAATTTTTTTATTTTATAATTATTCCTAAATCTCTTAATATCAATGTTTTAAAACCCTTGATTTTATTGAGTTCTTTCTCTTTTTGTTCCTTTGT
>Ga0192243_10661_pt1 | contig 11885 bp, 12 predicted proteins | sample Koala_Koa27_K3_FD_131233 | JGI IMG/M metagenome (GOLD analysis project Ga0192243, IMG submission 131233) | Enriched cells from koala feces incubated with labeled cellulose particles, San Francisco Zoo, California, United States - Koala_Koa2-7_K3 ... | reverse complement strand
TCACAGAATGGAATCTCGATAAAAGCCTGTCAGACCATAAGGGAATTTCCGTATCATTTTGATTCCGGCGGACGAGGAGGCTCCATATGGACAAGAATTATTGCTATTTGACGGCAGCTGTTGGGCTGACAGACGACAACTTTGAGCCAGACGGATATTCTTCCACAGATGGTGGGAAAATTCGTGTGAATGGAAAAACCTACGACTATGTAGATCCGGACGCCAGTTGCGATAAACTATACGATGACTTGATTGATTTTTATGATATGACTGACTGCAATCATACGCCATATCACCACAGGCTAAAGAAGAACAGGCTAGGTAGATTGCTTTGCCTTGAGGATGAATTCGGCAATCGAATGAGCTCCGATTACATCGGTCCATCACGAGCTTGGGCACACGCAAAAGGCGGCATGACTGACGCAGAGATTGGAAAAATGCTGCTTCACGCAAGGACAATCGGTGGCCATATGCTCTGGCCAGTACATAAAATCCCGACAATCAATACAGCACGAGGCGGACGAAGCGGCTTTTATGACAGAATCGACTTAACACTGCAGGAGATTCGATACATGATGACAGATGCTCCACAATCCAGGAACCGCGCCGTTCGCAGTGTCATCGAAAAGGAAAAAGCATGGTTCTCGCTCTTTATGGCAGGTTCAGGGTTGGATGGCTTTAAAAGCTTTGTCGATTTGTTCCATCTGAATTCTTTCATCTATGGAGATGACTACAACGTAATATCCCTGGCAGAATCGAATCTGGCAGAAGGCATACATATCCCGGTTTCTTCTGATGAGCCTGTATTCCCTGCGGATTTTCGTTTGTATGTGAAGAATAATCTGATTGCCATAGAAAAGCGAGCGTAAGCTCACATTAGAACCTTTTAATTTTTTATACTTTTTAATTTTTCCCGGTTGTAGGGTTGCAACCCTGACCGGCGTGGCTGCTCGGCAAAAATAGTAGAAAGCAAAAAAATTAGCTTCTGGCGGGTCAATTACCCTGCCGGAAGCCCCTTATTTCGCGGTATTGCACAACATTTTAAGCGTTAAATTGTATCCTTTTCGTGTTTACACGTCGGAATACTCCCCGGCAATCGTCATATCCTCATATTCTGCGTATTTCCGCAGTTTGTCCCGCTGGGCGTCCAGACTGTACCCATCCACCTGAATGGAAGTGGATACCCTCGTATAAATATAGCACTTTGTCTGTTTCTTCAATTATTCCAGGGCCTCCAATTCTTTTATACTCTCTATAAAATGCTGTTCGACAGGAGACAGCAGTTCATCCTGCTTCTTCTGATATTTTGCATACTCTTCATGCGCTTTCTGGATCGCCTGCTGATGGGTGACACGTCCCTTTGTAGTCAATATATCCCGTCGTGTCATTTTCAGATAATCATCAATCGTTTCCAGCCAGTCTTTCATATACATAGGTTCATGCTCAAGGGCGCGAACCTCTGCAATGTCCAGATATGCCGACACGATCTTATTCAGCGCATCCAGTTCCGGCTGTGTCAGATAATTTTTGGCGATCTCTGTATCTGCACGTCTGATCTGCTTCCCTGACCAGGAAGTCAGCCCCATATTTTCCTTATCTGCATCCGCTCGTTCATACACAATTTCTGCCGCCGTATGCTTATGCGCTGCCCAGTGCATTTTGTTCTGCACCTGCTTAAAAAATAAGATAGAGGACTCCGCCTTTGGATCGTAATCAATGCTGGTAGCATAAATCTCCAGAACCTTGCGCCAGAACACCTTTTCAGAAGAACGAATATCCCGTATGTGAGCCAGCAACTCATCAAAGTAATTGCCCCCGCCCAATCGCTTCAACCGGTCATCGTCCAGTGCAAATCCCTTTTTCATATACTCTTTCAGGATACCGCTCGCCCATATGCGGAATTGTGTCCCTCGCAGAGACTTCACCCGATAACCGACAGAGATTATAACATCAAGATTATAATACTCGATATTTCTGGATACCTGCCGACCACCCTCCATTTGAACTGTTGCAAATTTTGCAACAGTTGCTTCTGGCCGCAGCTCACCCTCAGTGAAAATATTTTTAATATGCCGGGAAATGGTTGATTTGTCTCGTTGAAACAATTCCGCCATCTGATCAATAGACAGCCAGACCGTATCCTCGTCAAAAGTGGCCTCAATCTTCGTCAAACCATCTTCCGTCGTATACATGATAATATTGGATTGGCTCATTGTTCGTTTGCCTCCTTGTGAATGTTTTCCGCTTGAATATAATAGGCCAGCAACCGTATCACATACTCCGGTGCGTGTCTGTTACCCAACTCCCAATCTGTGACCGTTCTATAAGGAATTTGAAAGAACTCACAAAACTCCTTTCGGTTCATGCCTGTACTTTCTCGCAGTTCCCTGATTCTATTTTTTAATTCCATAGCCTTATCTCCATTAACCTCAGCAAAAGGACTTGCCGCCTGCAACTCCCTTTGTATGCATGGCGCACTACAAAACCTGTCATCGGCAGCGTCCTTCGTATGCATGACAAAAAGTATGCGTTGCGTATCCATCATAGCATATACTACGCAAATACGCAACGCATAAATTCTATAAATCAGGCTGCTTTCTGTAAAATTTCTTCCTGTGGCTCATTGTCGTAAACTGCATCCTGCTCCTTAGCTGCATTCTTATGGCGTTCCAGGACTTGACACCCATATTTCAGCATCAGCCCTGCCATCACATCCACGCAGCGCTCGAATGCCGCATTATCCCTTGCGTTATCATAATACTTCTTCATTGGCTTTTCCCCTCCTTCCGGCAGACATCCGGGCATAGGCGTTCACGATCTCTGGAGGGATACGATCCAGCAGAGTGACCGCTGCCTCATAATCCCTCCGAAGCTTGGCGTCTTCCAGCTTCTTGAGGGAGCTCTGTTTCGTGGCATCCGTCAGAGACTGATTCAACTGTGCATTGCTCTTTTTCAGCTTTTTGTTTTCCCTGACGGTATCCGTAAAGGCGACATTGTATTTCTTGAGCTGTGTATCCATCGCCGCTACGCTGGGGATATAGGTGTCCAACAATTTGCAGATCTCTCCCGCTCTGGATTTGGCGTTAAAGGGATTGATGCCGGTGAGCAGCGTCTCCAGCTTCTCCCGCTGTTTGGTCAGCTGGGTCATCTCTTTGAACACTCTCGGCGGGATGTGGTCACGTCCTGTCCGACTGGCGCTCTCGCCCCGCTCCAGCTCCGGGTACTTCCTGACCATGTGCTTCCAGAACTCATCCTGCCATCAGGTCAGCTTTTTCTTGTTGCCCACAATGTCCTTGGCGGACAATCTGCCATCCGGCGTCAGCGGGACAAAAGAAAGGTGCATATGGGGCGTTTTCTCGTCCATATGCACCACGGCAGATATGATTGTTTTCGGGTCTTGATGCTGCTGAATAAACTCCAGCGCATATTGAAAATAGGCTTTGACCTCTGACTTCTTTTTCCCTTTGAAGAATTCCGGACTGGCCGTGACCAGCGTCTCCACCACACGGACACTGTCCTTTCTGGTGCGGCAACCGGCTTCGGTGATCTGGCGTTCTGCCTCGGCTCGGTATTTCCTCTTGGGCGTCACCAAGTGGAAATTTTGCTTACTTTTGCTGGTGTCCACATCGGGGTTGCTGGCATATTTTTCTTTGGTGCGCTCGTTGTGGGCCTCGATATTGCCGATCTCCGGCCCTTTATATTTGGCAAAGCGCAGGATACCGTATTGTGCCTTCTCCATCAACTATCCCTCCGTTTCTTCCTCGTCGTCACAAGCTTCGTATCGTTCGCTTCCGTGCAAGCACGAAAGCTCACTCGCTCCGCTGCTCCTCCTCTCCCCACAAAATCTCCGATTTTGCGGGGACCCCTTGTGTCATATCCCATCACGTCGGCAAGCTGTACGGCTTCCCGATAACGCAGGGATTCCCTTTGTAATTTTGCGGATAGATTGGAAACTGAATCGCTCCAACCATACTCATCAGCCAGCAGGTCAACGACTTCCTGCATGGTCATACCTTCACGCACAATGTGCGCCTTGATTTCATTTCTGATATTTGACTGCATAATAATTACCTCCGATTTTCCCATAAAAACAACCGATTACACTCTTTGGTGAACCGGTCGCATGGGATGATGTGATTTACACTGACTCTTATTTGCGTTTTTCTGATTGCCGGATGAACTCCTGTCCATATGGCGATATTTCCGTGTTTACGATAGTGTGTGTTTTTACACGATTCCACACAAACACCTACAAACCAGCAAAGTTCATTCACCTCTCAGTAAAGCGCATTTTCGTAACACCTGTTCTGAATACAGCAAATTAATTCACTGTTTTCATTTGCCCTGATTTTGCAACCCGTTTTTCAGGGTAGTGCAGGCTGGCTTTAGGCTGTATAAAAGAGAAAACTGCGGTAAATCGCTGCGTACATACGTACACAGAGGAAAAGGGGGAATTTCAATCCCGCCAGTCCTCCGGTACGTACGTACATGGTGAAATACTGGAAAACCCGTTCATATCAGGTCTGGCTATTGCTTCGATTCCCATAAAGCCCCATACACGGCGACCAGCAGCATTCGTAATTTTATTGCAATGCTCCAGGTTATACCTCTCCTGACTGGCTATCATGCCGTCACTGAAGCTGCGCGACTTTAACGGTGTCAGGGAATTTTCCTCACACCACATCCGATAAACCTCATACAACTCTTTGGAGCTGATAGAAGCATCCGCTTTCAGCCGAATATAACCTTCGGACTCCAGAAAATCAAAAATATTGTTATTATCCCGCTTGACGGCTTCCCGGTTATCCCTTGTACGCTGGCTCTCTGTAAACTTATAGTTATTAGAGACAAGCCGTTGCAAGCCCTTGAATGCCCACAGGAAAATTCCTTCTGCCTCTGCTTGCATCTTTTCGGCAAGATCAGGGTCATTTATCCGATCAGCAGGCCGGTCTTTTGTTGTCAATACAAGCTGTCGGCGATAAAATCCGTCGCTCCGATCATATAACGCCTGCAAATCGCCGTTGCTGAATGCCAACAGTCTTGCAAACATATATCCCTGGTAACTCTGCTTTCCCTTTCGCTCCAGATCCATCTTGCCCTGTGCTGTCACAATGGATTTGACATAGTTTGTCTGCCGCAGTGCCTCCATCCGCATATCATCATCTACACAGAGCAGAATGTGTTCCAGATCAGCTCTTGCAAAGCGGTTTTCCGAGATTTTACCAATACTCCCATCCTTCATGTTATTCCCGAACAACGCTCCAAGGACTGTCCCGATCTGAGACTTACCCTCGCCGCCATTTCCCTTGATTACCATCATCCTCTGACCCTTGTTGCTCGGAATCAGACAATAACCAATGAACTCCTGTAAGGTAGGAATATCCTCTGGGTAGAGCAGCCCCGCCAGAAATTGAAGCCAGAGGCTTGGCTCTGGTGCGTCCTGTCGATATGCCACCGGAAGTCGGCTCCTCACAATGTCTGGCCTGCCTTCTGTAAATGTGCCATCCAGTTTCAAGGTTCCGTTCGATACATGGATTCGATCCGCCTCTGGAGGAAAATCTTCTACCTGTGCTGCCAGCTTCATAACCTCCAGAATATTGTTGATTTTTCGGGGAATATTGTTGACCGCACAACACCGAAGCTCCTCAAAAATCTCCCCTCGTAATGGCAAGGTATCTGTCACTCTGCCATCCGGCGTAAAGAAAGCCCCATTTGCGAAGATGATTTTGTGTGTTCCCAAAAACTCATCACAGAACAAAGCCTCATTGATGCTCTTACCGTCAAACCACAGAGGCAGATTCATGTCATACTGCTTCCCGTTTTTCATCGTGCTTCTCCTCCTTAATCCGGTGCAGACGTTCCTCCAGAGCGGCAACAGTACCATCCTTCATCAACATCTCTACCGCTTTTACCTGTACTTCCAGCTCCTCAAAAGTTAGGACATCTGCCAGATACTCCACATAGTCGAGCATCTGGCAGGCTTCCCCAAAGCGATCATCCCATTCCGCTTCTGGGGACGGAGGTGCATAACGCGCCTTCCAGTCCTCCAGAACATGAAGATAGTCGCAAAGCACCCTCTGGCAATACATCTCATCTTCCCGAAATGCCCTGCTCATCGGGCGTTTCGGTCTTTGGAGCGCAGCGGCAGAGGGCGGCTTGTCCGGGTCAAGACCAAAGTCAGCAGCCAACTTGATCGCCGCCTCATAAGCGCTGAGATCAAAGAGCCGGGCCACCAGATCGATCACATCCCCAGTGGCTCCACAGCCGAAGCAGTAGAAATAATCATCATTCAGCTTCATGCTGGGGTGCCTGTCATCATGGAACGGGCAGCGGGTCATGCCGTTGCGACTGACCTGCAACCCGTAGTGTTCGGCGGCCTGTCTGACTGTGACAGCCGCCTTGACGGTCTCATAAATCGTCATAGAAAAATCCTCCGTTTCTATTTTTTGAAAGAGAAAAGCGCCCGTCTGGATGACTGGCGCTTCGTTCTTCCTGCTATGGTTATGTCAGATTTCGCAAAAAACAGGCTAATCGGAGGACAAAGTGATTTCAAAAAACAGGACAAAGTCTATCTTTGCCCTTCTGGATATGCTATAATAAGAAAAATGGAAAAACAGGACAGGAGGGCGGCGCAATGGAACACAATATGTTGACACTGGATTTCTGGCAGGATACGGTGACCTATGAGGGCAACAGTATGCCCACGGGAACGATGGGATGCGAAGCCCTGAATATACCGGATACCATCCTCGCACAACTGAATACGCTATGTGAACCGCTGACCCGATTTGTGGCTGCAATGGGCAGCAACAGCTATGATGCGCCTCAACTGGAGCAGGCTGGGAAAACAGCTGTGCAGATTTTGGAGTTGCTTCAGAATGTCCCTCCTTTCTCCCGTCTGGATACCGAGTTCTACAAGTCGGGAATTTTGGATGCATTCACCCCGGAAGGACTACAAAATTTGCAGGAGTACATACTGGCCATGATGATGGGAACTTTTTCGCCAGAGCAGACAGAGCAATATAGGGAGGGAATACTAATCGCACGGCTCACGCCGGTACTAGCGAACCTCAGTTATTCGTTGAACGAATATCAGGAAACCATGCGCTCCTTTGCAGAGACAATGGATGTAGACAGCGCTGACCGCAGTTTGGACGGGCTGGCGAAGCTGTTCGGGGAGAATTTTCCTCCAGAGTTCACACTCTCATCAGGGGCTTCCTGGATGTCGCTGACAAATATCACTGTCCAATACCTGTCAACGATCCGTCCGGACTGTGATATGCCAATGCTGGTCAAGCGGATGCACTATGTCTCCTTTGTGGGGATGCTACGCTCCGATTCGTTTGAGGGGCTTTGCGTCGGCCATGCGCCGAAGAAATGTCCTATCTGTGGGAAATGGTTTTTGACCACCAACGCCCGACACACTAAGTACTGCGGCGACCCAGCGCCTGGAGATCGACTTCACCGCACCTGTCGCCAGATCGGGAACCTGAGAGGCCGGGAGCAGCGGGAGCTGGCGGCAGACCACCCATTGAAACAAATTTACGAGCGGCGGCTCAACACCATCAACCGCTATGTCAAACGGGGAACACTGGACGCTGAAACCGCCAAACGAATGAAAAAGCTGGCGAAGGACAAGATGCTCCGGGCAATCAGTGATGTCAACTATGCCAAAGGCAGCTATGAACAGGAGATGGAGCAGGATGCTCTGCTGACAGCGGTGGCTGCTAAGAAATAAAAACCACAAAACATCGGGGAAGGGAGGGATACCGCTATGCTGGAAGATTATCGCTGGGACTTGAACGGCTACACGCAAGAAGTTTGCTTCCAATCCTCTGAGGGAATCACCCGCCGGGAAACGGAGCATATCTTCCAGTTGAAGCCGGAACCGCCCACAACGGAATGCCTGAATGATTATATTTTGCTCGCCCTTCAAAAGAAGAACCTGGACTACTTCTCCTTTTTCCTCCATCACTATGAAGGTCAGCTCAACCAGCGCATTCGCTCTTTCCTCCGGCTGGACGGGACGGACGGTTATGACCCGGAACGATTTCTCGATATAAAGCTCTCCTGTCTGGAGATCATGCTGCAAAAGCTGACAGATTACGATTCGGAAAAGGGAGCAGAGTTTGCGACTTACATTTATCCGTTTATTCGGGATGCATGGCTTCAATACCGTATGCAAGAGGAATCGTGGTCGATCTCATCACTGTCTGCATATAAAAATATCCGTCGTATGGCGTGGCTGTCCCACAATACAAACGCTCCCCTCCAGAGCTTTGCCAATCAGCAGCAATGCGACGTTGCTCTCGCAGAGGAATACCTGAAAGCCTCCCGACAGCTTCGCAGCCGTCAGCCATTTTATGTGACCAGCCAGGACGAGGATGGAGAGGAAACCGGCGAGGACGTGACCCGTGACGATAGCTGGAACTATACGGATATCCTCTGGAACGGAATGCAGGCGACAGCAGTACAGACCGCCTTTGCCAGGCTGAATTATCGGGAACAAATGCTTCTGGAAAAGCGCAACGCCATCTGCATGACCTGTGGACGGGTCAGCCCTCTGTCAACAAGATCGACCTTTGAAGAACTGGCGGTTCTGTTCGAGGGTAGCGGCGCCAGCGGAGCAGAACGGGCATATGCTCGTGCGCTGGACAGGCTGACCCACAATCTGGTGGAGGATGGTGCGCTCTGTGTGGTCGAATTGAAACGAAAATCTCAACGGAAAAAGGCTACAGGAAACCTGCCACAGGCAGCTTTCCTGCACGCTAAGGCGAAAAAAATTGCCGTCGCAGTCTACGAATATCGTGCAGACTACGACGGCGAATGGGGCGAGATTCAATTTGATTTTGTTCAGGGAATAGCAGAGATTTTGAAGCTGGCAGAGCTGGACACGGTCAAAAGCAACGCCTACGCAAAGCGGGTGATCTCACATATTTTATCGCTGCCTGTTGACGATCTCCCAAAAAAACTGACGCTGCCCTTTGAACGATAGCGGGCATCCGCTGCGACGGGGACGGGGGAGAGATATACCTTTCTCAAACGGCGGAATTTTCAAAGCCGCCGCTCCCCACAGCACCTTTGAAAGCGGCCTCTTTTGAGAGGCCGAAAAACTGCATGTGACAAAAATGTACCACACGAATGTGCCACGCAGTTTTGCCGCCGTTCGAGAAAGGTATAACACACTAGACTTTCCGTGCCGGAAAATCGTGTGCCAAGGGGCTCTGCCCCTATGGAACCCCAGTCACGCCCGCCGCAGCAGGCGTGCAAATGTGCAAACCTCCAGAGCAGTTTTTGCACATTTCAAAGGAGGCTCTGCCTCCTCTGGACTCCACCGCCAAGGAAACGCTGTCCCCTTGTATCCCCAGCCAACAGGGATGCTCTCGCCCCTATTGGATGACCCAGAGTTAAAGGAACAGTCCCCTTTGAAATCCCTTTGTATCCGTAAGTAAGTTATTGCAAAATGGTTTTCTCTTTGCAATAATTCTTCCCCGAAAGGCAAACAATAAACAAATCATATGCTGTTGACAGCAGGAGGTAATAGCGTGAATGACTATGCGTTTATAAAGGGTATGAATGCCTACAGAGAAAAAGACTGGGCTACGTTTGAGACAGTTAGTTGCAGTGATGTGGAAACCGCTGCAATGCTATTATCTTGCTGTAAAAACGTAGCGCCAAAGGAAGTCCTGTGTAAAATAGCGCTTTACCACTATATCCACCATGGAGATTACTTCCCGATTATCCGAAAATATGTACGTATGGCTTTACCATATCGCTCGAAAGACTGGAGGGATAATTTGCCTGAATCTGTCCGGGAGTTAAAGACCTTTGTCGTCTATCGTGCCGGAAATGAGCCTATAGAAAAAGCCAAATACTCTATTTCATGGACGTTGCTTCCTGATGTTGCCGAATGGTTTGCTGCTCGTCATGAGCACTACCACCCTGATGAAAAGCGACATCTTTATCGGGCAACGATTTCTGCTGACAAAGTTATCGCTTACATCAATGAGCGCTATGAATTTGAAATTGTCCAGTATCGAAATGTGAAAAACATTGAAGAAATACCAAGTACAGGTGTCAGCCAGGAGTTTATGAATATCCACGAACAAGAGAGGAACTCAAGTCGGGTTTATGAACCACATTGTGATCCAAAAGAGCTGTACTTTAACCAATGGTATCGGAGCAAATCTGATAAATAGCTGTTCACAAGTGTGATCAATAGAAACATATTAGAATCCATGATCGGCATTCGCACTGCAATGATAAGAGAACAGACAGGCATCAGGAATTTTGATGACTGTCTGTTCTCTTTCGTGGAAAATATTTAGTATCTCCGCCGTCAAGCGGCACTTCCGGCACCTCGTGCCTCCCTGTCACTGACCAGGCGATAATACGCATTCGAAGTCATACGATACACCACTCCATAGACCATCGCAAAAACTACAAAACAGTCACAGGTGGTTCCCGCAAAGAGCAGGATGTTGTCCAGCCCGCACATCAATAGCAGCTGCCGGACGATGAAACAGGCAAAGACCAGATGCAGCCCCGCCATTCCCACCGGCAGGAGAAAGACGGTGAGCATTTGAGAGTTGACGCTCCGCCGGATGTCCTGCCGGGTCATGCCCACCTTCTGCATGATCTCAAACCGGGCAGCGTCCTCGTAACCTTCGGAAATCTGCTTATAGTAGATGATGAGCACCGTGGCCAAAGTGAACACCACGCTGAAGAACACCGCCAGGAAGAAGATTCCGCCGAACAAGCCATAATAGTCGTTCCTACTGTCGGCAAAGGAATCAAAGCTGCTATAATAGCCCACATCTCCCATGATGCTTGCCACTGTCTCCGTATAATCAGATTGCTTTTCTCGGTAAATAGCGTCCTGCTTTTCCAGGCTTTCCGCTGCATCAAAGGAATATTGCCATGTATAATATACAACCGTCTGGGTGTCTCCTGCTTCTGCTATATCCAGCAAAGGCAAGAATATATCCAAATCCTCTGCAACGATTACGACTTTATTGTAGATTGATACGAGAGAGCCTGGGCTTACCGTCAGATAAGGTACTGTTTCTTTCACTGTAAAAGTGCCAACTGATTCAACGGTGAGATTTGCCATTGCAGAAGTTTCGTTGTTGAACGCAATCAGAACCTCTCCATCCGAAAGGGTGGCAGTGCTACCGCTGAGCCGATTATACTCCGCAAGATCAAGGATGTATACATCCCAGTATCCGCTGAGAGAGCGGTTTTCTTCGTAAATATTGGAAAACTGCAAGGAATCGTCCTCTAAGATACCCATTGCATAGAGATAAGTACGAGTGTTCTCGTTCTCGACGGACAGACCCTCCGAAGCAAAGTTCCTCAGGGTCTGCTCCTGTTCTTCCGTCAGTTGGCTATAGCTCCCTATCTCCAGACTAAAATCGGTGGGATAGCGCTGGCGAAACACATCGTTTATGCCCACAATTAAGCTGATTCCCGCTGACATGATCACCAGCACTGAGGTTGCCAGCAGACAGATGGAGGCCAGCCCCGCACCATTTCGCTTCATGCGATATGTCATTGAGGAAACGGAAATAAAATGGTTTGGTTTGTAATAATAGCGCTTATTTTTCTGGAGCAGACGACACAGCGCCACACTGCCAGCAATAAATATCAGGTAGGTACCCACCACTACCAGCGCCACTGCCAGGAAAAAAACGTAAAACACCGTCATGGGATTTTCGGTGGTAACGGCGAGATAATACCCTGCGCCCAGAATCGCTACCCCCGCCAGACCCAGCAGCCAGTTGGCTCTGGGCGGCTTTTCTCCTGCGTTTTCGCTGCGGAGCAGTTCGATGGGATTGGTCAGCCGCACCCGCAACAGGGCAAAGACGAACAGTAGCAGGAAGATA
>Ga0192243_10650_pt1 | contig 11951 bp, 9 predicted proteins | sample Koala_Koa27_K3_FD_131233 | JGI IMG/M metagenome (GOLD analysis project Ga0192243, IMG submission 131233) | Enriched cells from koala feces incubated with labeled cellulose particles, San Francisco Zoo, California, United States - Koala_Koa2-7_K3 ... | reverse complement strand
CTTTGGAATACAGGCGGTACACAGTTCTTGAGCAAGAATCCTCCCCATACCGGACGGGTAAAAGAATTGGTAAAGATGTTCCCGAATGCAAAGTTTATCTACTTGATGCGTAATCCATATACCGTTTTTGAATCGACGCGCAATTTCTTCACCAATACGATCCAGCCTTTGAAATTGGAAGATATTTCTCCCGACGTGTTGGAACAGAATATCTTGTCTGTTTATGCCAAACTCTATCATAAATATGAGGCAGATAAACGATTCGTTCCCGAAGGAAATCTGATAGAGATAAAGTTTGAAGATTTTGAGGCGGATGCCACGGCGATGACGGAACATATTTATCAGTCACTTTCTATTCCCGGGTTTGAAGAGGCTTCTCCGGCAATCAACCGGTATATAGGTGGAAAGAAGGGATACAAGAAGAATAAGTATAAATATGATGATCGCACCATCCGGTTGGTAGAAGAACATTGGAAGTTTGCATTAGACCAGTGGAACTATTCCATCTGAATAAAAATCCCCCACAACTTTTCACGAATAGTTGCGGGGGATGCTTACCTAATAAAGGCAGGGTATTATTGGGCTTCGATAATTACACGACGGTTGAATGACGGAGGAGTCAAAGTATTGACACCACCCATACCGCTGATGATCAAGTTACTCTTGTTAACACCCAATTTTACCAATTCATTGGCTACATTGTTAGCACGGTCTTCACTCAACTGCTTATTCCAAGTGGCGCTACCTGTATCGCTATCAGCATAACCGGTTACTTTCAGTTTCATGCCCGGATTGTCTTTTACTAAATTGGCTACCTGTTGCAAGTTCACAATGCACTTTGGAGGAAGTGCAGCCGAACCGATCTGAAAGAATACAGATTGGGGAGCCGGAACAATTTGATTCACGGTTACTTGTTCTGTTACAACCTCATTCGGAGTATTGGCAAGCTGTGCTTTCAACTGGCGGTTTTGTTCAATCTGCTGAGCCAAAGCTGCATTGATGGCATCCATTTGTGAAGAAGTAAGTGCCATTATTGCATCTACATCCGGAGCAGGTTTAAATCCTCTTTGAGGGAATTTATAAGTGATACCGACAGTTGCGCCCAACATTACGTCCAAACCTTTGGTAAAGGTCTTACCGTCAAATTGGTTTTCTGCATCCATTCCATAAAGTTCCAAGTTCAAATCCCATGCATCTGCAATATGGAATGTGTTAATCAAACCAAAGTTGAATGCAAAGAAATGGCGGCGTGGGGCGTCATCGTTATATGCATGTGTGAAACCGAAGCCCAGGAAAGAAACTAAATCATACACACGATCGGGATTGTAGCCTCCGAACATATTGCTGACATTGAATAAAATGTCACCGTGCAGGTTCATATAGTTGAACTTATCCTGATAGTAACCTTCACTCAACATATGAGGTTTGGAATATGGTGATGGCTCTCTGGAGAAACTCTTAGATTGTAAACCACTATACTGTAAACGCAATCCTAACCCGGGAGTAAACCACTTGCCGACTGACACCTGAAGGGCAGGAGCAATGCGTTTGCTGAATTTGCCTAGGCTGGCTTGGTCGCCAAATAAAACCTGTGCACCACCGCCTACAGAGAAAAACCAATTATCGAAGAAGTGGTTAGTTTCTACTTTGTACTTGTCTACAGGTACTTGCATTACGTCTACGCTCTCTCCAACGATAGCGTTCTGTGAATTGTTGTTCTGTTGTGCGAATGCTACAGAACTAAAACTGGCAGCAGCCAGCAGAAACATTAATTTTTTCATACTCATTTCTATTAGTTTATTATTGTCTAGGTTTATCTTTCCATTTTCAACTAATAACATGAGTGCTAATAAAAAGTTTGAGACCGCTTACTATTTAATATTTTTTTATGAAAGAAGGCTAAAAAGGTAGTGTGTATCCGTGCTGCACTCTGCATCAAAACTGAATCCTTCCCAGTTGAATCCTTTTAAATCCTCGGGTTTCTCTATGCGGTTCTTAATGATGAAGCGTGTCATCTCTCCACGGCACATTTTGGCATAAATTACGACGGTGGTTAACTTTCCTTTTTTCAGAACTTGAAATTCGGGGGTGATTACCTGTACTTCCTTTTCTACGCGTTTCCAGTCAAAAAGGTCTTTCATCTCGCCGCTGGCAAGGTTTATCAATACACCTCCTTGTTCCTTTATGGCTTCAATGAATCGGTCTGTCAAGATTGGTTTCCAGTAATCGAACATGCTGATTCCTCCACGTTCGGGCAATTTGATATCTCCCTCCATGCGGTAATTCTTTATCAAGTCCAGCGGGCGAAGCAGACCATAAAGAAAAGAAGTGATGCGCAGATGGTCTTGTGTATACATAAAATCTTCGGCGGTAAAGTCTTGTAGCTGGATTCGTTTAAATACGATCCCAGTATAAGCTAGCAATGCAGGAAGTGCTTTGTTTGCCTCCGAACAAAAGTCTTGGAAGCGCAGATAGTTTTCTGCTGCAATTTTACTGTTGACACGTAGCCGGCGTTCCAATTCTTCGGCAGGGAACTGGGACATATCAAGAGCGTTTTGTGTCGCTTCTGCCTGAAACTCAGGTGCGCTGGTTATAGGAGTTGTTATCTTGCTGCGTGCCGTCATCGTCTTGGCACATGAAATAAAAATCATCATAGGCTAAAAAATAATATATTCTATCGGCAAATATAAGAAAAACAGATATATTTGCCTTTGTTATTTCATAATTAAACATTTGGAACTATGAAAATGAAAAAGTTAGGATTATTGTTCATAATGCTTTGTGTAGCATTTGCTGTAAATGCCCAAGAATTGAAGAAAGGTGATAAATTGCCTGACTTCCAGTTGAAATCTGCTGTGTATGGAGATGTTTCTTCGGCAGATTTGAAAGGAAAAGTGGTCTTAGTAAGTCTGTTTGCTACTTGGTGCGGTCCTTGTCAGAAAGAACTGGCAGAAGTGCAAAGTACATTATGGCCTAAATATAAAGATAATAAAGACTTTGTATTGTTGGTCATTGGCCGTGAGCATACGGATGAACAGTTGAAAACTTATAATGAGAGAAAGAAATTCACTTTCCCTTTGTATCCCGATCCAAAGCGTGAAGTATTCTCTTTGTTTGCTGAGAAGTCGATACCTCGTGCTTACTTATTTAATAAGGAGGGGGAAGCTGTTTATACCTCCATCGGATATGAGAAGGAAGAGTTTGATAATCTGATGAATGCGATTGAAGGGGCTTTGAAATAAGTTGTATAAGGGAGGGGGACATTTCCGCTGGGAGTGTCCCCTTTACTGTATACATTAGGAAGGCTAAGATCTTTCTTACTGTAAGCTGAGGTCTTTTGATTGGCAGATTATTACGGCCCACTATGGCAGACCGTATAGACTCTTATGGCAGACTGTATAGTCTGCTATAGTAGACTGTACAGTCTGCCATAAGAGTCTGTAGTAGTCAACCGGTTAAAAGACCTTAATCTAAAGGGAGTAAGCGCTTAGATTGACTGATAAAATGATTTAGAAAGCCTGTCAGGAGAATTAGGGAGATTTGAGTATACGCAATAAATGTACATGAATGAAAGAGCTATGTCTTACCATTAAATATCGGTCGAGTCTGGGTGATCATCTATTTTAATTTGTCTAATACTATCCGGAAGCCTTGAAATAAAGAAAAGAAAGTGTTATTTTTGCATAGAAATAAAAAAATGAATGAACATATAGAGATAAAAGACATTCAGATATAAGAAATTGACATATTAGTATTTGCATTTGTTTCTTGTATAGATAAAACGACCAATAAAAATCCAAAGAAACAAGTTTGTGGATACACCTTAATGGGGTGTGTTCCTATGGCTTGTTTTAGTCGGATTCGGGTGATTTGGTCGTTACCTTCTATACACTAAAAAAGTCGGGGTACACCTTTTCTTGTATCTATACGTCAGAGTACTAACACTTAAAAAATATAGCCTATGACATAATCCCCATTATTCTATTTATTTAATATTGCTCCACCGGCATTTCTTGTATTAGAAAAAACGACCAATTTTATTCTTAGAATCCGAAGAAATCGCACAGGTTGATGCACCCCATTTTATTTTGTTGTGAATGGGCGTGCTCCTTGTTGTATTCTTCTTAGAGATGCACCGGGGGCACGCTTTTAGTTTTCTTAATTTAATCACGACAATTTAAAATGTAATTATGAGTAGAAATGATTTGCGCTCGCAAAGCTTGGACTTGCTGCGCTTCCCATTGGCTGTGGTTGTGCTCGCCATTCACACATTCAGTACAGAAGGATTTAAAATACATGGAACTACAATCTCTTTTGAAAATATGCCTGTATTATTGGAAGTTAACCATTTTATAGATGGCTTCCTCAGAGGGCAGAGTATGCCAATATACTTTTTTATTTCCGGATTCGTTTTCTTTTTAGGCATTGAACTGACAAAAGAAAAATATATTCAGAAACTGAAGAATAGATTGAAGACTTTGTTGATACCTTATATAATATGGAATATTGTAGCTGTATTGTTGGTTCTTCCTCGGTTTTTGCCTTGCTTTTCCTCTCTTTTCCCGAATATTCATAAAATTCAGCTGGACTTTAGCTTTCCGGCTATACTGAAAACCTTTTGGAATGCTAAAGAAGGCATATTCATTCAACCTCCTACTGTAGATGACGTCGTCAGTAATAATATTTATCCGCAAGACGTTCCTTTATGGTTTGTGCGGGATTTGATGATAGTGGTGCTATGTACGCCCTTGCTCTATTGGTTGCTACAACGCACACGGCATTATCTTGTATTAGTGTTGGGCGTATTATGGTTTACTTTAGCTTATTGGGATTTGGGACATATTAACCAGTTGTTGACAGCATTCTTTTTCTTTTTGTGGGGTGCTTATATGAGTGTGAACAAGAAGGATATGATGACTGAATTCAGTCGTTTCTTCAAGAGTTCTATGATACTTTATCCGTTGCTGGCTCTACTTTTTGTTGCTTCAGTACATTATTTGCCTATTGTTTCGGATACCATCAAAAGACTGAATGTGTTTGTAGGGCTGTTCTTTGCATATAATGTTGCGGCATGGCTACTGCGGCGTGGGGTTTGTAAGGTGAGTTCTTTTCTGGCGGCTTCCAGTTTCTTTATTTACATTACACATACACTGCTGTGTGGTGAATTGCTAAAATTGCTGTTTTTTTGTTTGTCGCCCGGATACGGATTTAGGTATGCTTTCTATTTATATCCTGGCAGTGCTCGTTACCGTTGCCTTCCTTTTACTGGCATTCTATCTGTTGAGGCGTTACACTCCTTCCTTTTTGAAGGTGATAGCCGGAAGAAAATAGGAACACGGTTACCGTCTGTTAATGAAATATTTATGAAAGAAGCTGTATCGGAATGGGTGAAACCATTTGGATACAGCTTTTTCTATGTGTTTTAATCTTATTCTGTTTCTTCTCTTTGGTTTGAACCCTATTTATAAGATACCCATTTTATCATCTCCTTCAAAGTCGGTTTCTTGCCATACATCAGAATACCTACTCGGTAAATCTTTCCCGATATCCAAATAAAAGCGAAAGCTGACGCATATAGAATGCATAGGGAAAGGATGATTTGCCAGGTTGGTGCATCCAGTGGTACACGTACCATCATGACAATGGGAGAGGTGAACGGAATGAGAGAGCACCAAAAAGCTAGCGGGCCGTCCGGATTGTCACCGCTGTAGATCCCGGCGTAAAGAGAAAAAATCATCAATATCATAATAGGTGTCATGAACTGTTGGGAATCCTCCATGGCATTGATGGAAGCACCGATAGCTGCAAAGATGGAAGCGTAAATCAGAAATCCGCCTATGAAATTCAAGGTAAAAAGTATACCCAGTTTCAGCAGGTTCAAGTTCTGTAGGGCGCCGATCATGTTTTCGGCTCCGTTTAATGGTGATATGCCCCCTCCGAAAGTAACGTCCGCAATACTCAGAAGAACAGCGAGCAAGATTCCCCAAATGGCAAGTTGGGTGATGCTCACCAGACCAATACCGATAATTTTGCCGAGCATCAACTGAAGCGGCTTGACTGATGATACCATTAATTCGACGATGCGGTTGGTCTTTTCTTTCATAACGCTTTGCATCACCATGCCGCCGTAGGACATGACAAACATATAAATAAGGATTGTCAGTATCATGCCCACAGCTATAGCAATACCGGCGTTTGATTCGTTTGCTGTGCCGTCTTCACTCCATTTGATGGTGCGTGCACTGTATCTTTTGTCGAAGTCCTGCATGATATTTTGCAACTCCGGAATGTTGTAACCCACTAGTTTGTCATGTCTTATCTGTTCGTTCAGTGCATTGTTCACTAGTGATAGCAGGCTTTTGGTTACTTCTTTGCGTGAATAGATGGCGGCAGCAGCAGGGTTCTGAATCAAATCATCTGTAATTTCCACTACAGCATCTATGTGGGTAGTGTCGCTCCGATATTCGGGCAGCATTTCTTGTCCGGAGATGAAGTGATAGGATTCATCGTTCTTGAACTGTCCGATGTATTTCTGTGTCCGGTCAATGACTACTACTTGCTTTACTTCATCGCTTTTTACGGTTGAAAGCATGGCGGGGACAAAGATGAGGGCTGCAAAGATGAACGGCATCAGGATGGTGAGAAGGATAAATGACTTCTTGCCTACACGATTCAGAAATTCGCGTTGTATGATGATTAATATCTTGTTCATGGTTTCTTGTTTTTAATGTTTTTCCAGACCTTCTACCGTGCGGATGAATATTTCGTTCATGGATGGCAGACACTCGGTAAAAGAGATTATTTCAGTTTGTTTGGCAATATCGGTCAGCAATGCCGAATTGGATATTTCCTGTCGTTTCTGTAATGTGTAGCGGATTTCCGTTTCAGTGGGCTGGGTGGCTACAATATTGAACAGGGGGGGGGATTCCTCTAGAGGTTGTTCTTTCGGCGTATTTAGTGTGTAGGTATCGGCTTTGAAGCGTGAACGCACTTCTTTCACATTGCCTTGCAGCACCACTTCCGAATGATTGATAAGGGCAATATTGTCGCATATCTCTTCTACCGAAGCCATATTATGGGTAGAGAAGATAATGGTGTGTCCTTCTTTCTTTAGTTCCAAGATTTCACGTTTCAGCAGTTCTGCGTTTACGGGGTCGAAACCGGAGAAAGGTTCATCGAATATTAGTAGTTGAGGTTTGTGCAGCACAGTAATGATAAACTGTACTTTTTGCTGCATGCCTTTGGAGAGTTCTTCCAGTTTTTTGTTCCACCACGGGGTGATTTCAAACTTTTCAAACCATATCTTCAGTCTGGAAGTGGCTTCTGCCTTACTAAGTCCTTTCAGTTGAGCCAAGTAGATGGCTTGTTCGCCCACTTTCATTTTCTTGTATAAACCGCGTTCTTCGGGCAAATAGCCTATATGGTAAATATCTTCTTGTTGGGACAGATGCCCGTTGAAACAAACTTCTCCCGAATCGGGAGCTGTAATGCGGTTGATAATGCGGATTAGGGTAGTTTTGCCGGCACCATTCGGTCCCAGTAATCCGAATATTTGCCCTTCGGGAACTTGGATGCTGACACCATTCAGTGCTGTGTGGTTGGAGAAACGTTTTACAACCTGATGTGTTTCTAGGAAAAAGTTATTCATAGCTTTTTATGTTTGTTGTTTGGATGTATCGAAATGTCAATTTGATATTTGTTTTAGCTGAATAGGAAACAAAGTTATGAAAATAATCCGATAAGACTCTTTTTCTCTTAGTTTTTTAGTCCTTTCAATGAAATATTTTAGGGGGGGGGAAGGAAGCATGAGAAATAATGAAATATAAAAAGAGGTATGCCTCAATTCCAATAATGCCATTATTGGAGTTTGGGCACACCTCTTTATTTTTATCTGAAAAGATTATTTATAATCCTGCCAGCTCTTAATCTGAATATCCTTTTCGCTCATTTCACAGAATGCTTCGATGAATGCACTTGCCAAACGGGCATTGGTAATCAGAGGAATATTATGATCGATAGCTCCACGACGAATCTTGTAACCGTTGGTCAATTCACGTTTGGTATGATTCTTCGGAATATTAACGATCAGATCAAACTTGTGTTCAGCAATCATCTTCATCACGTTGCTTTCTGCTTCAGGACGTTCATCCGGCCAGAATACGGGAGTAGTTGTTACTCCGTGGGCATTCAGGAAGGTTGCCGTACCGGCGGTAGCATAAATTTCGTATCCTTTCTCTGCCAACAGGCGGCTGGCTTCCAATAAATCTACTTTAGACTTGGTAGCGCCTGACGAGAACATAACCGATTTCTTAGGAATCTTGAATCCTACGGCAATCAGTGAGTTCAACAATGCTTCGTGGAAATCATCACCGATACAACCTACTTCACCGGTTGAAGACATATCTACCCCCCAGTACCGGGTCTGCCTTGTGCAGACGAGAGAATGAGAATTGAGATGCCTTTACGCCGATCCAGTCAATATCGAATGCCGATTTATCAGGCTGGCTGTAAGGAGCGCCCAACATAATACGGGTTGCTGTTTCGATGAAGTTACGTTTCAAAACCTTAGAAACAAACGGGAAAGAACGAGAGGCACGCAGATTACATTCTATAACCTTCACTTCATTATTCTTAGCCAGGAACTGCATATTGAACGGGCCGGAGATATTCAATTCTTTAGCGATGCGGCGACCGATCTTCTTGATGCGGCGGGCTGTCTCGAAATAAATCTTCTGAGCCGGGAACACCAACGTGGCATCACCTGAGTGCACACCTGCGTATTCAATATGTTCGGAAATAGCATATTCCACCACTTCACCATTCTGGGCAACGGCATCGAACTCTATTTCTTTTGTTTCCTGCATGAATTGTGAAACCACTACTGGATATTCCTTGGAAACTTCCTTAGCCATCTGCAAGAATTCTTTCAGTTCATCTTCGTTGTAACATACGTTCATGGCAGCGCCGGAAAGTACATAAGAAGGACGAACCAGTACCGGATAACCTACTTTGTTTACAAATTCTTCCATATCTTCCAGGCTGGTCAGTTCTTTCCATGCCGGTTGGTCAATACCCAGTTGGTCAAGCATAGCCGAGAACTTGTGACGGTTTTCTGCGCGGTCGATAGAAAGCGGAGAAGTACCCAATACAGGCACTGACTGGCGATGCAGCTTCATTGCCAGATTGTTAGGAATCTGTCCGCCTACTGATACGATGACACCGCCCGGTTGTTCCAGGTCAATCACATCAAGCACACGTTCAAATGAAAGTTCGTCAAAGTACAGACGGTCGCACATATCATAGTCGGTAGAAACCGTTTCGGGGTTATAGTTAATCATGATTGATTTGTAACCCAACTTGCGTGCAGTCTGTACAGCGTTTACAGAACACCAGTCAAATTCTACGGAAGAACCGATGCGGTATGCACCTGATCCCAGTACGACTACTGATTTTTCATTCTTATAGTAATTAACATCGTAACCTGTAGTGGCATAGGTCATGTACAGATAGTTGGTCAGTTCAGGATGTTCAGACGCAATGGTGTTGATGCGCTTTACAGCCGGAAGTATGTTCAATGCCTTACGATGAGCACGTACTGCCAGATTTTCTTTTTCCATGTTGCCGGTAGCCTTCAATACAAAGCGTGCAATCTGGAAGTCAGAGAAACCTAATATCTTAGCTTGGCGCAATACATCTTCGGGCAGGTCTTCTATCTTATTATAAGTAGAAAGTTTGGCTTTGTAATCAACAATATTTTTCAGTTTGCCCAGGAACTAAGGATCAATCTTGGTCAGTTCATGGATGCGGTCGATGCTGTATCCTTCTTCCAGTGCAGAAGCGATGGAGAAGATACGGAGGTCAGTCGGATTAGCCAATTCTTCATCCAGATTCTCAAAGTGGGTATGGTCGTTTCCTACGAACCCGTGCATACCCTGCCCAATCATACGAAGCCCCTTCTGAATGATTTCTTCAAAAGAACGGCCGATAGACATGATTTCACCTACTGACTTCATGCTGGAACCGATTTGACGGGATACACCGGCAAACTTAGTCAAGTCCCAACGAGGAATCTTACAAATCAAGTAATCCAACTGAGGTGCGGCATAGGCTGAGTTGGGAGTACCCATTTCACCAATCTGGTCAAGAGTGTAACCCAAAGCAATCTTGGCAGCAACAAATGCCAAGGGGAAACCGGTAGCCTTGGAAGCCAAAGCGGAAGAACGGCTCAGGCGGTCATTTACTTCAATAACGCGGTAGTCATTTGTTTCGGCATTGAAAGCATACTGAATGTTACATTCGCCTACGATGCCCAGGTGACGGATATATTTGGTAGATAATTCCTGCAACATGGTTACTTGTTCTTCCGTCAACGAGCAAGTAGGAGCCACAACGATAGATTCACCGGTGTGGATACCCAGCGGGTCGAAGTTTTCCATGCTTGCCACAGTGAAACAGTGGTCATTAGCATCGCGGATTACTTCGAATTCAATTTCTTTCCAACCTTTCAATGATTCTTCAACCAGGATCTGTTTAGAGAAAGCGAAAGAACTTTCGGCCAATTTGATGAAAGCTTCTTCGTCCGGACAGATGCCGCTACCCAAACCACCTAGTGCGTAAGCTGAGCGTACCATGACAGGATAACCGATAGTGCGTGCTGCCTGCAATGCATCTTCCATGCTTTCTACTGCCTGGCTGTGCGGAGTCTTCATTGGAATTTCATCCAGTTTCTTAACGAACAGGTCGCGGTCTTCTGTGTACATAATTGCTTCTACGGAAGTACCTAATACCTCTACGCCATACTTTTTCAGCGTTCCGTTCATGTAAAGTTCTGTTCCGCAGTTCAGTGCAGTCTGTCCGCCGAATGCCAGCAAAATACCGTCCGGTTGTTCTTTCTTGATAATTTCTTCAACAAAGAAGGGGGTAACGGGAAGGAAATATACCTTGTCAGCGATACCTTCCGAAGTTTGAATCGTAGCGATGTTAGGGTTAACCAACACCGAGTGAATACCTTCTTCGCGCAATGCTTTCAGCGCTTGTGAACCTGAGTAGTCAAACTCTCCTGCCTGGCCTATTTTGAGGGCACCCGAACCCAAAACCAGGACTTTCTTTAAATCCTTTTTCATTGAAAGTTTCTTTTATAATAGTTGTTTTAATGTCGCTAAAATATAAAAAAAATGCGTCCATCCTCGTGCGAGGACTAACGCATTTGCTTTTATGTCTATATTATCTTTGTTCCTGTAGGATACATAGCATTTTAATTTTGTGCAAAGTAACGACTTATTTCCAAGATAACAAAATAAATTTTGGTCTTTGTCTACACAAATTAAAATAAAACTCTAAAACTCCGGTCGGATGATAACTTTCTTGTATATTTATTCGATATAGTTATCGTCATAGCTGAACCGGAAGGAATATCCTACGGCATTTGACCCTATTAAAGTCATGTCTTTTAATCTTCCGTCTTGGTTAAAACTATAATCGTACATATAATAGGTATCTTCTATAATGTGGCTGCTCCTTTTTCCCAAGATGCCTGCCATCTGTCCCAGGGTATTCATAACTTCCGTGTAGTCTTTACGGTCGTCAATCCATTGTGCCAGTGTGTTTAAATCTAAGTTATAATCGTTGGCAATGCCGGATACTTTGTATTCGCTATTGTAGGCTCCCCTGGGAGTCGAGGTGATAGATTCCAGATTGCCGTTTGCCCATTTATATTCCAGTATTGTTCCGTTATTGTTGGCACTTTTCAGATAGCCGTCATTGTCGTAAGAGTAAGTGATCGGATTCTCCTGATTGGAAAATTTGCAAACATAGCTTCTCCCGTTCTCTAAAGTGGTGTTGACTTCCACCAATGAAGAATTTTCCGAGGCATAACTATAGCTTATTTTAGAATTATCGGAATAGGAGTAATTTGCGTTCATTAATGGAGTATCATTGTGGATCAGTGTCGG
>Ga0192243_10648_pt1 | contig 11959 bp, 7 predicted proteins | sample Koala_Koa27_K3_FD_131233 | JGI IMG/M metagenome (GOLD analysis project Ga0192243, IMG submission 131233) | Enriched cells from koala feces incubated with labeled cellulose particles, San Francisco Zoo, California, United States - Koala_Koa2-7_K3 ... | reverse complement strand
CAGAAATATGGTGCCGCTGTCGACGATATTAAGATGGGCCTTTTCATCGGAGGCTATCTGCATGACAAACTCATAATCATTCCCGAAATCCACGGCCGGCTGACAAAAACTGGGGTAACCGCCAATTTTATGCCCGTAGTGGTTTTCTACGACACGGTAATATTCATCAATTTCACCTGAAGCTTCAAGGCCTAAAAATTCTTCGGCTATTTCGCCGGGCATTTCGTCATCATCTAAGACCGGGTAATCGGCTTCAATTGTTTGCGGTTTTAAAGGAAAAGGCTTTAACCAGAAATCCTGGTTAACTAAATCCTTGATGCGCAGGAGGTCGGTTTGGCCATATTCTCTGATAAGCCAGTTTTCCCCATTAGGCGTCAGGTCCATCGGCCAATCCCTGGATATGAAAACGGTCAGGACTTTGACGCCGGCCAGGGCCGTGGGCACAAACGGAAGGGTACTCAGGCAAAGCTGAAACAGAGGCAACATTAAGGCCCCCTGGTTGTCCACGGGAATTTCTTCATCTTCCTTATATAAATATACCCGCCCTATCCAGCTTTCGTCGATGGAGTTGGCCGGCCTGAAGCCCCCGGCCGTCAGTTCGACGGCCCGTTTGGCCAGACGATTTTTAAATGATTCAATTTTATTCACGGCAAAACCGCCTGTTGGAGTCACCGGCCGGGCCTGGTGGTGAGGCAGGGTTACCGGCCTTCGAAAGTAAAAAAACGAACACCTCTAACAGTGGTCAGGTCAATTTTCATAATCGGGCACATATTGGTTCATTAGTCTTTTAGCTTCTTTAACGGTATCGTTCAAGAGACCTTTAGCTCGGTTGCCGAGCGCCGGGCAGGGAAAGCTCCGCTCGGCCAGGTCCCTAATCAGAAGATCAGCCTGCCCGGCGGCTATTTGGCAGCGTTTCATTTCGGCCGCTTCTATTTTATTCTGCAATGGGGCCAGAGCCTCTTGAACTTGGGGATCACTATTGCTTAATCGGGGCAGATGCAGAGTGCACTCAAGGTTAAGGTCGGGTTCGGTGATTCGGCAATAATTCTTATCCAATTTTTCATACTTATATTTGAACTTGACATCAAAGGCGGTGGCCGTCAAACTCTTTTGGTCATTGACAGAAAGGCGGGTGCTTTCCCAGGCTTCTTTCAAGGCCTGCTCCCGGCCGGTAACTTTGACATCGTAATATTTGTATTTCACTTTTGGGTCGACCTTGAGATTTTCCCTATGGTCAGCCGCTGGGCCGGTTCTTGGCTCAGCGGCTCGGCTGGCCACATAAGCGGCCGGGGCGCCATCGATTTTGGCCTGCACCTGATTTTCGAACTCCGTGATCATCGCCTCGACATCCTCAGCCATTGTGTCGCATTTGAAAGTATGTTCGCCGGTTATTTTTGAGGCCAGCTCGTCCGCTTTTCGGGTTCCGAACCGGCAAATGTCGCTGTAGAAATTTTTAACGTCGTTCACCAGGGCGTCGGATTCCTTTACCTGAGCGGGGCTGACCCCGACAAACCTGGGCAGATCTATCCGGCAGGGCGCTTTCAAGTCATAGTGCAGCACCCGGCAGGTCCCGTCAGATTTTACATAGGGTTGATAGCGAAGCTTGTAATTGACTTTTATGCTGATGGTGGCCTCATCCATCCAATTATCTTGATCAGCCATTTTATCAACCATGAAATCGTTATAAACATATTCAACTGATGATTCCACCGGTTCAGCCTGACAAACCCCTCGGTCGTCGGCTATGAGCAGCCGTTCATCCTCCGTGGCCAGATGCCACTGGAGGTCGGCGCCGGCCGTGCGGCCGAAAGTTGTTTTTTTATCCAATTCAGCGGCGGCCGATGACAGGAGCGCGGAAAAGCCTTCAAATTCGGCTTTCAAGGCCCCATCGACCTCGCCGCAGGCGTAGGTCGGCTGTTCAGCCAGTTTGGCGGCAAATTTCCTCATGTGGTCGACATTTATCTTGATATGCTGAAGTTCATACTCTTCGGCCTTTTCCAAATAAGTGTCGACCTGGGGACGAAATTTTGCCGGTAGGCCCTCAAACCTCGGTAGAAGCATCTCGCAATCAACCGTCACCTCATAATCCTCGACCTGGCAAGTTTTATCTTCTTGATCGGCAGCATTATAGGTATAACGGTTTTTACAGGTGGTCCTGGATAGCTGTTTACGGCCCTCAATCAATATCGGAGAGGCCTTGAGAGCGGCCAGGATGATGGGCTGGTCATCGTCGATCTTGACCTCATAATAGACACGGGAAATCTTCAAAACCGGCTCAGCGGCCGTTGATGTTTCAGGCAGGGTTATGACCAAGACAAACAGAATAGGGATTGACAAGAAAAAAGGCTTCATAACATGCTCCATTTGCGCTATTCAAAAAGATCTTCAAAAGTGGTCATTTCTAAGTTCGGGGGCTTTCGCACCCATTAATTTTGCTAAGTTCAATCTTTCATTTCACCATCGCCAAAAACCGGAACAACCGCCCCGGTTTGTCATCAATCCAAAGAAAGGCGGATAAACCGCCTTTCTTGTTTATCTGCCTGGTCGAGCGATCACTTTCGCCTTAAAGTTATAATATTTATTTCCGGCCAGGCCCAGAGGCGGAAAGGTATGCCGACGGCGGCCAGCCCTTTGCTGACGTTTAGCCAGGCCTCATGCTCGTGATAGAGCCCGGATGAATATTTGTAAAAGGCGGCGGCCAGGTTGAACTGGTCGTTCCAGGGGGCCTGGTATTGGCCCCCGTGGGTATGGCCAGCCAGATAAAGGCGGCAGCCGTGACGGGCGGCCTGGGCGAAGCCTTCCGGGCGGTGGTTGAGCAGAATCGTGAAATCGCCGGGCCGGGGCGAGGGACCGGTCAGCATATCGAAATTCAGCACATCGGGGTCGTCCCGGTCGGTCAGTGAGGGGCCGCCGTTACCCAGCCAACTGTGGTGGATACCCTGGTCGTCCAGCCCGATGATGCTCAGCGGCAACCCCGGGATATTCACCTGACTGTCGACCAGCATATTCAAACCCCGCCCGTCCAAAGCCCGGGCGATTTCCACCGGCCCGGCGTAGTGGTCGTGATTGCCTAACACCGCCCAGACCCCGTAGGGGACCGCCGCCAGCCTTTCCAGCGGCTTATAATAAAGCTTGGCGAAGTCGGGATTCCGGTCCACCAAATCTCCGGTGAGAGCCACCAGGTGGGGCTTTTCCGCCGCCGCCGCGCTGACGGCCTTATCCAGTTCTTTCTGGCTGGCCCAAAGCCCGACATGCATGTCGGAAAGCTGGGCGATGACAAAACCATCGAGTTCTCCGGGCAGGCCGTCTATGGCCAGACTCACCCGGTTGACCTCCGGGTAGCTGGCCTGGCGCAGGATGCCGTAGCCGCTGAGGCCTAAAATTCCCAGGCTGCCGATCGTTCCGATATTTTTAAACAGCTCCCGGCGGCTTTGATCTATTTCGGCCGTCGGCAGCCCGTTTTTCTTGGCCCTCATTTTGGCCAGCAGATTTATGAGGCCGGCCAGAAGGCACCCGACCAGGCCCAGAGGCAGAATGCCCATCAGGTAAATCACCTGCCAGGAGACGCTGGGGCGACCGATCCAGGACCAGAAGAAATCGGTGAGGTTGTCCCCCCAAAAAAGGGTGGAAACCGAGAAAAACCAGCCGAGATTGAAAAGGATGAAGAGGCCGTGGACCAGCCACCGCCCCCGCCGGCTGGAAACCCGCCTCAGCCACATCCGCCAGCCCAGAAACTGGCCGATCAGACAGATGAGGAGGAATAACAGGGCCCGGTAATCGTAGATAAGCTGGTTGAAATGTTGAGAAAGCATATAGGTCTTCCTGTGAATTGATTGTTGCCGTCAGCTGCCCCGGGGGCTGGCCGAGATTCGGACAACCCGGCCGCAGCTTGAGAATACGCGAGATAACTAAACAGGTCAAGGCGAAAGGTGAGAGGTAAGGCGGGCAAAAAAAGATGACGGGCCGGGCCGAAAAACCGGCTCAGGGCCTGATTCCGCCGGCTTCCCGGGCCGGGAACATGACGGTGAAAGACGCGCCGCTGCCGGGGATGTGGTCGGGGTGGTTGACGATGCCGATATGGCCGTGGTAGCGGTCGACAATTTTTTTGACGATTGACAGACCCAAACCCGAGCCGTCGCTTTTGGTGGTGAAAAAAGGGCTGAAAACGTTGGGCAACATATCCGGGGGAATTCCCGGTCCGGTGTCGGTCACTTCGCAGGCCACATAATTTTGATCGGCCTCCCGGTTTTCGTAGAGGCGCAGGTAGATTCTGCCCCCGTCGGGCGACATGGCCTGAGTGGCGTTGTAAAATATATTCAGCAGTATGTGCATGACCTGGCGGTCGTCGGCGCTGATCAGAGGCAGGTCGGGCTGGATGTCGGTCTCCACGGTCACCTTCTGCCGATTCAGTTCGTGCCTCAGAGAACTCAAAGTTTCGGCCACCAGCTCCTCCATGCTGAAATCGCGCACCCGGCCCTTTTCATCCCGGGAGAAATCCAGAACATTGTTGAGCACTTTGTTGACCCGCTCGACTTCCTCCCAAATCACCTGGGCGTACATCTTCAGCGGGTCGTCGTCTTTCATTTTCTTTAAAAGACGCTGGGTAAAGCCGCCGATGGATACCAGGGGATTTCTGACCTCATGGGCCAGATGGGTGCCCATCTCCCCCTGGGCGGCCACCTTTTCGGCTTCTATCAAACGGACCCGGACTTGACTTAATGTCTTGTTGGCCTTTTCCAAATCATCATAGAGGCGGGCGTTCTCTATGGCCAGCCCGGCCTGGTTGGCCAGCATGGTCAAGTCTCTGAGACTGTCCATGGTCAAAGGTTCGCCGCTGAGAGACCGGTCGACGGCGATAACCCCGACGTCCCGGTTTTTGGCCACCATGGGCACGGCCGCATAGGCCTTGAGCCCGAAATCTTTCAGGTCCACATCGTTTTCAGTGTCGAAGATTCTGAAACCCAGCATGGCTCTTTTTTCCACCACCACCCGGGACAAAATCCGGGAACTGTCGGCGGAAACGGGGATGCTGAGGTCCATATCCTGCCCTCGCTCCAACATCAGGGCGGCTTCATCCTTGGACGGTATTTTAAGAATATCCACCAGGGTGCCGCCGTGCTCGAAATATTCCAGTTCGCTGTCATAGGTCCAAAAGGCCACACTTCGCAAAATAGGCCCCTGCTCGGGATCGTCGTTCAACAGCAGTATGAGCACCTGATCGAACCCCAGTCCCTTACGGTCGGTCAGGGCCCTGGTGATGATCCAGATCAGTTCGTCGAAGCGAACCGTGGTCATCATGGCGCTGGAGATGTCATAGAGGGTGGAAAGGTAGGCCACCATCTTTTCATTGGTCCGGGCCAGGCCCTCGACCTCCTTGAAAGTTATGGCGTTTTCCACCACCCCCGAAATCATGTTGTTCATGGAAAAGAGAAGCTCCAGGTCGTCGCGGTCGAAAAGCTGCGGGGTCAGGGGCATTTCGGAACTGCGGCCGCCGAGCTTGTTAAACAGGGAGATGCTGCCCTGGTGATGGCCCTGGAAGCTCAAGGGGCAACTGATGATGGTGCTTTTCATCTCCGACTCGGACAGGTCCAGACTGCCGGGGTCGTCTTTGAGGTAGCCTGAAAAACTGGTCTTGCGGGACAGGGCCCCGGCCACCTCCGGCGGAAGAGCTTTGTGGCTGCGATAACGCTCGAAATTGTAGGCCGGGGGTATGAGGCCGTATTGGGAGGAGAGTATCAGGCTCTGGCCGGTTTCATCCAGAATGTTCAAGGTGCAGCCGTCGGCCAGAAAAATGCCGGCGGCGATCTGGGGGATCATGTTCATGACCTTGTCCACTTCGATGGTGGAGGACAGGGTGCGGCCCAGGTCGCTCAAAACGTTTAAAACACTAAGCCGCTTGCGGGTGTCGGTAGCCAGCTGAAAATTCTTGATGGCGATGGTCAGTTCATTGGCCACCGCTTCCATGACCACGGCTTTGGCTGAATTGGCTTCGTAGACCGACCGGGACAGAAGCATCAAGACCCCGTAGGTCGTCTTGTCGTCGGCCAAGGGGGTCACCATAAAGTAATCTTTAAACGGTTCGGTGAAAACGGCCCAGTCATGAGGCAGGGCGTAGAGATCGGGGGGATCGGCCAGAAGAGTCTGCCGGGTGGTCAGGCTGCGGCCGACCATATTGCCCTGGGTGGGCACGGAACTTAGGTGGGGGAAAGAGGAATCGGCCCGCCAAAAGGGGACCAGCACTCTTTTTTCCCGGTCGAGCGTCAGAAGAATGGCGTGATCCAAGTCCAGCTCCCAGGCCAGAATATTCAAAAAGCTGCCGACCTTGAAGTCGTACTGGGTGTTGGAGTTGGACAGCTTAATAAGCTTGGCCAGAACGGAAGCCGGATCTGTTTTGGGTGAATAAGAAGTCATCAACTATCCCGGTTCTGAGCCAGATCCAGAGCTTTTTTATAAACGTCCTCGTAAAGCCGGGCGGCCTGATCCCAGGAATAGTTCTGCTTCATACCCCGGACCACCAGCCCCCGCCAAATATCTTTACGGCCGTAATCGTCGACGGCCCGACTGAGCACCTCTAAAAAAGACTCGGGGCTGAAATCCACGAATTTATATCCGGTCCCCTGATCGGGGTTATCGAGAACGTCTATGACCGTGTCGTCCAGGCCGCCGGTGCCCCTGACCACCGGAACGGCCCCGTAACGCAGGGCGTAGAGCTGTTCCAGCCCGCAGGGTTCAAATCGTGATGACATGATGAACATGTCGGAGCCGGACAGAATATGATGGGTCAGGCCCAGGTCGTTGGCTTTTTTATAACCCAGCCGGCCGGGCCAGCGCAGGGCGGCATCCTGCAGAAAATCTTGATAGTGGATTTCGCCCAGCCCCATAAAAGCGGCGTTTATGGGCAGATCCATCATCCGTTCCAGGGCTTTGACCACCAGATCCAGCCCTTTACGGGGCAAAAGGCGGCAAACCATGCCCACAGTCGGCATGGTCGAGTTGTTGAACCCGAAAACGGCGGCCAGGTTGCGGCGGCACTCCTCTTTGCCCGACAGGTCTTCTTCGGAATAATTGGCGGCTATGTAGCGGTCGGTGGTCGGGTCCCACTGGCCGTAATCCACTCCGTTTAAAACGGGCATTATGTCGTCCCGCCGGTGCCTGAGAACCCCTTCCAGCCCCATGCCGAAGGCCGGGGTCAAGGATTCGGCCGCATACTTGCGGCTGACGGTGGTGATGATGTCGGCGCTCATCAGCCCGGCCTTGGTCAGGTTCATCTGGCCGTGAAATTCCAGCCCCTCGTAGGTGAAGCAGCTCCAATCCAGCCCGGTCATGGCGAAATCATAATGCAGAAAAAGCCCCTGGCTGGCCAGATTGTGATAGGTGAAAACAGTGGCGGCCGTCTCCAGGGAGGGGAAAGCGTCCCGCCAGTTGTTCAGACACATCGGAACCAGGCCGGTGGGCCAGTCGTGGCAGTGAACGATGACTTCCTCATCGGGTTCGGGCAGCTTGCCGGCGGCCAGCAGGGCGGCCCGGGAAAAAAAGATGAAGCGCTCGGCATTGTCGTCATAGTCGCCGAACTCATTGCCATAGACCCCCGGCCGGTCGAAAAGATCATCGCAGCCGACCAGGACGGCCCGGTGAATATCGCCCGTGTCGCCATAAAAAAACCGGGCCTCGCGCCTCGAAAGGGAGAGGTCCAGTTCGGAACGCCATTGGGGTATTTCCGTCAATTTCATCCTGTCTGAGCCGCGATGTTTGGGCACAACCACCGTAACCTGATGGCCCCGACGGGCCAGAGATCTGGGCAGTTGAAAAGACACATCTCCCAGCCCCCCCACTCTGGAAAATGGGACGGCTTCCGGGGTTATGAAAATTACATGCATACGCGCCTCCCGGTACCCAGTAGAAGTTTTGACTTGAAGGGAACCTTTGGTAGACCCCGGCTTTTCATTCGCCTGATTGCCAGGGGTTTTCCGGCGGTTCGGCCACCGTCAAAATCTTCTTGCCCGCCCTCCAACGAGGGCCGGGTTTCCGGCCTAAAATGTCTTTGACGTATTTTTCTTGTTTATCGAATCTCCCAACCTCGCCTAGGGGCCTTGCCAGTCTAACCTATTTAAGGGTTACTAACTCATTGTCTGTTATTATATACTTTTTGTATTTTATTATCAAGTTTAGCACCGTTATCCGCGGGAATGGCCCCGGTGGGTTTGAGGCGGTTTCATTGTTTCCGGCCCACCGGCCGACGGATGACAACAAGAGATCTTGGTTGGGCTCCAAAAGCACCATTGCCAAACCCGGGGCGCGGCGTTATAATAGCAACTCTTTATTTGGGAATTTCAAGGCCCGGTCCCCCATAGCCGAGACCTACTTTAAGGTAGAACAAGTTTTAAGGTAATACTAGTTCGAGCCGGTGGGATGGACTGATGCTCTTTTATATGACCAGCGGGAAAGGCAAGTGGCCCATGAGCGATGAAAAAAGGGAGGTACTAATATTTACCCCCACCCCCAATGAATATGAAGGCGTCAAAAAGCACCTCGGGGATTACAAGAATTTCAAGGCCCGGGTGGTCGAAAGCGGGCCGGGAAAAATCAACGCCGCCTTCAAAATGACCGCTGAAGTCCGGCCCCTGTTGACCGGCGGCCGCCGACCCCTGTGCCTGGTCGGAGCCGGAACCTCGGGCTCCTTGAATCTGGGGATGTCGGCCGGCGACATAATCATATCCGCCTCCTGCCTTATCTCGGACTGGCGGATGGAAGATGATTCCGGCCGCCAGCACGGCCCTTACGGTCAATTTACCTACCGGCCCCTATCTCCGCAAACGGTTGACGATATGCTCATCGACTGTCCGGACCCCCTTGTTCGAAAGCTGGCCGACGATCTGGCCGGCCGCGGTTACAAAAAAGGCCGGCTGATGACCTCGGACACCTTTGTGGCCGGCCGGGCCAACAAGTTGGCCCAGGGCCGGGAATTCGGCTGCCTGGCCTGTGATATGGAATCCGGCGCCTTCGCTTTTACGGCCCAAAACCTTCTGGGGGGCATCCCCTGGTTTAACCTAAGGGTAGTGGCCGATACCCTGGACGAAAATTTATCCGATTATTTCAATAAAGAAATCGATATGGTGGAAATATTGGGCCAAAAAACGGCCGAGGCTCTCACGGCCCTCGACGGGTTGATCGGGTCTGAACGGGGCTGACAGAAACCGGCCAAACCTCTTGAAAACCCGATATAAGACCGGAAAGGCATGTAACCAACACTCTTGACACATCAGGCGTTTCATTATACCCTAATATATTCTTGGATAACTTTTCCCGAATAACCAGGAAAAGTTAAACTCAACAAACAAAGCAGGGTAATAATGGACGCCAGACCAGAAAATAAGCACAAAGAAAAAAAGGTCGAACGCCAAGCTGCCTCGCCAGTGGAACGCCAAGCGTCGGCCGCTCCGGTTGAACGCAGCAAAGCTATACCCCCGGTGCCCCGCAAGACGGCTTCGGCCCCGGCTAAACATAAAACACCTGAAGTTCCGGTGGCCCGCAAATCGGCCTCACCCCCGGTGGTTCGAGTCAAACCCCCGGTTCCGGCCCCCAGAGCGGCCAGTACTCCGCCGGCCGCCCCGGACCCGTTACGGGCCTATCTCTCCGAAGTCCGCCAGTTCAAACTTCTCACCCGGGAAGAAGAAGACAAGCTGGTGGCCAAGTATAAAAAAAGCGGTGACCCTGAAGCCGCTCAAAAGCTGATTACCGCCAATCTGAGACTGGTGGTGAGAATTGCCATGGAGTTTCAAAGCCACTGGCTCAACAATCTGCTTGACCTGATTCAGGAGGGAAACGTCGGCCTGATGCAGGCCCTGAAAAAATTCGATCCCGGCCGGGGGGTGAAGTTCTCCTACTACGCCTCATACTGGATCAAGGCCTATATCCTGAAATATATCATGGATAACTGGCGCATGGTCAAGGTCGGCACCACCCAGGCCCAGCGTAAACTTTTTTATAATCTGCGCAAAGAACGGGATAAAATCATAAAGGAAGGGCTGACCCCCGGCCCCAAACTTCTGGCCGACCGTCTGGGGGTGAGCGAATCGGAAGTCGAGGAAATGGATATGCGCCTGTCGGCCGGGCGGGAAATGTCGCTCGACGCCCCCATCGGGCCGGACAGCGATCAGACCCAGATAAGCTTACTACCTTCCGACAACGAGTCCGCCGACAGCCTTCTGGCCCAGTGCCAGTTGAAAGAGCTTTTAAAGGACAAGCTGGATCTTTTCCGGGAGACCCTGTCTTCCCGGGAACTGATAATTCTGGAAAAACGGCTGCTGGCCGAATCCCCGGTGACTCTGCAGGAGATTGGGGAAGAGTTCGGTATCAGCCGGGAAAGGGTTCGGCAGTTGGAAGAACGCCTTAAAAAGACTCTTCTGGTCTTTTTGCGTCGGGAAATGCCGGATATCGAACCTGAGTCGGACTGAGGGCCCGCTGGCCGGGCCTTATTGGTCCGGCCGCCAGCCAAGTCGATTTGTCAATTGCTCAAGGGGCTTTTTAGCCGCTTAGTCTTAATCATTGCGGCCTAATACCGCAGGCAACCTTAGAGGGGTGGGGACGACCAGCGATCCTCAGCTGGGCCCATCTAAAATGAATGACGATATGAAAGATTTCCATTTGACCGTTTCAGGCCGCCTGCCCGCGTTTTCAGCTATTTTTCTGATGATGTTCGCTATCATCGGCTGTGCCCACAGCTCCTGGGTCGAAGCCGGCTCACCGGACGCTTTGAGATACTATTATTTCATCAAGTCCAATTACCAGGAAATCGATCACCAGGATCAGGCGGCTCTGGAAAACATGGTCCACGCCTCCAACCTGGACCCGAAATCGTATTATTTGAAGATGGAAACAGCCCGGCTCTACGCCCGGCTGGGCGAAACGGAAATAGCCCTGAAATACGCCAAAGAGGCCATCAGGCTGAACTCCGAGGCTCCCGAGCCCCGCCTTTTCGCGGCCTGGATCTCCGCCTCTTCCGGTCAATGGGACGAGGCCATCAAACACTATGACGAGGCCCTGCGCCTGTCGCCGGGCAATATCGTGGCCCTGACGGAACTGGCCACTCTCTACAGCGAAATAGGGCAGCTCGATCAGGCCGAAGCCACGTACAAAAAAAGGGTGGCCGTGGATTCCGGTTATCTGTCCTACTACCATCTGGGTAGTTTTTACAATCGGGTCGGCCGCCTTAAGGAGGCCATCAACGCCTTCAGCACCTCGGTCAAAAAGAATCCCGAATTCACCAGGTCACTGGCCGAACTGGCCTCTTTGTACGAGAAAACCGGCGACCTAAAAAACGCTGAAAAGACCTACCGCTCCATTGTCGAGATGAGGCCGGAAGCCATCATGCCCAAGGCCCGGCTGGCCAGTCTCCTTTTACAGTCAGGCCGGGCCGCCGAAGCCAAAAATCTGTTGAAGCAAATAGGCGGCATGCCCCTGGACGACATGGGCCCGGCCCAGCTTCTGATCGGCCTGATCTATTATCAGCAGGGTCTCTATGAAGACGCCGCGGCCGAATTCACCGAGGCGGTCAAAAAATCGCCGGACAACGCCGAGGCCCGCTATCATCTGGCCCGGACTCTCCTGGAGTTGGATAAACTGGACCAGGCTCGGGAAGAGCTTAAAAAAATTCGCAAAAACAGCGATTTTTACGTTGATGCCCAGCTTCTGCTGGCCTCGACGGTCAGTAACGACGATCCCCAAAAGCGGCTCAAAGAAGCCTTGGACACCATCACCAGGGCTATCAAGGCCAAACCCGACGCCCCCCGTCTCAGGGTAGCCCGGGCCATGCTGCTGGAGGAGACCGGGGATCTTCAACCGGCCCGCAAAGTCATCAGCGCGGCGGCCCGGCGGGTCCCCACGGAATCGGAACTTCATTTCCGCCACGGGGTGATCGACGACACGCTGGGCAACAAACACGCCGGCATAGCCGCGATGA
>Ga0192243_10646_pt1 | contig 11970 bp, 13 predicted proteins | sample Koala_Koa27_K3_FD_131233 | JGI IMG/M metagenome (GOLD analysis project Ga0192243, IMG submission 131233) | Enriched cells from koala feces incubated with labeled cellulose particles, San Francisco Zoo, California, United States - Koala_Koa2-7_K3 ... | reverse complement strand
ATGTTATTTTGCATATTTTTCATTTTATTAGTGCAATTTTAAAATGAAATACGTATCTTATGTATTGATAAATTACAGGATTTTAAATGATTAAAAGATTCTCTTGACATACGTGATTTATGAAGTAAAATATAACCATAACGATCACTCGCACGCTCCGCGCACGAGTCACCGTCACAATGAAAGAACAGGAGACTTTTACATGTCAATTACCATGCAGGAACTGGCTTACATGGCCGGGGTGTCCCGCTCCACCGTGGACCGTGTTCTCAATGGGCGCGGACGCGTGAACGCGGAGACGGAACAGCGGATCAAGCATCTGGCCGAGACCATGGGCTATACGCCCAATATCGCGGCCAAAGCCCTGGCGAGCAAGCACAAGGCCATCAAAATAGGCTGCATTATCAATGCGGTTGGGAATATATTCTTCGACGAGGTGGCCGCCGGTATCGAGGCCGCGGCCGAGGAACTGAGCGGATTTGATGTACAGATTATTACCAGAGATGTGGCAAAGCTGAGCGTGGACCAGCAGACCCGGCTGCTGGATCAGCTGGCGGAGGAAGGGGTGCAGGCCATCGCCATCACTCCCATCAACGATCCCCGCATCGTGGACAAATTAAACACGCTGATCGCCCGGGGGATTCAGGTCGTGGCCGTGACAGCCGACATCGCGGGGGTGAATTACCTCTCCTACGTAGGCTGCAACCACATCAAAAGCGGCCGCATCACCGCCAATCTGGCAGCCATGATCTCCGGCTGGTCCGCCGAGATCGCCTTTGTCGTGGGCTCCAAAACCCTCTTGGGCCACGATCAGCGGCTCTCCGGTTTTAAGGAGGTCCTAAAAACATATTACCCCGATATGCATATCAGCGGCGTCATCGAGAACCAGGACGACGATTTCATCTCCTACACCAAGGTCTCCCAGTTCCTGACCGCCCACCCCGATACCAACCTGGTCATCTTCGCCGCCGGCGGAAGCCACGGAGGCATCCGCGCCATACAGGATATGAGCTACCACTGTAAGATTATCGCCTTCGACTTAACCGAACAGAACAAACAGTATTTAGAACAGAACGTCATCTCCTGCGTCCTCTGCCAGGAACCCTTCACCCAGGGCTTCCAGGCCATCAAGATCCTGGGCGACCATCTCCTCTTCGGCAAAACCCCGGAGAAAAACCGGTTTTATACAAAGACAGAGATCGTGGTGAGGGAGGCGCTGTAAATCACCTTATTGTTTGCGCCCTTTCCCGCCCATCTGAGCGATATAGACGCTGGGTGTCATACCTGTTTTTTTCTTGAAAAGCTGGGAAAAATACTGGGGATTGTTGCCCAGCCCCACCTCCTCGGCCACGTCCTGAATCTTGTCCACGCTGCTGGAGGACAGCAGCTGCTTTGCCTTTTTGATCCGCATGTCGGCCAGATAAGTGGAAAATTTGGACCCGGTCTCCTTTAGAAATTTTTTGCTGACATAATCCACATTCATGTACAGAATGTTTTGGGCTATGTATTTCAGCGTCAGGTTATCGTCCTGCAAATTCCGGCTGACATAGTCGAAGATCTGCTGCGTCATGGCGCTGGCAGACAGTCCCTGGTCGGGCTCACGAAGGATTTCCTCCACTTTTTCAATAACAATATTCTTCAAATCCGCAAGATTCTGCCCGTCTTCAATGAGCATCAGCCATTCCGTCAGTTCGCTGGAGGACAGCTCTGGCTTGTTTAACGTAAGCTTGATAAACAGATTACTGGCAATCTGTTTCAAAAAGGTACTGTCATTGATATCTTTTATCAGGTTGGTAAGCATGGACAACGAATCCTCCTGCCGGTTTAAAATGGACCGGCACAGAAGCTCCAGCTCATGGATCTGAATATTGTAGTTGCAGGTATAGAGCAGATGAAAATTGTTGATATAATAAATCATGCCAAAACGTCTGATCTTTTTCAGGACAACCACCAGCAGCTCCTCTAAGCTGGAATACAGAACGGATTCTGTTTCCAGAGACACTGTCTGATCATGGTAATGCCTTTTACAGATAAAATGTTCCCAATTCTGATAGCTGGCAGCAAAATCCCTGAAGAACAAAATCAGCGTGTTATTGACATAAATTCCATGGATGATCACAGACGAGAGATGTTCGCCGCAAAACAGCTTCAAGTCCTCCAGAAATTCTTCCAGATTCCCAAACGGCAGGAAATACACATAGTACAGACGGTAAGCCGTGAACTTAAAATCGATGTAGGACTCATAGAGACGGATAATCTCAGGAAAGCTGCGGTTCTGACAGATGCTGTCGTTGATAATGCTGAAGATCACGTTGTGGTTGATGCTGTTAGCCGCCACAAAATGCTCGGAGACAATCCCCTCCACGCTTTTCTGCTGATAGCAGTCCCTCTTACATGCCTGGATACACTCGATAATCTGAGCCTCATTGCAAGGCTTTAACAGGTAATATTTTACCCCGCTTTTCATCGCTTCCTTGGCATATTCAAATTCGCCATAGCCCGAAAGGATGATAAACTGTATATTCAAGTCGGTTCCGGATATCCTGCGAATCAGCTCCAGTCCGTCCATCCCCGGCATCCGGATGTCCGTCAGCACAATGTCGGGGCTCTCATCCATTATCATGTCATAGGTCTCAATTCCATTTTTGCACAAGCCAGCCACTTCGATATCGTAGGCTTTCCAATCGATAATATTGGAAATCGTTTCCCGTATAATGCGCTCGTCATCTGCAATGATCAATTTAAGCATAATCTTTTTCCTCTGTTCTGTATGGTATGGTAATGACCGCAATCGCCTTGTCATCCTGATTTTTAAAGGACAGGCCATAGTCCTCCCCAAAAAGCATCTGGATTCGCTGATGGATGTTGACCAGGCCAATACCAAAGCCGTGAGCATTTCTGGTGCCGTCCTGAAGCTTTTCAAGAAGTCCTTCCTCAAAGGAAGAGCCCTGGTTCGACACCTCTGCAATCAGCAGATCGCCCTCCTTAAACGCGTAAATTCCTATTTCGCAGGTTTCCATCATCTCCTCCATGCCGTAGCGGATAGCATTTTCCAGAAGCGGCTGGATGGTCAGCGGAAGGATGAGGGCCTGCCCCAACTCCTCACGGCAGTCAATCGAAAAGACAAGGCGGTCCTCAAAACGGATTTTCTGGATGGTCATATAGCTGCGGGCCAGCTTCGTCTCATAATCCAGAGTGACCAAAGGTTTTTTGTTGCTAAGAGTGGCCCTTAGCAGGGTTCCTAAGGACTCTACCATAGAGGATATCTGCTCGTCTCTCAGCGCCTTGGCCCTCCAGTTGATGGTTTCCAGCGTATTGTACAGAAAATGAGGATTAATCTGTGATTCCAACGCCTTCAGTTTCGCCTCCCGGGTGAGAATCTGATTGATGTAATTTTGTGTACCAGATCACGTATACGCCCGGCCATCTTGTCAAAATGCTGGTGAAGCCGGCTGATTTCATCGGTGCGCCGGCTGTAATCCACCGTCGTCTCCGGCATTTTTAATTCCTCGCTGCTGAAAAATTCCATCTTCTGAATCAGCAAATCAAAGTCCTTCAGGATATAGCGGGTCAGCCGCCTGGAAAAAGCCACCGATATCCCCAGCCCGATTATCAGCATAGCCAGGATGAGGCGGTATGCGATACCGGTCGAGCGGGCAATCTGATCAAAGGGTACCAGATTGATGTAAGTCCAGTTATAATAGGGGATGGTATTTTTTACCGCAAAATAACTGTGCCCACCCTGGCGGACAACGCTGTAGGGCTGGCCCGTATGTTTTCTGTAGAAGGAGGCCGTCGTCTCGTCGATGCCTTCGGAGGTATAGATCAGCCGGTCGTTGTCAAAGAGAATATAGCTGGAATCATCATAGGTGGTGACCGCCTTGTTGGCAGAGCTGACAATCCGGTCCAAATCCACAAATATCAGCAAATCACCCAAATGATTCAGCTCCAAATTATCAGCTTTTCGAATGCTTCTGCTCAGCATGTAAAGATTCTCCTCATAGTCAATCGTCCATGTGACGGCACCTTCCCGTTCCCTGGCACGGTCCACAGCCTCCTGAACAATGTCTGCATCGGCGTTATTGGTAACCACAAAATTAGTGAGATTCCCAAAATGCCGGTTATACAGAGCTATGGCGGAGACACCGCTGTTTTTATATGCCTGCTGGTAGTTGCTGATGATCAGATTGATGTCGCGGTTGGCATTGGATCATACGATGGCATCATCTGAGGTGTCAATCCGGTTTAAAGAGTCCTGAATCGCTGCGGAGGACAGGGTAACAGAGGAAAGAGTCTCTATGCTTTTTAAGCTGCTGGCTATGGTTTGGGATGAAAAAGAGAGGTTTCCCGATATGGCTTTGTAGAGCTGTTCATTGTAGGCGTTTGCAGATATTTTCAGCCCCATAAGCGCTATCAGCAGAATCAAAACCACGTTAAAAAAGATAATGGCCATCAGCTTATTCTTCATGGAAAAGTTCTCAAATTTCCGTTTTAGATGTTCCATATGCACCTCCTCATGAAACCAATATATACTAAATTTCTCAATGGGACAAGTGGAATTTCGATGGGCCGGAGCAGATAAAAAGTCGGATTTTTAATCATGGACATCGGTTTTATTGATTAATTCAGAGCAGAAAATCAGTTATAATCATTCCATCAAGTGCACAAAGAAAGGGAGGAATTGCAATGATGACAAAGAAAATAGCATGGTTCTTAACCGCTGCGCTGGCGGCCGCCAGCCTGACCGCATGTCAGGGGTCTCAAAAAGCCGAGGGGACACAGGAGGCGAAAACTCAGGAAGCAGGAAGCCAGACAACTGGAGAAGCACCGGCCGGAACGTCAGGCGATGGTTCTGAGCTGGTCGTGGCCTGGTGGGGCAATCAGGTAAGAAATGAGCGCACCCAGGCGATTTTGGATTTGTACTCCGAGCAGAATCCCGGCGTTACCTTTGACGGCCAGTTTTCAGAATGGGCCGATTATTGGAGCAAACTGGCAACAGCTGCCGCTGGTCATTCCATGCCGGATATCGTACAGATGGATTACAAATACATCAAACAGTATGTGAACAATGACCTGCTGGTCGATCTGACTCCTTACATCGAAAACGGTACGATTGATGTGTCGGACTGCAACGAGGATGTGCTGAATTCCGGCAAGGTAGGCGATGGGATTTACGCCATATGCAATGGAATCAACGCACCTGCTCTGATGTACAACAAGACGGCCCTGGATCAGGCAGGTATCACAGTGAAGGACAACATGACCTTAGACGAGTTTATCGCACTGTGCAAGGAGGTCAGGGAAAAGACCGGCTACAAGACCAACCTGGCTTATAACAACAATGAGATTTTCGTGGAATATTTCCTGCGGGCTGACGATGTGATCATGTATGAGGATGACAAAATGGGTGGTACCGCAGAGAATTACATCTCTTACTTCAAGCTTTATGAGGATGGAATCAGAGATGGCTGGGTCGTGGACCCGTCGATATTTGCCGAAAGAACGATCGGATCTGTAGAACAGGATGCCATGACATGGTTCCAGTCCTGAAACCATGTCATGGTGTGTATTCCAGTATACCAACCAGCTGACTGCGTTCCGAAACGCCGCTCCCGAGGGCGTGGAAGTCGGGCTCACTGCCTGGCCGTCACCAGATCCTGTGAAATCTGATTACTTAAAGCCCAGCCAGTTTTTTGCCATAACCAAGGACAGCGCCAATCCCGATGAGGCAGCCAAGGTTCTGGACTTCATCACAAACTCCGTGGAATGTAACAATATTCTTCTGGGCGAAAGAGGAATCCCCCTTTCCTCCGCTGTAGCGGCCGCCATTGCTCCGAACCTGGATGAGACCAGTCAGGAGGTTATCGCATTCATCAACGATGTGGTTTCAAAGAACTCTTCTCAGATCAATCCGCCGGCTCCCGACGGCACCAGCGAGGTCAATAACCTGCTGAACAAACTGGAGGAACAGGTATGCTACGGACAGATGACTGCAGAGGATGCTGGAAACCAGTTGTTTGCGGAAGGAACAAAGATTTTACAGTCCAAGTAAGCCTTAAATATCTGTATAGGAGGGCGGCCGGTAGGAACCGCCTTTACCAATTAAGGAGAGGATGATATGAAAACATTAAAACAGCGGCTCAACAGCAAAAGCATGGCGGGCGTGTTATTTACACTTCCCTTTACCATCGGTTTCCTGCTATTTATGGTGGTCCCCATGGGGATTTCACTATACTATTCATTCTGTGATTACAATATCCTGTCACCGCCCGTTTTTTCGGGGGTGAAGAACTTTATCAACATGCTGCAGGACAAAACCTTTTATCAGTCGCTGAAGGTCACCTTTTTCTTTGCCTTTGTATCCGTGCCGCTAAAGCTTCTGTTTGCCCTGCTTGTCGCCATGCTTCTTCTGAAAAATTCAAAGATGTCAGGCTTTTACAGGGCTGCCTACTATCTGCCGTCCATCATCGGCGGCTCCGTAGCAGTTTCCATCCTGTGGAAAAGAATGTTTGCCATGGACGGCGTGATCAACAAATTGCTGGGTCTGGTTGGCATCCACTCCAGTTTTTCGTGGCTTGGGGATACCAGAACCGCCATATGGGTTTTGATCCTTCTGGTTGTATGGCAGTTCGGCTCCTCCATGCTGATCTTTCTATCCTCTTTAAAGCAGATTCCTCAGTCGCTGTATGAGGCGGCCGAGGTGGACGGCGCCAACGCATGTTCCAAATTCTTCAGAATTACCCTGCCCCTGCTGACGCCAACCATATTCTTTAACCTGGTTATGCAGATGATCAACGGTTTCCTGGCATTTACTCAGTGTTACATCATCACCCAGGGAAAGCCCATGAATTCCACCCTGCTGTACACCGTGTATATGTATCAGCAATCCTTTGAATTCCACAACACAGGCTACGGTGCTGCCCTGGCATGGGTCATGCTGGCAGTCATCGGTCTGATTACCCTGTTCCTGTTTGCCACCAAACGGTTCTGGGTCTATGAAGGGGGGCTTTGATTTTGAAAGAGAAAAGAACGGTAAAAAAGTAATCTATCATATGATCGTATTTACGATAGGCATCGTCATGATCTATCCGCTGATCTGGATGGTTATGAGTTCTTTCAAAGAAACCGGAACCATATTCTCCACGGCAGGCAGCCTGATTCCGGAGAAGTTCATGCTGAACAACTATGCTACCGGCTGGAGGGGCTTTGCAAAGGTTTCCTTTGCCGCATTTTTCAAAAACTCCATATTTATATCCGTCGTGGCAACCATCGGCACAGTGATATCTTCCGCCGTGGCAGCCTATGGTTTTGCCAGGTTTCAATTCAGAGGAAGAGGAATCCTGTTCGCAGCCATGCTGTTGTCCATGATGCTCCCGGCCCAGGTTCTGATGATTCCCCAGTATCTGTGGTATCAGAAGCTGGGATGGGTTGGATCCTACCTGCCTCTGACCGTCCCCTATTTCTTTGCTATACAGGGATTTTTCGTGTATCTGATTTCCAACTTCATAAGCGGGATTCCCACGGAGTTAGATGAGGCAGCCAAGATAGACGGCTGCTCCTATGTGGGGATCTTCACCCGCATTATGCTTCCGCTGATCAAACCGGCTCTGGTGACGGCCTGTATCTTCTCCTTTATGTGGAGATGGGATGATTTTCTCTCGGCACTGCTGTATGTCAGCAAGTCCAGCATGTATCCGGTCAGCCTTGCACTGAAGCTGTTCTGCGATCCGGGTTCCACCTCGGATTACGGCGCTATGTTTGCTATGGCAACCTTATCCATACTGCCCTCCATCCTCATCTTTTTGTTTTTCCAGAAATACCTGGTCGAGGGCATCAGCACTTCAGGTCTAAAGGGGTGAGCGGTATGAAGATTATAGACGGGCATGTGCATCTGGTACAATATATTGCAGGCACCGGAGCCGGCGGAGAACTGCGCTATGCCGGAAACGGCATGGCAGAGTACGCTTCCGGCGAACGGTTTCGCATGCTGCCTGAGGAATTTTCTCAGGGGGTGGTGACGGCAGAGGATATCCTAAAGAAGATGGATGAAAATGGTGTAGAGAAAGCAGTGCTTCTCCAGGGGAATTATTTCGGTTTTCAAAATCTGTATTCCTTGGAGGCCGCCAAAAAGTATCCCCTGTGCTTTCGGGCCGCCGCCTCCTATGATCCTTTTAGCCGAAGCAGGGACCGGATACGCAGACACTTATTTGAGGAACTGGGGATTAGGATCGTAAAATTTGAAGTGAGCACAGGCTCCGGGCTGATGAGCAATCATTTTACCCTTCCATTGGACGGCGAAATCATGAGGGCAGAATACGATTATGCCGATGAACACAACCTGGTTTTTGTCATTGATATCGGAAAATACGGCAGTGAAAGCTGGCAGACAGAGCAGCTCAGACATGCAATACTGGCCCATCCCCGTATGAAGTTCGTCATCTGCCACCTGCTGGCTGTGTCCATGAAGGATGAAAACCAGCTGGTGGATGGTCTCAAAAGGCTGGCTCTGCCCAACGTGTGGTTTGACTTAGCCGCCCTCCCTCACAACTGCGGCCCGGAATCCTACCCATTTTCTGGTGCCCAGCGCTATCTGCGGCACGGAATCGAGATCGCCGGCGCAGACAGACTCCTATTCGGTTCGGATATCCCTTCCACGTTGAAAGAGAACAGCTATGGGGATTTAATCGGATATATTGCAGAAAGCGATGCCTTCACACAATATGAGAAAGAACAGATTATGTACCGAAATGCAGAACAAGTATACTTTCAATAGTCACAGCGGAGGGAGATCTTCTCCCTCCACTCTAAATTGACTCATCCTCCCGTCCCCCAGCTCTTAAACCACTCCTCCACAGTCTCCAGGCTTTCCTCCAGAAGAGCGGATGTATCCTGAGCGGAAAAGCCTCTGGCATACATATTTTTCGCCGTTTGATATGCTTTTTCCTTCCTCCCTTCCATTCTTCCATCCTCAATCATCCCACGAATCGCTTCACACATGTTAATTTTCCCTCCTTCCTCACGATATCTCTCCTTCGTCTCCTCCAGTTCCACAGAACCGGTCACTGAGGCTATGACATCATAGGCTTCTTCATCCATAGCTTTCAATTTGTCGGCGTTCTCCATGGCAAATCTGCTTTCCGCGTCCTTGTCACCGGAACGCTGGATAAAGCCGAACACTTCCCGCAGATCCGTCCGGTATATGAATGTAACTCGATATGATGTATGCAGCAGATGAACTGCCGCAGAAATCTGAATTAGATATAGCACATGTATCAACATATTACAATGAAATCAGGACAGAAATTCAACAAAAAGAATTTCTGTCCTGTCAAACTCCATATCTCTACCCCTTCACTCCCCCAGCAGTAATCCCCTCCACATAATACTTCTGCAAAAACAAAAACAATACAATCATCGGCACTGAGGCGATGGAGAGGGCGGCCATGATTGGGCCGTAGCGGACGGGGGCTCTGTGAAGAAGGTCTGGAGGCCGATCTGGACCGTTCGCTTGGTGGAATCGGTTATGATGAGCAGCGGCCACATAAAATCGGACCAGTAAGCCACAAAATCCAGGATGAATACGGTGGCAAAGACCGGTTTTGATATGGGGACCACCACCCGGGCGAAGGTCCGAAACGGCGACGCTCCGTCTATCTTGGCCGCCTCGATCAGCTCATCCGGTACATCTAAAAAGAACTGGCGGAACAGATAGATGTCGAAGCATTTGGCGATAAATGGTATGATAAGCGCCAGATAGCTGTCCATCCAGTGCAGCTTGTTCACGATAAAGAACAAAGACAGCATGATGCTCTCGATGGGCAGCACCAGCAAGGCCAGCACCAGCGTCAAAAGCAGGTCCTTTCCCTTGAATTCAAACTTGGCCAGCGCGTACCCGAACATAGAATTGACCACCAGGCTCAGCCCCACCAGGATCGTCACGTAGAAGATACTGTTGCCGATGTAATGCAGCATGTCGCTTCTGAAAAACACCTCTTTAAAATTCTCAAATGTCGGCTGGGCCGGTATAAACGCCGTAAGCCCCTTCGCCATATCTGCAAAGATCCTGTTCTCCGGTTTAAATGCCGACACAATCATCCAGATCAGGGGCGAAAGGTACAGCAGCGACAAAAGAGTGTTGACTATGTAAATCGCATATATTTTTTTCCGTTTCATATCTCTTCTCTCCTATCTGGCCCTCGTCACCTTTTTTATTCCCATGGACAGCCCTACCACGATGATAAAGAACATCACCGAGACAGAGGCCGCATAGCCCATATTCCGGAACTGGAACCCCTGCTGATAGATAAAATAAGTCAGCGTCATCGTGGATTCCTTGGGCCCTCCGCTGGTCATCACGTAAGGCTGTGTAAACAGCTTCATGGCCGAGATCGTGGTGTTGATCAGCACAAAGATCAGCACATTTTTCATTCCAGGAAGCGTAATATAGAAAAATTTCTGTATCGCATTGGCCCCGTCTATGGAGCCGGCCTCGTACAAATCTCCCGGAATCGCCTGGAGGCCCGCCAGCAAAATCATCATCTGATATCCCGCTCCATGCCAGCCGGACATAAAGATGATCGAGTTCATGGCCGTGTCGGCGCTTCGCAGGAAATCGCAGGTGGGAAGCCCCGCCCGGCTCAATATGGCGTTCAAAAGTCCCTGCGTCGGATTGGGATTGTAGATAAAGGTCCACAAAATCGCCACCACGCTGATGGACGTCATCAGCGGTGAAAAATAAGCGGAGCGGAATATACTGATGCCCTTAATATTGGCCTTCACCAGCAGCGCCAGCCCAAAGGCCAGGGATACCTGGTACGGCACGACAACCGCCGCAAAGTAAAGAGTATTTTTGAGCGCCTTTCGAAAGCTGGGATCAGCAAACAGCCTGGCGTAATTGTCAAAGCCCACAAACCTGGCATCCTCCGGCCGCAGCAGATTAAAGTTGGTGAAGCTGAAGCCTGCCGACAACAGCGCCGACATAATCAGAAACATGCAGAGCAAAAGCGCGCCGGGCAGGACAAAGAAATATCCGTAGTTAAGCTTTTTCCTCACACTCATCACAGCTTTCCCCCCTTCCACTCGAACATCCCTCTCATAGCCGTCAGCGCCAATGCCTCCGCACCCGCGCCTTCCCCGAACCGCCAGCATATCCGCCGATCTCTCTCCGGCATAAAATACCGCCTTGTACAGGTATATCTTCCTCCGTTGACAAACAGCTCCACAATCGCCCTGTCCACATAGATCTCCAGCTCCACGACCGCCTCGTCCGTCTCAAACGTGCACAGATCGCTCTCATTTCCGGTATTCAGCGTGATCCTCCGCCCGGCAATCTCCAGACGAACCTTCCTGCTGCCGCTCTGAGCGAGCACAAACGATCCCTCCAGCCCGTCAGCCGCCTTTAATGCCATATGGTATTCTCCGTTTGTCAGCGCTTCATACCCATGCTCCTTCCGGGCATAGGGGATCGCCTCCCCTTCCAGCCCGCCGATCTCCTCCACCGGAGTCATGCACAGTCTTCCGCCCTCCAGCCGCATCTGCCTCGGAATCGACATGGTTCCGTTGGAACCGCCCTCCTCCCATGCCGCCTCCTGGCCGCAGTTCCAGCCGATACTGATCCTTCTCCCCTCATGCTCAAAGGACTGAACCGCATAGAAATCCTTTCCGAAATCATAGATTCCCTCGGCCTCAACGACAAACCTTCCGTCCCTGATCTCTCCGATATAATATTTGGTATCCCTTCTCCGACCTGTTTTCCCCTTGTCGGCAAACATATATCCCACAGTCAGCACATAGCGGTCCCCCAGCCGGTAGAGATCCGGGCACTCGCTGATTCCATACAGCGGGTCCTTCTCCTCCAGAAGCACGCCCCTGTAACGCCAGGATTTTAAATCCTCCGACTGATAATGCAGCACCGCGGGGCGGCCATATGCGGTTCCTCCCAGAACCATGTGCCACGTTCCCTCAATCCTC
>Ga0192243_10642_pt1 | contig 11974 bp, 12 predicted proteins | sample Koala_Koa27_K3_FD_131233 | JGI IMG/M metagenome (GOLD analysis project Ga0192243, IMG submission 131233) | Enriched cells from koala feces incubated with labeled cellulose particles, San Francisco Zoo, California, United States - Koala_Koa2-7_K3 ... | reverse complement strand
AACCACCTTTCTTTTTTATTTCGTTTGTTAGTATACACCCATCCTGAAGAGAAATCAATCATTTTGCACGAAAAAAACATAAATTTTTCACGAGCCTTGTGTGTAATGCCTAAGAAATTAAGGAGTTACCGCAAGGTTACTAAATAACATTATTGTATGTATTGCATAAAAAAGGGGGATGTTTTATACTAATCATGATGAATTTGAACAAATGATTTTTTACAAATATTTGTGATTTTCTGTAGATTTCAGTCGCTGCCCGGCGATCGTGAAATAAATTTTTATTATGTTTAAAGGAGGATTTTAGGGAAATGGTAAACGTAAAAAGAGAATTCGTGGAGAACATGTACTCTGTAGAAGGTAAAGTCGTTCTTGTTACCGGTGCATCCGGATCACTTGGAAGAACTCTTGCGAAAGCATATGGTTATCTTGGCGCGAAGGTTATGCTGACCGCCCGTAATGAGAAGAAACTGAAAGCTCTTGAGGATGAGTTCAAGGCTGAGGGTATTGAGTGCGCTTACTATGTAGCTGATCCGTCCAAAGAGGATGATGTACATGCTCTGATCGCGGCTACCGTTGAGAAATACGGCGAAATTAATGTTCTTACTGTATGCCATGGTTATAACAAGACCCAGAGCGTGCTGACTCAGACTGTTGAAGAGTGGCAGTATGTTATGGATGCTGACTGCAAGTCAGTATATATCGTTATGAAGTTCGTTGCTCATCAGATGGTTGAGCAGGGTAAGGGCGGCAAGATGGTTATCGTTACTTCCCAGCGTGCGCAGCGCGGTCTGGTGAACTACTCCGCATATTGTACTTCCAAGGGCGGCGCAGAGCAGATGGCAGCCTGCATCGCATGCGATCTGGCTGAGTACAACATCCAGGTTAACACGATGTGCCCGACCGTATTCCGCAGCGAGCTGACAGAGTGGATGTTTGACAAAGAGTCTGAGGTATATAAAGGCTTCCTGAAACGTGAGCCGATCGGACGTCTGGCTGAGCCGGAGGATTTCATTGGTTATGCGATCTTCCTTTCTTCCGCAGCTTCCGATTTCATTACGGCTTCTCATGCTGACTGCAGCGGCGGTTATCTGACCTGCTAATCGGAAATCCCTGCAGTGACGAAGCATTTTTTCAGGAGGAAAATGAAATGAGCAAATTATCTAAGTTTGTAGTGTGCGGCTCCGGTATGATGGGTGCGGCTATCGCACAGATTCTTGCAAGCATCGACGGAGCACAGGTTACGATTCTTCGTTCTTCCAACCGCGGCGCTGATCCGCGCGAGAAGGTTCGTTCGAATATGAAACAGCTTGTTGAGAAGGGTGTAGTTACCCCGGAGTATGTTGACGAGCTTGTTGCGAAGATTGATATCGCGTTTGATGACGAAGCGGTAAAAGACGGCGAGCTCTTCATCGAGTGTGTGCCGGAGGTTATGGAGTTGAAGCAGGATCTGTTCGCCCGTTTGGAGAAGACGGTTTCTGAGAAAGCCATTTTCTGTACGAACACTTCCGTTATGAGCCCGACCGAGATTTCCAAGAAGTGTGAGCACAAAGAGAGAATCTGCGGTACGCATTTCTGGAATCCGGCATTCCTTATCCCGTTGGTAGAGGTTGTAAAGACCGAGTATACGACGGATGAGGTTATCAACACTGTTATGGAAGTTATGACAGAGGCCGGCAAGCAGCCCTGCCTTTGCAAGAAGGATGTTCCCGGATTTATCGCAAACCGGATGCAGCATGCGCTGTGGCGTGAGGCTATTGCCATTGTAAATGATGGTATTGCCGATGCAGCTACCGTTGATTTAGCCTGCAAGACAAGCTTTGGCCTGAGACTCCCGTATCTGCCGCCGCTGGTGAATTCCGATATGGTCGGCACGCAGCTTACGTACAATATTCACAGCTATGTGCTTGAGCATCTGGCAGACAACCATGAGCCGTCACCGATTGTGAAGGATATGATCGACAAGGGTGAGCTTGGTTTCCGTGCTGAGCCGGATGAGAATGGTATTTATCATGGCTTTATGGATTACACCAAGGATCAGATTAATGATATTAACAGCGGCCTGAACGAGTACCTGATCAAGATGCTTTATGACAAATAAAACAGGATGTGAGATTTTTGTATCCTGCTATTAAAATGTTCACAACACCGGGCGTCGTCCCGACGGCCGGTGTTTGAAATATTATCTAAAATTTAAACTTATCACAGGAGGTAAAGAACAATGGGACAGAAAATTTGGGTTGACCTTACTCATCCATTCAGCGCTGAGATTCCGCGTTGGCCTTACTTTGACAAACCGGTTATTGACAGCAAGCATTCTATGGCAAAGGGTGGCGTTTTGACACAGTACATCGGATGCACAATGCATACAGGTACACATTGCGACGCACCGCGTCACGTTATGGAGCGTGAGTTCGACGGAAGAAGAGCACGTTATACACATGAGATGGCAATCGATGCTTACACAGGCGATGCAGTATGTCTGGATCTTCACTTTGTAAAGCGTTGGGAGCTGATCACCGCTGAGCATCTTGACAAGGCTTGCCGTGATATGGGTATTGATCCGGATTCTGATTACCTTCAGAACAAGGTTCTCTGCCTCTGCACAGGTATGCATCTGAAGTTTGATGATTCCAAAGAGTATTATCATTATTCATGCGGTACCGGACGTTCCGCAGGTATGTGGTTCGTTAAGCATGGCGTTAAGTGCGTAGCTATGGATATGCAGGCTCTGGATCATCCGCTTCACACTGCTATGGGTAACAATGGTATGACGAGAATGAACCTTCTCGGCGCTTCCGGAAGACCGATCATCGAAGAGTTCATCGAGGAGTTCGGTGAGGAAGCATACGCTCCGTTTGAGAAAGAATACTATGTAAAATATTATGGTCAGGAAGCATACGACGAGTTCTATGGCCCGCTTGAGGCGATTGGCAACTGGGGTACCTGGGAGCCTTGCCATAAGACCATGCTTGGCCACGGCATCGTTGGTGTTGAGAACCTGGGCGGCGACCTTGAGAAGGTTTGCGGCAAAGAGTTCGAGTTCTTCTGCTTCCCGCTTCGCTGGTACATGGGTGATGGTTCCATGGCTCGTTGCGTTGCACGTATCGATGAGGATGATGTGAACGACGTTCCGGAGAGAACTTATCTGTACTGCGGTACCGGATGCCAGGATAGAGAGAACTACGGTTTCCTTGATTATGAGAAATTCGCTGCTGATCCGGCTATCTAATTAAAAGGACAGACCCAATATTATGCCCAAGCGGACGGACGCTGATCTGCGTCCGGACGTCTGGGCATTCGGTGGGTTTAGTGTGTCAATAAATGTATATAGAAAAAGTGAGGGAAAAACAATGGCAAAGAAGACAATTATTACAGCTGCTGTAACGGGTGCATGGCCGAAGAAAGAGAATAACCCGAATGTACCGATGACTCCGTCAGAGATTGCTGATGACGTATATGCATGCTGGAAAGCAGGCGCTGCGATCGCTCATATTCATATGAGAGATGATGAGGGCAACGGTGTTATGGATCCGGCTAAGTTTGCTGAGACCGTAAAACTGTTAAAAGAGAGATATCCGGATTGTGATATCATCATCAACATGACGACATCCGGTGATATTCACGCAGATGATGACATTCGTGTTCAGCATGTAAAGGATCTGAAACCGGAGATGGCTTCCTATGACTGCGGTTCCATGAACTGGCTGCACAGCGGACTGTTCATCAACTCTCCGAAGTTCCTGACAGACTGCGGACTTCTGTTCCAGGAGACCAATACCAAGCCGGAAATTGAGGCGTTTGATCCGGGCATGATCGGCAATGCTGCTTACTATGTAAAGAAAGGCATTCTGAAGACTCCGCTTCACTTCCAGTTCTGCATGGGTTGTGCGAACGGTATTGCCGGAACGATGAAGAACCTTGTGTTCATGAAGGAGACCGCTGAGGAGCTTGTTGGTAAAGGCAACTTTACATGGTCCTGCTTCGGTGTTGGACACAGTGCTATGGAGATGCTTTACGGCGCGGTAGCATTGGGTGGACATATCCGTGTTGGTATGGAAGATAATGTTATGTACTCCAAGGGTGTACTTGCAGAGAGCAATGCTCAGTTCGTAGAGAGAGCCGCACGCGTGATCAGAGAGTATGGCAATGAGGTTGCTGCTCCGGCTGAAGCTCGTGAGATGCTTGGACTGACGAAATAATTCTTGTGTTTGAGAGGTTGACCCTGAATACAAAACGGGATTAATAGAACCTGTATATTGAATGATATGCCGGATGCCTTTGCGGGCGTCCGGCTATCTTATCAATGTATTTCCATGGGTCCGGATGAAGACGGCGATTCCGGGAATATACAAATAAAGGAGGATTCCTATGACCTGGGGAGCTTTATATATGTACTACCATTGTCCGAAATGCGGATTAAAGTTTGAATATGCGCTTGACGTGATGCCGGAGCTCGGTGACCAGTTTGGCTGCTGCCCTGAGTGCAAGGTGCCGGGCATCTATGAAAAAGAGGGCGCGCGTCAGCTTGATGATAATGAATATTTTGAAGTGGAGTAACTGTGAAGGTACTGAACAGTTACGAAGAGGAGTGATTGCCCTGCAGGGCTGTACAGGTTTTGTTCCGACAAAGACAACATACGGAGCAATGATAAAATAATTAATAAAACAGGATACATAATGACGGTAATAAAAAGATTATCCCTTGTGGATCAGGTATATGAGAAAATCAGAGAACGTATCGTTTTTCTTGAAATTCCGTTTGGCAGTAAATTGAATGTCAGTAAACTGCAGGAAGAATACGGCGTGAGTTCCACGCCGGTGCGGGAAGCATTGAATCGTTTGAGGAACGACGGGTTGATTGAGATTGAGAATAACGTCGGCGCGCGTGTGATTGATTTTACGGAGGACGATGTACGGCAGGTACAGGAGTTATCCTACGCATACCAGATTGTGGCGGCGCGGAATGCCATGCGAAACGGTGATCTGCAGGCAATGACGGAGGAAATCGGTCGTTATATTGAGGAATACAGGCATTCTACGAATGTGGTTGAGAGCTGCAGATGCATCCGGAGTATTCTGAATGTGTTTTATAAGAACGCTAATAATGACAGGCTGCTTGCGAAGGTGACGTCCTTGAACAGTATGGATGATATATTGCACAATCTTTTTGCCATACCAAGAGAAAAGGGAGGCAGCGGCGGACAATATCATTCCGGCATTATTTATTTTGAACAGATTCAGGAGGCTGTGGCAGATCGCGATTTTACGAAGATTTGTGATGCACTGGAGGGTCATCAGTTGTGGTCCCGTGAATATATTATAAAAAATCTGGAGACAGTTAAGAAAGATGCAAATCATATATAATATATGATTTGCATCTTTTTGTATTGTCATGTGACGGGAATAATGGTATACTATTAATGTTAAAATTATTTTAAAGAGGAGGAGAAACCAATGGTATTACAGAACTTTGATGTATTGATTGAAAAAGTAAAGAGTTTTCCGGAACCGAAGAAGGTCGTTGTTGCGGCTGCCGGTGATGCTCATACGTTGGAGGCAATCAAGGAAGCGGTTGATGAAGGCATTGTAAAGCCTGTTTTGGTGGGGGACAAGGCGAAGATTATTGAGATCGCTGCTGAAATCGGACTGACTGTTGCAGAAGAAGATATTTATGATGAGCCGGATGCGGTTGCGGCTGCGCAGAAATCCGTCGCTCTCATTCATGAGGGTAAGGGTGATTTCATCATGAAGGGCAAGCTGGAGACGGCTCAGATATTAAAACCGGTTGTAAACAAAGAGACCGGATTAGGTACCGGCCGTGTCATGTCCCATTTTGTGTTTGATGAGCTTCCGTATTACCACAAGCTTTTGGTTACTACCGATGGCGGCATGATGACTTATCCGACACTGGAGCAGAAAAAGGATATTATTATTAACACAGTGGAGACGCTCAAATCTCTCGGATATGAGAATCCGAAGATTGCCTGTGTGGCTGCGGTGGAGAAGGTTAATCCGAAAATGCCGGAGACAGTGGAAGCGGATGCGTTAAAGCAGATGAACCAGAACGGCGAGATAACAGATTGTGTGATAGAGGGACCTATTTCACTGGATATCGCTCTGAGTAAAGAAATTGCGGATCTCAAGGGATTTGACAGTCCGGTAGCCGGCGATGCTGATGTTATACTTGTCCCGAATATTCAGGTTGGTAATATCCTGGGCAAGTCTATTACTGTGATTGCGCGCGGCAATATGGCAGGGTTTATTGTCGGCGCGAAGGTACCGATTGTTCTTACATCCAGAGGATCTTCCGCAAAGGAGAAATACCTTTCGCTGGTTCTGGCGTCTGCCGTAACTGCGGGTAAGTAATCGGATTTTCCTGATATGGTTGTATCAGATGATGATACCGGATAAAACAGAGCCAACTGTTTTGCAAATGGATCTGCAGACGGTTGGCTCTGTTATGGTATATAAATGATTTGATTAAAATGATTGCAATCAGCTGTTTCGATAAAGAAAGCCGTGCCCGAAAGGGGCAACTCATTCATCGGACATATTCTGGTTTTTCAGATAGGAGTCCATGATATCCATCAGCTGATCCTGATACTTCATTTCGTTATGAACTTTGAAAGCGTCCGGATCAATCGGCAGATTCAATTCGTTCAGCCGACGGATGCTCCAGACATACAGAATATCCAAAGCGGGAATCAGATCTTTGCCGAGCGGGGTAAGGATATATTCCACCTTCAACGGAATCGTGTTATATTGAATCCGTTCCACCAGACCGTCTTTTGTCAGTTCTTTTAACTGCTGACTGAGAACCTTCTCGCTGACGCCGAGAGTCTTTTTCGTTTCATTAAAGCGAATCTTTCCATAATGATGAATGTGATGCAGAATCGTCATTTTCCACTTGCCGGAGATGCAGTTTGTGACAAAATGATAAGGATTCACTGTTTCCATAAAAAATTGACACCTCCCCATTTTTGAATCACACTAACCGAGAAGTCATTTAGTGTCGTTAAGGTAACTTAACATGCTATATTGTATCAGCTTACTTTCTGTTTTGCAATTATAATCTCAAAAAATTTAAAAAAATTTTATAAAATAGACATTTGGTTCTAAGTCCGCTGAATCTGCATAAGGATATAAAAAGAATACGTAAACCGTTATATTCATCATCAGGGAGGATAGTGGAAGTATGCCAAATACAAGTATTTACCGGAATATCGCCATGCGGACCGGCGGAGATATTTATCTGGGAGTGGTAGGACCGGTTCGTACGGGAAAATCGACTTTTATTAAGCGGTTTATGGATCTGATGGTTTTGTCCGGGATGGAAGAATCGGATGAAAAGAGGCGGACGGTGGATGAACTGCCGCAGTCAGCTCAGGGAAAGACAATCATGACGACTGAACCGAAATTTGTTCCCAAAAACGCGGTAGAAATATTATTAGAAGAAAATCTTCCTGTTCGGCTCAGGCTGATTGATTGTGTCGGATATCTGATTGACGGTGTGAATGGTCATATGGAAGACGGCAGAGAGCGTATGGTGAAAACTCCCTGGTACGATTATGAGATTCCTTTTGCAAAGGCGGCAATGATCGGTACGGAGAAGGTGATACGGGATCATTCTACGATCGGTTTGGTTGTGACGACAGACGGAAGTTTTACTGATATTCCGCGGGAAAAGTATCTTCCTGCAGAGGAACAGACGATAGAAGAATTGAAAAAGATAGGAAAACCGTTTTTGATTTTGCTGAATACATCGAAACCATATAGTCCTCAAACGAATTCTCTTGTGGCTGAACTTGCTGCCAAATATCAGATTCCGGTGCTTCCGATTAACTGTGAACAGATGAAAATGGAGGATATTCAGAAAATATTGCAGCAGGTGTTGTATGAATTTCCGGTGGCCCGCATGGAATTCCTGTTGCCGGGGTGGGTGGAAATGCTGGACATGGAACATCCCGTAAAATCGGCTGTGGTAGCAGAGGCAACGAAAATATTGGAGACGGCCGGACAGATGAGAGATGTGATCGGACCGTCATGGAAACCGGATCATGATGAGATTGCGTCTGTTGAAAAGGAAAAAATTGATTTATCCGGAGGAGCAGTACGATTCCGGATTCGGTTAAAAGAAGCGTTGTACTACCGGAACATGAGTGAACTGACAGGAGTTCCGGTTCATAATGAGTATGAAATGATTGCTCTGTTTCGTGAGATGGCAGAGCAAAAGCAGAAATATGAGAGAGTCGGCGCTGCGGTGGACAGTGTGAACAGTACCGGATACGGTGTGGTGCCTCCGTCTGTCCGTGAAATTTCCATAGAAGAGCCGGTGCTGATGAAACATGGAAATAAATACGGTGTAAAAGTAAGGGCGACGTCTCCGTCGATTCATATGATACGGGCAAATATTGAGACGGAGATTGCACCGATTATCGGGAGCGAGGAGCAGGCACAGGATTTGATTCAGTATATCAAAGATAATCAGGATGATGCTGACGGACTCTGGAAGACAAATATATTCGGAAAATCAATCGGAGAACTGGTGGAGGACGGGATTCGTCGGAAGATTACAATGATGAATGAGGAGAGTCAGATGAAGCTGCAGGATACGATGCAGAAAATTGTGAATGACAGCAATGGCGGACTGGTTTGCATTATTATATGATCATGACAGCAGAAACCCCGGCGGAACAGATCCGTCGGGGGTCATTGTCATATGGAAAATAAAGTCAGATCAGCCTACAGCTCGTTTCTCTTGTGAGTGAGTACGATTGTATCGCCTTCTTTTGTGTCCGCATATTCACGGAAACTGTCTCTGGTTAAATTGAATCCGGGGATCAGAGGCATCAGGATAAAGAAGATGTTCTGATGCTCATTAATCACTTCGGATGTGGGAACATTCGCCCAATCCTCAGTGGCTGTTACGCCGCCTTCATAAAACTTTTTGTCGTAGTTCGCGGCTGCTTTCTTGCCGAGTTCGCCTTCGATGATAATCTGTCCGTACTCGTTGATGACGGCACGCTCCAGATCGCGATGATGATCAACACTGATTTTTTCGTTTAAATGACTCATAATGGTTTCCTCCTATTAAACTTTATTAACGCTTTTTATCAATGAGTAGAGTAAAGGTTTTGTGATAAAAAACATTTAAAGATATTAGAATTATATCAAATAATTATGGTAAAATCAACCGAAATCACTCTTCAAAGAAAAAAATATTTGTGAATGTATATGGTTTGTGGTATTATTTTAATTTAGAGTAGCTTGCATATTATTTGGATATTTGAATCATGGAAAGGTTTGATATATGAGCAAAGTATATGAAAAACTGCTTCAGTGCTGCCGCAGTGTGGAGGAGAAGATTCAATTTAAACCTGAGATTGCCCTGATCCTGGGGTCGGGACTGGGTGATTACGCAGATGATATACAGGTTGAGGCTGCACTGGATTATCAGGATATTGAAGGGTTCCCGGTTTCTACCGTGCAGGGACACAGGGGAAGATTTATTTTTGGATATATAGGCAGCATCCCGGTGGTGATTATGCAGGGAAGAGTTCATTATTACGAGGGATATTCCATGTCGGATGTGGTTCTTCCGGTTCGGCTGATGGGGATGCTCGGTGCGAAGATCCTTTTTCTGACAAATGCGGCCGGTGGTATACAGGAGGGGATGCATGCGGGTGATCTGATGCTGATTACGGATCAGATTTCGGATTTCGTACCATCTCCTCTGATCGGACCGAATCCGGATGAGTTGGGCGATCGCTTCCCGGATATGAGTCATATTTATCGAAAAGAGCTGCAGGATGCAGTGCGCAGGGCTGCATCCTGCCTGGACATTCCGCTGAAAGAGGGGGTATATATCCAACTGACCGGACCAAATTATGAGTCGCCGGCGGAGATTCGCATGTGCCGCGCGATTGGTGCGGATGCGGTGGGTATGAGCACGGCCTGCGAGGCGATTGCCGCCAATCATATGGGGATGAGCGTATGCGGCATTTCCTGTATTTCGAATCTGGCTGCCGGGATTTCCCCGAGACCGCTGACGCATGCTGAGGTACAGGAGTCAGCGGATCGTGTTGCTCCGTTGTTTCGACAGCTTGTGACAGAGAGTATTCTTGAAATGGCGGGAGAACAACTATGAATATTCGTTTTTATAATGCAAAAATACTCACATTGAAGGAAAATGATGAGTTCGAGATTATAGAGGGGGAACTTTGGGTATCCGGCAACCGCATTCTTTATGTGGGCGATGGCGGACAGCCGGATCAGATTCTGGCGTCCATGAACAGGCCTGTGATTATCTGGGAACGGGAGATAGACTGCGGAGGCAATCTCCTGATGCCGGGATTTAAAAATGCTCATGCACATACCTATATGACATTTCTGCGTTCCTACGCGGATGATCTGCCGTTGCAGGACTGGCTGTACGGGATGTGTTTTCCGAAGGAGGATCAGCTGACGACTGAGAATATCCGCCCGCTGGAGATTCTCGGTATCATGGAGTATCTTACCAGCGGCATTACAACGAGCTTCGATATGTGCTATTTTCCTCCGGTTTATGCGCAGGTGGCGGCAGACTGCGGTTTCCGTGCCGTTCAGGTGTCCGGCGTCAACAGTTTCGGCGGCCGGCTGGATGTCGTGGAGGAGAATTACCATAAGGTGAATGAGACCAGTGAACTGACATCCTTCCTGATCGGGTTCCATGCGGAATATACGACGAAGCCGGAGTTGATGGCGGGGATTGCGGATCTTGCCCGCAAGTACCACTCACCTCTTTACATGCATAATTCTGAGACGGCAAAGGAAGTATCGGAATGTCTGGAGCGGTACGGAAAGACGCCGACACAGCTGACAGACGATTACGGCATGTATGAATACGGCGGCGGAGGATTCCATTGCGTTTATTTTGACGACAGGGATTTTGAAATATTTAAAAAACGCGGGCTGACGGCGGTGACCTGTCCTGCGTCGAATCTTAAGCTGGCCAGCGGGATTGCGCCCCTGAAGCATTTTTACGATGAGGGAATCAATCTTGCCATCGGTACCGACGGTGCAGCGAGCAATAACAGTCTGGACATGTTCAAGGAAATGTTCCTTGCATCTGCTCTGGCAAAGGTGACTGAGATGGACGCCGCGTGCATCAGTGCTGACCGGATTCTTTATATGGCCACCGCGGGCGGTGCGAAGGCTATGAATCTGCCGGATTGCGACCGGTTGGCGGCCGGGAAACTGGCTGACCTGATCCTGATCGATTTAAAGCAGCCCAATATGCAGCCGGAGAATAATATTGTAAAAAATCTGGTTTACAGCGGCAGCAAGCAGAATGTTCTTATGACGATGGTAAACGGCCGGATTCTGTATGAGAATCAGAAGTTTTCAATCGGCGTGGAACCGGATGATCTGTACCGGGAAGTGAACGGTATCATCCGGAGTATGACCTGATGAATTTATAAGTTCGGATTGTTTCGCTCTGTGCCATCAGTCGTTGCTGAGTGATATAAAGCGAATGATCCCCGGGAAAGACAGAACAGTTATATGAAAGTAGATATTTATACCGACGGCGCTGCCCGGGGCAATCCGGACGGCCCGGGCGGATACGGCGTGGTTTTACAGTTCAGAGATGCCGCCGGCATCCTGCACGAAAAAGAACTCAGCGCCGGATATAAAAGAACGACGAACAATCGTATGGAGCTGATGGCTGCCATTGCCGGACTGGAGGCTCTGGCGCGTCCATGCCGGGCAGAACTGTATTCCGATTCAAAGTATCTGACGGATGCGTTTAACCGTCATTGGATCGAGGGCTGGCAGAAACACGGATGGAAGAAATCGGACCGGTCTCCGGTTAAAAATATTGATTTGTGGAAACGGCTTCTTGCCGCGATGGAGCCGCATGAAGTACAGTACCGATGGGTCAGGGGTCATAACGGACATCCGTTGAATGAGCGCTGTGACCGGCTGGCGACAG
>Ga0192243_10644_pt1 | contig 12020 bp, 7 predicted proteins | sample Koala_Koa27_K3_FD_131233 | JGI IMG/M metagenome (GOLD analysis project Ga0192243, IMG submission 131233) | Enriched cells from koala feces incubated with labeled cellulose particles, San Francisco Zoo, California, United States - Koala_Koa2-7_K3 ... | reverse complement strand
ATGCGGACGGTTCGCCTGTGTATGACGGATATTTGAACAGGGAACTGTACCGTATCTTTTTGCAGCTCTCGCTGCTTCGAAGACCGGTGACGGAAGAGGAGCAAAAGGAAGAACCGGTTTCGGAGAAGGAAAAGCGGTCAGTCCCACATCCGTGGAAGAGTTGGCAGCCCGGTTGAAAGACACACAGGCAAGTGAGGCGGACAAACGGATGTTGCTCGGATTGCTGGCAAAGGAAAAGCCGGAAATACTAACGGGGTGGCTGCAAGCGGAAGCTGAGGAAGGAAATACCGCTGTTTCTGCTTTGGTATCTGCCGTGGCTGAACTGGTTAATGACACCGTAATAAACCGTCTGCTCGCTTCCGTTTCCTTCAGGGCAATGGAAGTGGCCTTGCAGGTAAAAGACTATCTGCGGCATCATACATCGGAAATCGGTTGGTTGAAAGGAATAGCTGAATCGCGGTTGAACTTTGCCCTACACAAAGCCATCCTGCTGTGGATAGGGAACGGACACACTACCGGGGCGGAATCGGAAAGTATCAGGCAACTGCTACGCCAAGTCTATCGGGAGATAACGGGTAATGATAAAGAGGAAGACATTGAAAAGTTATTAATGGAATTGTCACTACCGGAAAAAGACTGGGACGGCTTAGCAGAAAATAAGGAGACATCTTCATCTGCCGTATATATAAGAAAACTGAAAACGATATTGGTGAATAAAAGTGTTTCTGAACCTATCAAGCGCAGGATGCTCGCCTTGTTGCTGGAACAATCCGAAGACGGTTATGCAGACATTGTATTGCTACTGCATGAACAGGGATTGTTAGAGGATGCGCTCGGACTGATGAGCCAACCCGTGTTGGAAGAAATCATCAGGCAGTCGGTTCTACGCATCAGTGGTACCGACAGGGTGATGGAACTGTTGGCATTGCTCTATTGGCTGTTCATCCATGAACCGGATATTTCCACTTATTTGAGGAATACAGCATCGGGACTGAAAGTGCAATTGCTTGTATGGCTGGCAAGAGCGGCGCGGTCGCAAATAAATACGAAAAGGAGAGCGACGGAATTACTTTCCTCCTTCCTTGCCGCGTTGTTCGCGGAGGAAAACATCCCGTTCGTCATCAGCCTGATGTCCCGAAAACCGGTAGAGGTGATAAAAACCGGAGATGCGGAATATGATGATGCAGAATATAATGATATAGAAATGGCATTGAGACTCCTGCTGGATGCAGGACAATCACAATCCGGCAGTAAAGGACATTCTCCTAAACGTGATTTTGAGAAATGGCGGCATCAGTTGGAAGACACCTTGAAGATGATTCAAACACTGCTGGAAAGCCGTTGGAGTACCGATGAAGACTTTACCGATTGGCTGGAAGGCGCTGCCGTTTCTGCGGACAACAAACAGGAACTGTTGCAGAAGATGGTCGTGGAGAAACCGCAGGAATGGATTCGCATACTCCGTAAGCTACCCAAAGAGAGCAAGGCGGTAACTCTCGTGGCTACCCGTCTGTCTGCTTCCCGGCTCCTGCAAGGAATGGCGCGGGCAGACTTCTACCAGGCATCCGTCCTGTCGCGAACTGTGGAATGGCTGCAAAGGAGCGCGAAGCGTCATGCCTTCCTGACCGGAAGTAGTATGCCTCTTTCAACCGCCCTGTCGAAAACCCTGCTGCTCTATATGCAGGATAAGGATACATTGGGCGGAAGAACCTTGACGGAGAGTGAAATGATTTATAAATTCCTGTCATACCTGCATCTTACTTATACGGGTAAGACGGATTACCGGGAGGATGTGCAGTGGATGGATTTGTCCGGTAAAATAGCTACCGATCTGGGAGCGGATGACTGGCAGGAGATGCGGGAAAGAGAGGTTGCCGAGGTTCTTTTGCATCGGGATACAAGTGATACCGTATTCAGCCGGAACATCGTCTCCCTTATGGAAAGGCAGCCGGAATTATTGTTAGCATGGCTGGAGAAGGCTGCCGATCCTTCCCTGATAAAGCGGATTGCCGCGACATCGGACAGGGTGATGCCGGGACAATGGGCTGCATTCCTGGGCACGGCCTCCGGATTTGGGTATCCTGATGCTTTGAGACGGCTGATGGAATGGATTTACCGTATAGCCAGTGACCGGGTATCGGATACGGTCAGCGTACTGTTGTCCTGGCTGAAAGAAACCGACTGGCGGAAACAAACGCCGGAACAGATGGAAGATTATTTCATTCCTCGGCTGTTCGGAACGAATACTCTCCATTTAACGATGGAACGGATTATGGATACCGCCTTGCCGAAAGATATCCGGAGAAGGTTGCTCCACAACTATATCCGTTTCCAGCCCCAAGAACTGTTGGATTATATCCGCCAATCCGTGGAACGGAATGTGCAACCTTTAAATATATGGATGGAGTGGCTGAACATCAGCGACTGGATGCGACTGGCGACAAATTTATCCCTGTCACGGGCAGAATTGTTGCAACAGATGATGGACTACCTGTCAAAAAACAGACAGGCAAAAGAGGCAGACTTGCGGACCGCACTGGCAACCTGCGTACTGAATAACTGTGCGGAAGAATGGATTTATAATAACAGGGAAGAAACGGTACGTTCATTTGTACGGTCGCTTCCCTCTCTAAAAGAAAAAACAGAAATGGAAAAAGAAAATGTAGCAAAGTTGCTAAAGGAAGCATTGAACATCACGAATGCAGAAGACTATCTGATGGAAGAACTGACGGAATCTCCCGACATCCTCTTAATCGGCAATGCCGGACTTTGTTTGTTGGCGGCATGGTTTCCCCGGCTGCTGGAGCTGCTCGGCTATCTGAATGAAGACAAGAAGGATTTTAAGGACACGGCATCCAAAGTCCGTGCCGTATTTCTGCTGCAATACCTCACCTGCTCGGAAGAAAAGGAATACCGGGAAACGGAACTGGCGTTCAACCGTCTGCTTGTCTCCCTGCCGATGCATATCCCGTTGCCGGAAAGCCTGGAGCTGACCGATAAGGAAAAGCAAACAGCCGAAAGCATGCTGGCCGGTGTGAAAGCCAACTGGCAGGCAATGACCGGTACGTCGGTAAAGGGATTCCAGGAGAACTTCATCCTCCGCACAGGCCGTTTGGAACAGCAAGAGGAAAAGTGGATGCTGACCGTGGACAACAAGACGATTGATCTCCTGCTTGATACTGTCCGGTGGGGATTCAGACAGATACATTTCCCTTGGCTGAAGAAATATATACAGGTCGTCTGGCACGAGAGACAGGAGTTTTAAACAAGACTCACAACAATGACCATTATGTAACTATAAACACAATAAGGTATGGAAACTGAAAAAGTATATCAGGAAAAGGCAGCACGTACCATCCAACAGAAGCAGGACGGAAACGGTGCTTTGCAGTTTGTGGACAACCGCCCGGTGAACCAACTGTTGCAGCGGGTCAGTGAAGAGGATGAAGATACCCTGCAAGGTAAGTTTGAAGGGGCTATACAACGTGCAGAGGACGAGGACGAAGCCTCGCAGATGAAAGCGGACATCACCGTACAGCAGAAACCGAACAATACCGGGTTGCCGGACAATCTCAAAGCAGGTGTGGAAAGCCTTTCGGGATTTTCTCTGGATGATGTGAAGGTACACTACAATTCCTCCCAACCGGCTACCGTGCAGGCTCTTGCCTATACGCAAGGTACGGACATCCATGTGGCTCCCGGACAGGAACAGCACTTGCCGCATGAAGCATGGCATGTAGCCCAGCAGATGGCAGGACGGGTGGACCCGACAACAGAAGTGGCGGGTATGCCGGTTAACGACAACGTCGGTTTGGAATATGAGGCGGATGTAATGGGCGCGAAGGCTAACAGTCTATAAAACAGGAAAGGATGAATGAATATATCGCATGGTTCAATCAGGCACTAACCACTTCCATCCAGCTCTACTTCCGGCAAGAGTGTGAATACTCCTTGCTGGAAGAAGTGGTGCCTCCGGAAAACGAATGGTTGGAAAAAGTGACCAAAGTTCCGGATATTGCCTTTGGCGAACGGGTAGTTATCATGCTGGCCCTGATACCGCATGTCTGCCCGCAGATACTGGACATTTTCTTCGTACAGAACAAGAACTTTGACCGGCAATACACTGAGTTCGGCAGATGGAAAGGACTGTCACACGGCGGCTTCCTGCCTACGGGAGAGACAGCTTCGTTTATTCTTGCCGGAGAAGATATGGAGAAACGGAAAGAGGTAATCCTGCTTTTCCAGAAAGACCATTGGTTCTACACGAAGAACATCCTCCGCCTGGAAGGTGCGGGAGAAGGGGAACCTTTCCTTAGCGGCCAATTGCGGGTATCGGAGGAATTTCTGAGCCAAGTCCTATTGGAGAAGGACTATAAGCCCGATTACAATATCGGTTTTCCCGCCAAGCTCATCACTACCAAATTGGATTGGAGAGAAATGATACTGGACTATCAGGTGGCAGCCGAACTGGAAGAGATCAACACCTGGATTTCTCACGGCAAGATTATCATGAAAAACAAGGTTTTGTCCCGTTTCCTGAAAGCCGGGTACCGCTCACTGTTCTATGGTCCTCCCGGTACCGGAAAAACATTGGCTGCCACCTTGCTGGGTAAGGAGAACAAGATGGACGTGTACCGGATAGACCTCTCCATGATCGTGTCCAAGTATATTGGAGAAACGGAAAAGAACCTTGCTCGGGTGTTCGACCTTGCCGAGAACCGGAACTGGATTCTCTTCTTTGACGAAGCGGATGCCCTGTTTGGCAAGCGTACTTCCACGAATACCTCCAATGACCGTCATGCGAACCAGGAAGTGGCTTATCTGCTGCAAAGGATCGAGGACTTCCCGGGTATGATTATTCTGGCAACGAACCTGCGCTCCAACATTGATGAGGCCTTCTCCCGCCGTTTCCAGTCGGTCATCTATTTCCCGATGCCAACGAAAGAACTGCGTGCACAACTATGGCAAAAGATGATTCCGAAGGAATGGCTTGGCGAAGATGCGGATGAATTGATAAATATGGCTGCCGAGACGGAGTTGTCAGGAGGATCGATTGCAAATGTGGTAAGAAGATGCGCTTTGCATCTGGTGAATAAAACGGATGTACAGTTGAACAAAGCCATGTTGAAAGAAGCACTGCAGAAGGAGAAGTTGAAAACATAAGATAATTTTTGATTGACTGGGTGGATATGCCCTGCTTTTCATTATGAAAAAAGGCGGGAAACCTCTCGTTCCCCGCCTTCCAAAACTCTTTTTGCCTTATGCTAATACCTTACATTAAGCGAAACATTTAGACTCTTTTTCTTAAAAAATCACGTTATAATAGATGTATTAGAAATTATTCTTGCCTGCATCCCACCATAGACGGGTACCGCCATTGTCAGCACCACCCAATAAATTGGTCAGTTTACTGATAGTACCTGCATCCAAGTCACTTGAGAAAGGTAAACGGCGAATCATAATATCTGTATCAATCACGCCATTGCTGTTATTTACTGCTACCTTGAACAGTTGGGGATAACCTGTGCGGCGTTGTTCTGCCCATGCTTCGCAACCATCAGGGTAGCAAGCCAGCCATTTTTGAGTAATGATACGTTCCAATTTCTGCTCGTTTGTAGCAGTTGCATCCCATTTAGGTGTGATGGTGGTCAATGCTTTAGCATCGAACTTTTTATCGAATGCATCTTTATAATCTACAGGAACTGCATCGCTTGTCAGATATGCACTGGCGTCACCAGCATTCCATTATGCGAATGATGTTTCTACGCCTTTCTTATAATATTCGGCCTCTTTGCCTGCATCTACATAACCTCTTAGGGCAGCTTCGGCACGGAGCAACCATACTTCGGCAGCACTCATCACAATGATAGGAGTATTAATGGTGACGGAAGTCTTAGAATGTGTCAAATAACGATTATCTGTGGTTACATTTGTTCCTTGGCGCACTCCTTTGTAAGTACCTTTGATTGGGAAAAGTTCAGCAGCTTCACCTTTCTTTCCTGTATTGCCTACGGCAGGAACAAAGTATTTGCTGATACGCGGATCACTATATCCATTAAGGAATGATTCCAGACTGGCACCCATAAATACTTCGCCCCAGCCATTTACGCCACCCAGCGGATTGCGCACACCATATTCTCCTACTGTCTCATCGGCGTTTTCCAGTACACCACCGTTTTTAGCATCCAATGCGGCTTGTGCCTGAGTTTGTGCAAGGGCTTTGTCTACATTCGAAATGCGTATGGCAAGACGGAGACGCAATGAATTGGCAAATTTAATCCATTGGGAATAAGTGCGTTTGCCTTCGGGCATCATAATGTCGGTGTTGGCAAATCTCTCTACTCCTTCCTTGGCAGTGTACTCTTTCAGTATCTCAATGGCTTCGGATAAATCGGCAAAGAAGTCATTATACACTTCCTGCAAGGATTCGGGATCCGGGTTCTCTTTTCCGAAGTTCTTGTAGATAATAGGACCGTAATAATCGGCTACGCGATGCATCATCGCTACCTTTATAATCTTGTTTACGGCATAGAAATCGGGAAATTCATCTTTTGTATCTATCTTTTCGGCACTGGCAATGGCGGGCATGCCTTGAGCATATGTTTTAGCCCATTGTTCATTGGTCCAAGGCGAGTTTAGCTTGTAACTGGAGTTTTTTGTCATTGAAGCTACCATTCATGTCATGAAAGTAACCTGCATACATGTCAGCTGCCAAGTTCTGCATTGTCTGATACTGCCAGTCTGCTCCGTCTACTCCGGTTTGGTAAATGATGGCAGTCTGTGAGGTCTTGAATGGAATGAGTTGCCTTTGATAATCATAGTCCTGCATTTCATCGGTGAAAGCACCATCGGGGGTGTTCAGACTTTCAAAGTTGTCGGTACAAGCGGTCATTCCTATCATGCCGCCCAGTAATATGGAAAGGATATATTTATTGCTTTTCATAATGGTCAAAATATTAGAATGTGAATTTAACGTTGAAACCTATATTTCTGGTAGACGGCATACCGAATACATCAATACCTTGGTTACCGTTGCCTACTGACATTGTTGCGTCCGGATCAAACGGAGCATCTTTGTAGAAGAAGAACAGGTTGCGTGCTACTAATGAAAGGTCAAGCCCTTTGATGAATTTGGTTCTTTCCAGCAGGTTCTGTGGGAATGAATAACCCAAAGAAAGTTCACGCATACGGATGTTGGTACGGTCATAGCGATAGTAGGATGTACAAGCATCTCCACGGGTAGCTACTTTGTTATAGAAAGCATTTACATCTTCAAATCGTTGTCCTTCTACTTCTACATAGCCTCTGTCGCGGGCTTCTCCCGATGCTTTACTCATACCTTTTAGGTCGAGGGCGGCTTGTGTCAACGAAATAACATCGCCACCAATGGTTGCGTCAACCAAGAAGTAAAGGTTGAAACCTTTGTAGGTAAAGGTGTTGCCCCATCCCAGCATACAGTCAGGGTTGGCATTACCAATCAATACTTTATTGCCGGTTTCCAGTATAGGCGTGCCGTGTTCGTCTGTAACGATCTTGCCGTTTTCACGTTTAAAGTCATTGCCATACAGGTCACCCAGTGAGCCGCCTTCTTTTACACGCATTCTGTAAGGCATTGACAGACCGTCGTCACCATATACAAATTCGTCATACCCATCTAATGACACCACTTCATTCTTGTTGGTAGAGAAGTTGATGCTGGATTTCCAACGGAAGTTCTCATTCATAATAGGAGTGACGCCTACTGTCAGTTCAATACCTGAGTTACGGATTTTACCGGCATTGATATATTTGTGTGCATGTGCACCGGTCGGAGTACTGATATACAACAATTGGTTCTTTGTATCAGTGCGATAATAAGTGAAGTCCAAATCTAAACGGCTATTAAAGAATTTCCATTCCATACCCACTTCCCAAGAAGAAGATATTTCGGGTTTCAGGTTATCATCAATATCATATTGAATTTGGTGAACGATACCGCCGGCTGTGATGGTAGGAACCGGAGAAGTAATACCCAAAGGAAGGTCATTACCTACTTGTGCCCATGAACCGCGCAACTTGGCAAAGTTGATCCATTCCGGCATCTGCATGCTCTTGGACATGATCCAGGTTAAACCTACTGATGGATAGAAGAAACCTTTGTTAAGACTGCTTGTCTTGGCAAGGGTAGAAGACCAGTCGTTACGTGCAGTCAAATCCAGATATACGGCTTCTTTCCAACCGATTTGTGCAGTACCGAATACGGATTGTACGGTGCGGCGCAGATTCAGACTTTCGTCTATATAAGCAGTACCGCTGTTCAGTATCATATTGGCTACAGTAAATACATTGGCATAATACAAGCCTGCTTTACCGGAGTCCAGTTTCAGCATATTTGTTTTTTGTACATTGATGCTGCCGCCTACTGCTGCATTTACACTCCAGTCTTTCCATGTTTTGTTGAACATAGCCATAACGTCGCCATACATCAGGAACTCTTGATCGTTCATATCTACATAACATCCGTTTTCATGGCAAAGGTTAGCTGCTGTGCCGGCATAGAATTTCTGCTGATATTTGTCATTGATGAAATCTACGTTACCACGTGCTTGAAGGGTAAACCAATCGTTTACTTTCAGGTTTGCACTAAGAGAGGCGATAGCGCGATAGCGTTTGTCTTTGCTGGTAATGCGGTTGGTAATCCAGTAAGGATTCTGTTCAAAATCGGCAGTAGAGGTGTACCAGTTTTGCAATGGCATATTACGCCCCGGGTCGTATACTTCATAATTATCACGATATTCGCTCATGTCCATACCACGTGGGAATGTGTAAAGACCTACCAATGGGTTCATGTAATAACCACCGGAAGTAGGACGGCTCTTGATGGTTTGTGAAACCAAGTTGAGGTTGGCGTCCAGAGTCAGTTTATCATTGAATAATGTCGCGGTTTCGCGTAATGCCAAGTTGTGCTTGTACAACTTGTTGGCATCAATAATGCCCGATGCTGTAGTGTTGGCATATGAGAAATAAGTCTGCACTTTATCTTTACCCACTTGCACGCTTAATGAGTTGATGGCTGTAACGCCATTACCAAAGAAATCACCTATATTATCATAGTTCTTCATGCCGGCATTTTTTTCGCCCCAGTTGGTCAAACCGTTTATGTCATAATTGTTTTGATATTCGGGCAATGAAATAGCATGGTCTACAGTGAGGTTAGAAGAAAAAGTTATTCTCTGCATTCCTGCTTTACCTTTCCTGGTAGTGATAAGGATAACACCATTGGCTGCTTGAGATCCGTAAAGTGCAGCTGCGGAAGCACCTTTCAATATACTCATACTTTCAATGTCATCCGGGTTCAGGTTGGAGATACCATCGCCGGAGTCACGGTTTCCGGCATCATTGTTACCGCCCATTACGCTGAAAGACTGTTCGGTAGTATTGTTCAGCATAGGAACACCGTCTATAACGTAGAGGGGTTGGTTATTTCCGTTTTCATTTGCAGAACGGACACCACGAATAGATACTTTGGCAGAACCACCTAAACCGGAGGCGTTTTTTGTGATGGTAACACCTGCAGATTTACCTGCCAGTGAATTAATCATGTTGGCATCTTTGGCACGAGTCAGTTCGTCGCCGTTCAATTGTTGGGTGGAGTAAGTAAGGGAAGCTTCTTTTTTCTTGATGCCCATAGCCGTTACAACAACGGTTTCCAGTTTCAATGCATCATCTTCCATCTTAATGGTAAAGTTAGTCTTGCCGTTTACCGGAACAATGACTTTCTTATAACCGATATAAGAAACTACCAACTGTGCATCCGAGGGAACTTCTAATGTAAAGTTACCATCCAAATCTGTGATTGTACCATTGGTTGTACCTTGTTGAACGATGTTGGTACCGATAATCGGTTCGTTTTGTGTATCAGTCACCACACCTTTCACGGTGATAGTGTTCTGTTGCTGTGCTTCGTCGCTCTTTATGTTATTCTCTTTTGTCAGAACAATATTCTTGCCTTCCATGACGTAAGAAATGCCTGTTCCTGCAAAAACTTCATCCAATATTTGGGATACGGCTTTCTTGTTGGCGTCTACTTTTACTTTGCGGTTCAGGTCTACGTTCTTTTTATTATAGACAAACAGATAATTAGTCTGTGACTCAATGGCAGAGATGAGTTGCGATACCTTCATGGTATTTGCATCTATGCTTACTCTGGCGTTTTGAGAGTGTACATTTACGCTGAATGCGCTGAATGTAGTGACCAATAGAAGAAATAAAGTGATCTTCATAGTTCGTAATATTTGTTTAAAAGCTAAACTTTTTGGGTATAAATACCCTTCCAAAGAAATTTTTCTCATATCTTTGTAATGTGTTAAGTTAATAAATTTGATTAAGGTCAATTGTTAGCTGTCGAATCGGGGAGTATGGGGGTACTTTCCGATTCTTTTTTCAATGGGTTTCTATGTTATCATAATGATTAATATTTTAAGGTTAAACACTTATGGTGATTTTATTCTATAGTAATCTTATTATGCTCATTATCAATCTCGTATGTAAACGGATGATCTTTCTGTATCACTCTTAGTATATGCTCTATACCGTCCAAATCCTTAAACTTGCCGGTGCATCGGTAGTTTTCCAGTATCTTGGGGTTATTCACCGTTATCTTATAATTATAGTATAGAGCAATCTTTTCCAGTAACTCTTTGAACGGCACGTCGTCAAAGTAATAAATGCCTTGCATCCATGCCAGTGCGTTGTTGCTTGTCAGTTCACCTGTCCGGCACTTGCCGTTGTCCATTGCAAAGTATTTGCCTTTGGTCAGGCTGCTGAGGTGCTTTTCTTCTTTATCGTTGGCTAGCATCAGGTTAATGGAACCTTCTATCAGCCGGGCAATAAAGTTGTTTGAACCGGAGTAAGAACATACATCAAATTTTGTTCCGGTTACTTCTATCTTTATCTTTTCTGTCTGCACATAGAAAGGTATCTTTTTATTGTGTGCCACTTCAAAGTAGGCTTCCCCGTCCAGGTTCACTTTGCGGTCTTTCTTGCCGAAGTCTTCATCATAGGTCAGCGTAGTTTGTGAATTTAACCATACTACAGAACCATCGGGCAACTCCATCTGTGCACGCTGTCCTGCCGGGATGCGGATGGTTTGCGATAATTGCTGCTGCGGTTTGTGCATATGCGGCAAGTCCATCACAAAGACAATGGCCAGCATGGCGGCAATGGCAATCAAAGGATAAAGGTAAATAGGGCCTCTGCGTTTTCGCTGGATAGCTGAATCGTCAGCAAAAAGAGTTGCATCAAACAACAAGCGCTCTTTCAAGAAGCGTTCCTTGTTCTCGGCACTGCTTTCCACCCACTCCACGATTTGGTTTTCTTCCTTCTCGGTAGCGTTTCCTTCAAAGTATTTATGTAGTAATTCAGTCTTCATACTTTCCGCGTTTTGTATATATAACAGGATAGGTGGGGACAACCCTAGCGGAAAAATGATTTTTTTCATTTTCCATGAAAAAAGTACTTCATGAGGGCTTTTTTCATCTGAAATAAAATAAATACTCTCCTGACACTCTGCTAATAAAAATAATTAGTAACTTTGCAACACCCAAAAAAAAGTGAGATTGTATTTATACACTATAAACAAAAATAAGAGATTATGATGACAATTGACAAATTCAACTTTGCCGGTAAAAAGGCAATTGTCCGCGTGGACTTTAATGTTCCATTGGACGAAAATGGTAAAATTACTGATGATACTCGTATTCGTGGTGCTCTTCCTACACTGAAAAAAGTGTTGGCTGATGGTGGTAGCTTGATTATCATGTCACACATGGGCAAACCCAAAGGTAAAGTAAATGCTAAATACTCATTGAGCCAGATTGTCGATGCTGTTTCTGAAAAGTTGGGTGTACCCGTAAAGTTCGCTCCCGATTGTGCAAAAGCTGCTGATGCTGCCGCTGCCTTGAAACCGGGTGAAGTGCTGTTGCTGGAAAACCTGCGTTTCTATCCTGAAGAAGAAGGCAAGCCTGTAGGCATTGAAAAAG